>ERZ1026860.1465-NODE-1465-length-11927-cov-3.121210_pt1 | contig 11927 bp, 8 predicted proteins | sample MGYA00380160_ERZ1026860 | MGnify/ENA primary metagenome ERZ1026860 (study PRJEB33269, sample SAMEA4719796) | human gut metagenome | biome: human-associated habitat; feature: organic feature; material: feces | place: Cameroon | collected 2013-10 ... | reverse complement strand
TCCCCCGACCGTGTTTTTTAATATTTACCCAAATATTCATCGGTGGCGCGCTTTTTAAGAGCGACGCGATCGACCTTATTATTATAATTGAGAGGCAACACGTCAAGATACACGAACCGCTGCGGCACTGCGTAATGCTGTATTTTCTCACGAAGCTGTTTTTTAATGGCGGCAGTGGTTTTGATACCCGGCTCAACACCGTCATTCAGCACGACAAAGGCTGTCAGCAGCTTTACCTCGCCGTCCTTACTGCACGGGGAAACGACGCACGCCTTTACCATATCGCACGCGGCAAGATTTCGCTCCACGTCAAAAGTCTCAACGCGGTAACCACCCAGTTTTACAAGACTGTCAATGCGTCCCTCGTAATAAAGCAGTCCGTTTTCACGCTTAAACAGGTCGCCGGAGCAAAAACCGCGTTTGCCGTCGGCTGTGTAGAAAAACGGATCGCGGTCGCTGTCATAATATCCTGCGCTTACCGACGGTGATATGATACGCAGTTCGCCTATTTCGTCGTCGGGCAGTTCGTTGCCGTTTTCGTCAGCAACATACGCCTCGGTAAACGGATAACATTCGCCCGATGAGACTGCTCCGTCGCCGTCGACGTCGCCGTCGTGGCAGTCATAGATCAGCCCGGAGCCGCAGACCTCGGTCGAGCCGTAGACATTGAGCAGATGAGTGTTGGGGAAACGGCGGCCAAACTCGGCGGCTGTGCTTTTCGGCAGCTCAGCGCCGCCGCTGATAATAAACTGTAATCGGTCAAGAGAATCGGAACTGAAATCCTTGTCCTTCAGGCACATACTTATGAACGCCGGCGTACAAACGTAATGGGTCGGGTTGACATCCCTGATATAGTTCATCAGTCGCTTGTAATCGCTCAGCAAGTCACGTCCGATGGCATAAAGGCGGCTGCCGTAAATGCTGATATCTACGAAAAGCTGGGATACAGACGCTATAAATCCGTAGGAACTGAAATTCAGCACGACCGGCTGCTCCGGACGGGTAAGTCCGCAGTACTCGAATATCCACGCGCGCTTATCCATCGAACAGCTCATATTTGCATAAGTAATTTTGACTCCCTTTGGCTTGCCGGAACTGCCCGATGTGTAAAATATAGCCATAACGTCATCATCATGCCACTCGGCGTTAGGCAACTCGGCGGCGGGCTTTTTCGCGGCGACTTCCGCCAGAAAATCCGCGTTGTACCAGTGTTCTTCGGTGCTTCCGAAATCCTTACTGCTGAAATTCAGCACAGCGCAGGGTGAGCAGCTTTTTTCAATATCGACGATGCGGCTGTACGGGTAGGACGGCGCGACAGCGACATATGGATGGCCGCTGAAAACAACGGCAAAAATGCCCGCCAGCAAAAGATTTTCCTTATCTCCGATAACCAGTATCGGAGAGCGGTCGTCCGACAATCCTCTTATAAAACTTTTCAGGTTCTCGACCGACTCATACAGCTCACGGTAGCTGAGCGTGCCCTCGCTGCCGACAGCGGCGATCCTGTCCTCTTGCTTTGCAAATTCCTTAAGTTTACTGAAATCCAGCACGGTGTTACCTCCAAAAAATATGTCTTTTAAACGCGGTTATAATAGCAGAACCTGACTCGTCGATCACAGGCATATAGTCATGGCAGCGGCTCGTCAGGGTCGCCAAGTGAGTTTTTTACTTACGGTTGATGCAGTCGATAAGATCGCCGACCGTAACAGCGTTCTGGATATCTTCCTGCTCAAAGGTGATGCCGAATTCATCCTCGATCTCTCCGAGCATACTCATAACATCAAAGGAATTCATGTTCAGATCCTTGATTACCTCGGTGCTTTCGGTAATATTTTCCTCCGGATATTCAACATACTCGAGCAGCTTTGATTTTATTTTTTCAAACATACAGATCATTCCCCTTAAAAATCAGTTTTTCATCAATTCAGCCAACGTCTTGTCAGGAGCGGCAAGTCCTGCGTTCAGAAAATCCTGAATAAATTTATGCAAACTGCGGATCGCTTCCTCACTCGTCCAGCCGACCTGATAATCGTAGTCGATACCAAGCGTTCCCTCGGAATCAAACGGCAGTATGGTTATATAAAGCGACTGTGCCTGACGGCCGTTTGAAATGTGACGGTATTTAAACGGGAAGTTTTCGTTAAGGAACAGGTATGGCTGATACGAAATGCCGAGTGAGGTAAACGCCTTCAACGAGTTAGGTTTGAATTTCATTTCAAAGCTTGAAGCATCCTCATATGTAGCGTTTGCGTGTCTGTAATTGGTGCAAAGTCCCTCATAGGTCTGTGCACAGCCATCGCTGAACGAAACATTGTTGCCAAAGCGGAATCGCACAACGACGCCGTTGACCATCGTACCGCCGCCCTTTTTCTGAGCAATTGTTGCACGGCGTGCAATGGAATTGTTGAGCGTTACATCCTCGACCTCGCACACCTTTGACAGGAATGTACGAATAGCAAGCACATACAGCGACTGCGGCGAGACTTTATGCTCGGTGGCATACTTCATTACCTTGTCGTCCAATCCCTTTTCAAAGGGCAGTGCGAGAACCGCGCCCTTCATCAGCAGCGACTTGTTCATATTGCCGTAGCGTTTGTTCTTATTAAACGCTTTGGAGTCCTTGCCCATGATTGTGGTAAACTGAGGCGCATTGTCAAAAACGCATTTATCAAAGTACGCTACATCATCCTTTGACTTGTCGGATGCAAGATATTTGTAGTCTGCCTCATAGGCGGCTATCGGTCCCTGTGAAACGGGCGGCAGCGCCTCGCCTTTTTCCAGCGATACATAGATATCGACAATTTCTTTATGTATCTGCATAATAGCGTAGGAATCGGCAATCAGATGACTGAACGAACTGTAAATAGCGAGGTTGCCGTTAGGCTTTTTGATAAGCTTCGCCATATAAAGCTGAGTATCCATATGCTTATTCGGGAAAGCAGTTCTGCTCCACTTTGCATAATCGTTATTAAGCTCAGCTTCGGTTTTTCCGGTATAGTCGAGATAGTCGATCTTTTCGGGTGCAGCGTCCGAAAAATATTGTACAATCTCTTTGTTTTCGTTCAAATGCATACGCATTGATGCCGAGGGTGACCTCATCAGACCGAGGGTCAGCGCCTGAAGCATTAGTTTGGCGTCCAGTTCTCTGGTAAATTCGATCTCGGAGCAGATATTCATCAATTCCTTTTTAGGCACGAATTTCAGTGAAAACGCCAGAATTTTCTGGGAAATGTTCAGCGGATAATAAGTTTTTTCACTCATATCCAACTCTCCTTTCGTGACCACAGGGAAGTGGTCGGTAAATTCATCACGGTCGCAGGGAAGCTGACCGCGGTATTCATGCCCGACCGCTGCATCGTGGGGCAGTGAATGTGAATTTTATAGCGCCGATACGGCGGGTCGGCAGCCCGTGCGGCTCTTGACTTTTGTTAAGCCGCTCAAACCTTTTTCGAAACAGCGGCGACAATGGTGTTGACCGAAGTAAAGTCCTCGCCGTCAAAATCGCCGATGTCAAGTCTGCATTTGAGACTTTGTTCAATATCTTCCAGCATTGCGACAATCGAAAGCGAATCAATTATATCGTTTTCGATAAGGTCAAAATTCTGATTTTCATTTAATTCATTTGCGTCGGTGCCGGTGACCTTTACGAGTGCGTTAATAACAGCTTCTGAAACTGACATAAGTATCCTCCGAAAGGGTTATTTATAATTATTTTTTTACAGTGAAAGAGGCTCGACCGACATTATCGTCCGAGTCCCTGCTTTATTTGAGGTTTTTTACGGCAAACAGCGTTTAATCACTGCACCAAATGTTTAAATTGTGCTACAAATGGGCCGATTGCTGCGCCGGTTGTGCAAATTCTGCGATATATTGGTAAATTACTGCGTCGGTTGTGTGGAAAGCTGGCCTCTGATCTCTCCGATAGCATCGCCGATATCGCTGATAAGCTCAGTCTGCGACTTTCCGATCTCTTCACGCAGTTCATTGATCTTTTTATCAATATAAGTAACGTCAAAGTTGTTGACCTGCTTTTTGAGATTCGCTACCTGTACGCTTAGCATAATGCAAACCGCCGCCAAAATTACAACGGCAACGGAGAGTACGATCTTGAACGGATCTTTTCCCTTTTTCACCGATGCTCCGGCTTTTTTTGCCGATTTGTTTCCGCCGGAACGCTTGCGCTGCATTTCGGTGGTTATTTCATCAGCCGCAGCCTTATTATCGGCCGCGTCCGATTCGGTCATCCCGTTTTTAAGCGGATCTGACTGCATATTATCGGCGTCATTGTCGGAATGAGCAGGTGCCGGAAAGGTTGTGTCAAATATCGGATCGTATGATTTGTCATTTGCGTTGGTCATAGCAAATCCCTCCGTTTTTTATGTAATAATTCAGCACTGTCTTTGTTGTCTGATGCAGCGTATCGCATCCGAATCGCGTCGTCTGATTACAGAGATAATTGCAGACGGAATAAATCCGCCTGCAATTATCAATTGATCGGATCAGGTCTCGGCGCAGATAAATACGCCGATCAGAGTGATCATTTTACGATGCACATTTTCTTTTTAAATACGGTCAGTGCCGCGCCTCCAATGAGGGAGACAGCGCCCAGTACCATCCAAAGGATGCCTGCGGTATCGCCGGTCTTCGGTGAGGTGATTTCCTTCTGCTCGTAAACGGCAGTGTAGGTCGCGTCAGCCTCGACAGCAACGATCTGCTTATCCCAACCGATAAATCTATAGTAGTACTTATCGTCGGATGCCTTATCGGTCGAACCCTTGAACTCAGGCATTGCGCCGTATTCGTAGACTTCCTCGGTGGTTTTGCCGTCAACCACCCAAGTAACGGTGTAGCTGCGGACGTTTGCCTTAAACACCGGATAGTAGACAGCATCCCCGGTTACTGCGGGAGCGCTGTAAACGCCGTTCTCAACATCGAAATCAAGAGCGGTATCGGAATTCTCAACGGTGTTCCAACCGATGAACTCGTAATCGTACTGAGCGGTGGACGCCTTTGCAGGCATCTCAACTGCGGTATCATAGGTCGGAATATCTCCCAAATCATACTGTCCGCTGTGCGCATTACCGTTAACCATCCATGTTACTGTATACTTGGTAATGGGATTGACAGGATCTTTCGGAACAGCCTTGAAGATAGCGTAATAGGTGGTATCTTCGTAAATAAGCTCACTGTAATAAATGTTGTTCTTAAGCTCGAGATCAAGAGCCTCGGTAGCATCAGGATCGGTATTCCAGCCGATAAACTCGTAGGTGTAGTCATCGTCCTCGGCCTTTTCGGGTATACCGAAAACTGAAACCATATAGATGGCTCTGGTGCCTTCCTTGATTTCCTTGTAATCGTGGTGGATCAGTTTGTCGCCGTTTTTCCACAGTACGGTATACTTCTTAAACGGATTGACAACAGGCTCCTTCTCCTCCGCCTTGAAAATCGCATAATAGTCGATATTGCCATAGACAGCGTCGCTTACAAAGCGGCTGCTGCTCTCATAGAGCGGCAGAGCCTCGGTAGCATCGGGATCGGTATTCCAGCCGATGAAGGTGTAATCGTACTCATCGTCGCTGGCCTTTTTAGGAGTACCGTTAATCAGCTTGTTGTAGATAGAGGTGTCGCCCTCTTCTACCTGCTGAGTAAAGATGATCTCGTCGCCGTTTTTCCAATTGACGGTGTACTCGACAACAGGTTCTACAGGATCCTTCGGGACAGCTTTGAAAATAGCGTACAGTACGGTATCCTCATAGATCGGGCCGCTGTAATAGATGCCCGCCGCATATTTCAAATCGAGAGCTTCGGTCGCGTCGGGATCGGTGTTCCAACCGATGAACTCGTAGGTGTATTCATCATCCTCAGCCTTTTCGGGTATACCGAACAGAGCGACCGGATAAATGGCGTTGGTGCCCTTATATATTTCGTTAGTGTCATGGTGCAGAACTACGTCGCCGTTTTTCCACAGAACGGTGAACACCTTGCGGTCACTGTCGTCCTTCTCGGTTGCTTTGAAAATGGCGTAATAAGTGGTATTCTCGGATACCTTATCGCTTTTGTACGAAACGCCGGTGAAAATCAGTTCAATAGCTTGTTCAGCGTCGGGATCGGTGTTCCAGCCGATGAATTCATAGGTGTAGTCATCGTCGGCGGGCTTGTACGGGACGCCGTTGAGAACGGTGTTGTAGCTCGAACGGGAGCCCTTCTTGATCTTCTGTTCAAAAAGGACTTCGTCGCCGTTTTTCCATGTAACAACGCAGGTATTGTTCTTGTCAACCGCCTCGAATACGGCGTAGTAAACTACGTCCTCGTCAGTCGCAACGATGGTCTCCGCCTCGGTGGCGTCGGGATCGGTGCTCCAGCCGATGAAATTGTAGATATAGCGGTCGGTCTCTTCCTTGGCGGGAGTTCCGTAGATGAGCTTGTTGTACTCGGCGGCAACGTCATTTCTGACGCGCTCGGTGTAGATTTCCTCATCGCCGTTCATCCATGTGACCATATGGGTTGCAGCCTTCGGAATGGCCTCGAAGATAGCGTACATATCGGTATCTTCATAGATCGGGCCGCTGTAATAGATGCCGTTGACGTATTTAAGGTCAAGAGCTTCGGTCGCGTCGGGATCGGTGTTCCAACCGATGAACTTGTAATCATAAAGTTCGTCGGATGCCTTCTTGGGCTTACCGAACATCAAAACGGAGTAAATTGCGTTTGTACCGTCTTTGATCTCTTTGACATCCTTGTGTACGACCTTGTCGCCGTTCTTCCACAGAACGGTATGGAGCGGCTTATTGGTATCCTGAATGGATGACTTGAATATAGCGTAGTACTTGATGTCAGCTGTAACAGCAGCACTGTAGTAATGGGTCTTTGCGACATTGGTCACCAGCGGCAGAGCCTCGGTGGCGTCGGGATCGGTGTTCCAGCCGACGAATTTGTAAGTGATCTCGTCGTCGGACGCCTTTTCCGGTGTACCGCACAGGACGGTGGAGTAAAGCGCTTTACCGCCCTTTTTTATTTTATCTGTGTGCATAACCGTATCGCCGTTTATCCACTCTACGGTGTACTTGATGTTTTTCAGCGGAGTTTTGTCAAAAACGGCATAGTAATCAATGACGTTATGGACTTCTTCACTGTAATAGGTTTTGCCATCCGCTGAAGTAGAGAGTGCAAGCGCTGTTTCAGCATCAGGATCGGTGTTCCAGCCAATGAAAGTATATGCATACTCATCGTCGGCGGCTTTCTGCGGAATACCGTTGACAACGGTGTCAAAACTTGCGGTCTCGCCATCGTTAACGATATCCTCTTTGACTTTCTGCGTACCGTTGTACCATGTCACATTGAACTGCTCGTCAGGCGAAGCAAAAACGCCGAGAGTGCTGAATGTCGATACAACAAGCAGAGTGACTATCAGCAGAGCTACTGCCTTGCTGAGCAGTCGAGTTGCCTTTTTCATTGAGATTCCCTCCTGTAAAGATTTTATTCGATTGATTTCAAGGATTCGACCATGCTTATATTCTTGATCTTCCTTGACATCATTAAATCGACTAATATGGTTATGAAAATGGTTATCAGAGACGAGTAAATGTAGGACGACGGGAGAATAGTACGCGAGAACATTACCATATCAACTTCGACCATATTTATCATCAACTGTGCCAGCAGGTAACCGAATATGTTACCGAATATCAGACCTATTACGGTCATGATGATGTTTTCACGGAAAACATACATATTGGCTTCCTTATGCGTAAATCCAAGCACCTTTGTGGTAGCGATCTCGCGAACGCGGTCAGAGATGCTGATATTGGTCAAATTGTACAGAACAACTATCGCAAGGCAGCCGGCGGAAATTATAAGGATTGCCACCACGAGGTACATACTTGACAGTGTGTCCTCCATGGATTTGCCGAGCGAATCGACCTGCATGACCGTGAGGAAGTTTGAATTTTTCGCAAGCAGCTTTTCGGAGTCGACCGAGCCGTGCGCGGCGGTTCCGATAAAGCTGTTATAAGTAATATCGGTGCCGAACAGCTTTTCAAAAGTTGCAGGTGTTATATAAATATAATGGTAAACATAATTTTTGGTTATTCCGCTGACCTTGACGGTATATTTGTCTGTACCGCGGTGGAAGGTAATGCTGTTACCGACGCCGACATTAAGCTGTTTCGCCATTTTCTCGGTGATAACGGCGCTGCCGTCCTGCATTTTGACTGTCTCACCGGTGTCCGCATCCTCAAGACGTACCATTTTCTGATAATCATCGACGTTCTGCGGCACGAGAAGGTAAACGTAATTCATTTCCTCGCTGACCGACTTTGACGTAACGGTTCCGTCGATCTGGCGCGTAAAGACGATGTTACCTATCGCATCATCCTTCAGCAGTTCCGTCCTGCACTTAGCGGCAGTGTCATTGTCGTACTGTTCATACATTGAAACAAGGTAATCGTACGAGCTGATATGGCCGAACTGAAGGTCGACAATCGGAGAAATTGAGTTTTGCAGTCCGAAACCGGACACTATCAGAGCCATGCAGCCCGTTATGCCGATAACGGTCATAAAGAAGCGCACCTTGTACCTGAACAGATTGCGTATAGTAATCTTGTATGAGAAATTAAAGAGATTCCAAATCTTCGGGATACGTTCAAGCAGTATCTGTCTGCCGACCTTAGGTGCCTTCGGACGGATAAGTGCGGCTGTGACTGAGCGTATCTCCTTGCGGCAGCAGATGTAGGTCACAAGTGCCGTACACGCGAGTCCTACCAGCAGCGATACCGCAGCCATCGCCCACGGGAACACAATACGCATCTCCGGCAGACGGTAAAGGCTTGAATATGCGCCGGATATGGCGCGCGGGAATATCTGCACACAGCATATCTGACCGATGATTCCGCCGATTATGCTCGCCGAGAAGGCGTAAATCATGTACTTAAAGAGTATCTGACGTCTGGAGTAGCCGAGCGCCTTGTAGGTACCCATCTGGGTACGCTGCTCCTCGACCATGCGTGACATGGTGGTCAGGCAGACCAGCGCAGCGACTATCAGGAAGAATACGGGGAAAATTCCCGCCAGAGCATCGATACGCGAGGTGTCGTCGTTCAAACCTGAGTATCCGGTCACGGCATCGTTACGCGAGTAAACGTACCACTTGTCATCCTCGATCTCGGTCAAAAACAGTCCGGCACTCTGTATCTGAGCAGCGCCGTCGCTGAGCTTTTGCTCAATCTCCACCTTTGACTCATCGTACTTGGTGATGCCGTCCTCATACTCGTTCATACCGGTTTGATATTCGTTTTCGGCATCGTTTAGCTTATCTTTGTTCTTCGCAAACTCGGAATTGGCTTCTTTTTTCTTTTTATTCAGTTCATTTTGCGATTGCTTGATCTGTTTTTCGGCGTTTGCGATTTCCTTTTTGCCCTTGGTAATCTCGTCATACGCATCGTCAAGCTCTTTTTCGCCCTCTTTATATTCTTTTTCGCCTTCGTCCAGTTTCTTTTTGGCATCCTGAAGCGCGGGCAGACTCTTGTTAAGCTTTTCCTCCGCCGCGGCTATCTTAGCGTAGCCCTCATTATACTTAGCCAAACCGGCTTCATACTCGGCTTCGCCGTCCTCCAGTTTGATTTTGGATTCGTCGAGCTGCTTTTTGGACTCTTGCAGCTTCTTTTCCGTCGATGCAATGGTGGCTTTTTGTGTATTCAGTATGGCCTTTGTTGCGGCAAGTGCGATCGCTTCAAGCTCATCCTTTTCGGTGCTCGAATTATAAGCGTCAAGGCGCTCGTTGTAGCTAGCAAGATCCTTTTCGTACTGCTTTTTGGAACTTTCCAGCGATTTTACCGAACGATTATAAGTGGCAAGCGAGGAATTATACTTTTTCCAGCCGTCGTCAAGGTCCTTTCGGGCTGAATCAAGTTTTTCCTTTTGCGGTGCAATCTCGTCCTTAGCAGCCTGAACTTTTTCCAGTCCCTCGTTGTACTCTGCCAATGACTTGTTGTATTCAGCCCAGCCCTCGTCGAGCTTTTTACGCGACGCAGCAAGCTGAGATTTGGCGTTATTGTATTTTTTTTCGGCGGCGGCGAGCGTCTTTTTCTGCTCGTTGACCAGATCCTGGGCTTCCTTGATCTTTTTCTCCGCCGCGGTTATCTGTTCCTCAAAACTCGCGTACTGAGTATTATAGTCACTCCAGCCGTTTTTAATATCCTTAAGCGCGTTGTCAAGCTTCTTTTTGGCGTCCTTAAGCTGAGTCATGGAGCTTTCGAGCTGTTGGTAAGCTTCCTTACGGCTCTGCTCCAGCTCTTCCTCGGACTTTGCAAGCTGTTGCTTTGATTCCTCAATAAACTTTGCAAGCTGAACCACGCCTATTTTGGAAAGCTGACCGCTTGCCTTGTCAACTATATCGTAATACTCGTCGGTAAATATCTTTACCTTTGAATAATCTATGTCAAGCGTCAGATAGACCTCGGTGTATCGGCTGTAAGTAAATTCCGATGCCGGTATCATAATGTAAGAATTGATAGCGCCGTTACCCAGCGAGGTCATTCCATAGCTGTATGTGAAATAGAGCGGCGAATCTATCAATCCGACCACTTCGTACTCGAGGTTTTTGAGCACCGTCTTAACATCGGTCGTGCCCGCCTTTTCGCCGATTGTGATCTTGTCGCCGATCTTGTACTCATGGGATTTCACACTCTGCTTGCTGATGACACATTCGCCCGACGCGGCAGGCATTCTGCCCGCAATCAGCTTTGCCTGATTGATCTGTTTGGCGCCGTCGCCTACCAGCGACATGAGCTTGGCGGGGTTGTAATCCTCCTCGCCGCCGATCTTTGCCATTACGTCGGTCGAATAGGACGGCATAATATTCTTTATTCCGTCCACGACCTTTATCGCTTCGACATCATCGTCTCCGAAGCCTGCTGTCGACAGCAGCTTTATATCCATCAAGTTGTATGCAGCGAAGTAATCCTGCGCTGTGGCAATCATACTGGGCGCCGTCGCCTTAATGCCGGTAAAAAATCCGACGCCGAGGCAAACGATCAGCGTGATGGAAAGAAAGCGGCTGAAGCTTTTCTTGAATTCGCGTAAGATATCCTTACGCATCGCTGTTTTCTTCATATGCTTACCACTCAATCTCCGATACTGCGACCGGCTCCGGATTTACCGTGTTCTCAATGACTTTGCCGCTCTTCATTCTGACGACGCGGTCGGCGATGGGCACGATAGCGGCGTTGTGCGTGATAAGAACGACGGTCATGCCCTCTTTTTTGCTGGTCTGCTGAAGCAGCTCCAGTATCATCTTACCGGTCGCGTAGTCAAGCGCGCCGGTAGGCTCGTCGCAAAGCAGCAGTTTGGGCTTTTTGGCAAGCGCGCGGGCAATTGCAACGCGCTGCTGCTCACCGCCCGAAAGCTGAGCGGGGAAGTTGTTCATTCTGTCGCCCAGACCAACCTTTTCCATTATTTCCTCAACGCTGATATCCGACTGAGATATCTGTGCGGCAAGCTCGACATTTTCCCTTGCTGTAAGGTTTGGAATGAGGTTGTAAAACTGGAATACGAAGCCGATATCGTTCCTGCGGTACATAACCAGCTCTTTATCGGAATATTCGCTTATAACCTTGCCGTCGACGGAAATAAATCCGTCGTCACACAGGTCGATACCTCCAAGTATGTTGAGAACGGTCGTTTTGCCGGCGCCGCTGGAGCCGACGACGATGGCGAACTCGCCCTTTTCCACATTAAACGTCACTCCGTCGGCGGCGGGAATGGTTATTTCGCCGACGTGATAGCATTTACTTACGTCCTGAAAGGTTATATATGACATACCGGTGTACTCCTTCTTTTCTGCACGCTGAATGAAGCGAAACTGTAATGTTGTCGTATGCGCTGCGGCTTATCACAGCAGGGATTTTATATAGTCGACCAGATCGCCGACC
>ERZ1026860.1461-NODE-1461-length-11950-cov-5.157629_pt1 | contig 11950 bp, 9 predicted proteins | sample MGYA00380160_ERZ1026860 | MGnify/ENA primary metagenome ERZ1026860 (study PRJEB33269, sample SAMEA4719796) | human gut metagenome | biome: human-associated habitat; feature: organic feature; material: feces | place: Cameroon | collected 2013-10 ... | reverse complement strand
ATACTAAATAATAAAAGAGACACCACCCAGAGCCACTGCCATGGCGCACTCACATATACACACAAAATACCCTGCCGTATCGCCTGTGATGCCGCCAAGCTCCTTTTTTGTTTTCACATAATAATACCAAAAGCTAAGTGCTGCCGCAATGATCATAGTCACCGCATAAGGCAGTGACACAATGAGTAAAACAGCTATACACAGTGCAAGCTGTATGTATAGTGCTGCCCTCACAATCGTTCTGTGTGCAGTGTCTGCAAACATAAATAACAGTCCATCGCTTTTTGCCGATTTAAATGACACAACCGCTATTCCGCTTAAGCATCTTGCGATGAAAAAGCCTGCACAAAAAACAATAAATGCTTTATCATCCATTATCTGAGAAAAAGCTCCCATGAATAATAATCCGTAGGCTGCAAGCATTATAACGGCAAATGCTCCTATATGTGAATCCTTAAGTATTGCAAGCTTTTCCTCCCGCGGTTTGTATGAATGAAATGCATCCATTGTATCCATAAAACCATCTATGTGAAAGCCTCCCGTAACCGCTATCGGAATGAGTACGCCTATGCATACATAGCAGATATCCGCCACTCCAAAATGAGAGTATATATATCTCCAAAACATAAGAAGCAGTCCAATCACAGCTCCTATCCACGGAAAGAATACCAGCATGTACTTCATGTCATCATCATTCCATTTAAATTGTGGCATAGGTATCTTTGAATACATGGAAAAAGATACTATGCACGACCTTATCAACTTCATAATACACTTAACCTCCACACTGCTTCACTTAACCGCAACCGGAATGCCTGCAACCACCTCAACGACACGCTCTGCCATCGCAGCAAGCCCTCTATTTACAATTCCCATTGCCTTTATGTAATTCATCGTTGATTGATCATAGCTGACTCCGTCTTCAAATACATTGTTTGTCACAATTACAAGCTCAGCAACATTTTCACTTAAGATACTTACCTCTTTTAACACCTTTTTACTCACACGGCTGATTTGAGCAGTCTCATAGTCCTTCATATTTTCAGGGTCATCCAAAGCCTCTTTTTCAGCTTCGGCAGCCTGCATACCGGAAGCATCTACAGGTGGAAACATCTCATTTGCCACAAGGTTTGACATACACTCAAGCAGTGCTGACCGCCCGATTTTTAAACTGCTTTCTGATTGCAGCTTAGAAACCGCATTTTGGATATCACGAGGCTGCTCGATGGTAATAAAGCCTTTTCCGGCACGAAGTCTTCTGTGCCTGTCTATCTTCCGCTGTCCCTCATCATCAAATACCTGCATGGTAGCAATGTAATATTTTTCTTTGTATCCCTTTTCATTTGACGCGTGACAAATATACTTTTCTGCATATGCTGATTTGCCGCTGCCGCTGCCGCCTGTTATAAGTGTAATCATCTATACGTACCTCTCATACTGTGATACCGAGATATCGTCGAAGGTTGTCCGGCCTTTGTATACGCTAAGTGCCATATCCAAAAGCGCAAACATCATCACGGCACCTGTTCCCTCTCCAAGCGCAAGGGATGCTCTTATGACCGGCTTTACGGAAAGTGCCTCACACAAAAGCGCCACGGCAGGCTCCCTGCCCTCATGTGATGGAATGATAAAATCAGTAACTCCGGAAAGAAGCCTTTCTGCTGCCAACGCTGAAACCATGCTTATCACTCCGTCGAGCACAACAGGAATATGGTACAATGCACCGCCTATACACACTCCGACAAGTCCTGCAATATCGAGTCCTCCGACTGTCATAAGTATCTCAAAGGTGTCCTTATTATATAAATCATACTTTTCTATTGCGCTCTCAATTACACGGATTTTTCTCTCAAGCCCACTGTCGTTTAGGCCTGCTCCTCTTCCTGTCACTGTGGCCACATCGCACCTTAGCATGGCGGCTGCCATTGCCGCGCTTGTGGTGGTATTTCCTATCCCCATCTCACCGGTTGCAATAATTCTGCAGCCGTCTGCCTTACACCCACGCACTATTTCTATACCTGCTGCAATCGCTTCAAGTGTCTCAGCCCTTGTCATGGCAGGCTCTTTTGCAAAGTTTCTCGTGCCCATGCGCACCTTTCTTTGAAGCAGCCCTTTAACACTCTCGTCACTGTTTATTCCTATATCCACAGGAATTGTATCAGCCCCTGCAGTCATTGCCATGCGTCCGACAGATGAAGCCTTCCCTGCCATGGATTTTGCAACTGCAAGTGTCACCTCCTGTCCGGACTGGCTGATGCCCTCAGCAACCACACCATTATCCGCACACATAATTATGACCGTCTTTTTTGAGATATCTATATTTTCATCTCCCAAAACAGCGCCGATTTTGGCCGTTAATAGCTCAAAATCCCCCATGCCGTCGAGCGGCTTTGCCACCGAATCCCAGTTTGAACGGATTTTTTTGTACATTTTTGCATCAGGTGGCGTTATTTTTAATTCTTCAACTGTAAAATGGTCAGAAATAATATTGTTTTCAATCATATTTTGCCTCACGAAGCATGCCGTACACTGCATCCATATCCAGATACTCTCTAAGTGTATCCGCAAGCCTGTCATACTGTTTTTCCTTAAAGCTCTTATAGCTTACAATAGCGCTGTCATTCACATCAATGCCCTTTTTATCGGCAATATAATCCACTATCACTCTGGCGGCCTCTGCAGTATCAAAAATGCCGTGGATGTACGAGCCATACACATTTCTGCCATCAGATATGACATTATTTAACTCATTTTTCCTGTCAACACAAGCCCCGTGCTCCTCTGAAGCTGCGCTACATGTGCTCTTACCCATATGTATCTCATAGCCCAGAAAGTGACAGCCTGAAAGCCTGCTCAATACACCATCTACATGTGCTATTTCACCGCTTGTCTGAAGCCGTGTCTTGCTGTCTTTTAGAACGGTATCTATAGGAAGAAGCTCCATGCCACGCATAAATCCCCCCTCCTCGACACCATCGGGGTCGGCTATTGAAGCCCCAAGCATCTGATAGCCTCCGCATATTCCAAAAACAGGTATCTCACAGGAGAGCTTTTTGACAGCGGCCTCGAGTCCGTTTTGTCTCATCCACAAAAGATCTCCCATCGTATTCTTGCTTCCCGGCAGAAATACTATATCCGGATGACGCAGCTCATTTACTGTTGACACATACCGCACTGTTACCTCGGACATCTGCTCAAAGACATTGAAATCCGTGAAATTTGATATTCTCGGATATCTGATGACCGCTATATCAATAAGCCCATCTGTCTTTTTGTCAAAGCGCTCTGTCAGGCTGTCCTCATCCTCAAGCTGTACATCCATATATGGCACCACTCCGGTGACAGGCACCCCGCCTCTCTCCTCAAGCATCTGTATCCCGGGGTCAAGGATCGTCTTGTCTCCACGGAATTTATTGATGATAAGCCCGCAGACACGCTTCTTTTCCTCATCGGTTAAAAGCATAAGTGTGCCAAGCAGCTGCGCAAAAACACCGCCTCTGTCGATATCACCCACGAGCAGCACCGGTGCATCCACCATATGCGCAAGCCCCATGTTTACAATATCATTTTCCTTCAAATTTATCTCTGCCGGACTTCCGGCGCCCTCAATCACTATGATATCCGCATACTCCTCAAGCTTTTTAAATGCCTTTTTTATATCCGGTATGAGAGTTTTCTTGTATGCAAAATACTCTCTCGCCGGCATGTTCTTAAGCACCCTTCCGTTTACAATCACCTGTGAGCCTGTATTATTTGTGGGCTTTAAAAGAATAGGATTCATGCACACCATAGGCTTAATGCCTGCTGCCTCAGCCTGCATCACCTGTGCCCGTCCCATCTCAAGTCCTTCGTCTGTTATATAAGAGTTGAGCGCCATGTTCTGTGATTTAAACGGTGCCACTCTGTATCCGTCCTGTCTGAAAATACGGCACAAGCCCGCGACAAGAAAGCTCTTGCCTGAATTGGACATTGTACCCTGTACCATAATTACCTTTGCCATATCTATACCTGCTGTCTGAATTTATGTGGTAGTCTGTTGCATTATCATGAATATTAAACTGTAGTGTGAACAGTAACTTCCTTAAAGCTGTGCCAATTATTCGTCATGAAATGGAATTTTGTAACTGTTCAGTACCTTCACAGTTGCGGGCCGCAAGCGCATTAGAATCAGCTGCGCTGATGGGCGCTTGCTCCTACATAATATACGTTTTCTTACGAAATATGCGGTACCGCATATTTCTGTACTGAATAGTTACGGAATTTTTATAGTTTTCCTGTAGAGACTGCATACTCATAAAGTCTGCTGTTAAACTGCTCATACGTGCCAAACTCTGTTCTGTCACATATAACGCCTTCGCATGCATCAATAAGCTCCTTTGCCTTTTCAATAAGGGCTTCGTCTACAGGCTCAAAGCTTCTTGCGCTGACAATCTCAGCAGAAAGCGCCTTTGCCGCAGGATAATCCAGATCATTTTCATAGATGATTCCTGTCGCAAACGGGATACCCTTTCGCTGTAAGCTCCTAAAGCTTTTTCTGCCCAGGCCCCCTCCTGCTATGACAAATATCCTCGCCCTTCCATCCGGTTTTTCCAGCTCTAAATCCTCTCCTGTTTCGTCAAAGCTTCCTGCCGTAATTCCAAAAAGCCCTGAAACATATTGGTCAGTAAATACCTCCTCGGGAGTTCCGTATCTGTCCACATATCTGCCATCTATACACAAAATATGGTCTGACACACGCTTTGCCATATCAAGCTCATGGAGCGACATGATAACCGTAAGATTCTTCTGTCTTTTAAGCCTTTGGAGTATTGATAAAAACTCAAGCTTGTACTTTATATCAAGATACGAGGTAGGCTCGTCTAACACTATAATCTCCGGCTGCTGACATATAGCCCGTGACAGCATGACCCGCTGCCTTTGACCATCGCTTATCTTTGTAAAATCCATATCTTTTATCTGTGATACATTGACCAGCTCCATCGCCTCATCCACAGCCTTTTTGTCCTCATCCGAAAGTACTCCGAACCGGCCTGTATATGGATATCTGCCCGTCGCAACCACATCATAGCAGGTCATAAGCTCCGTCTTTAGCTTATCGGTGAACACAACAGCCATTTTCTTTGCAAATTCATTGCCATTCATCGTCACTACATCACTTTTATCAAGATATATCGTACCGCTCACAAGCGAAAGCTGTCTTGCAATACTTTTTAAAATAGTCGATTTACCGGCACCGTTTGGTCCGATTAATGTGAGAATCTCTCCCCTTTTCAGGGAAAAATCAATATTTTCAATAAGCGGCCTGTTATCATATCCAACGGCCAGCTTTTGAGCAGTAAAATAATATTCCATCAGACATTTTTCTCCTTGCTGCGTCTTATCATGATAAACAGCACTACCGGTGCACCAAATACTGCCGTAACCGTGCTGATACTAAGCTCCGTAGGCGCAAACATCATCCTCGCAAGCAAATCACAAAACAGGCAGAACACCGCTCCCCCAAGGAAGCAGGCCGGTATCATATATATGGGCTTCGTGCTCTTTAGCATGCTTTTTACTATGTGTGGCACGGCTATTCCGACAAACGATATCGGTCCCGCAAACGCCACTATACATGCGGAAAGCAGGCTTGAAAGCAGAACCAGAAGAACCCGGATGCGCTTTATGTTTACACCCAGATTTACGGCATATGACTCTCCGAGCTGATATGCCATAAGTGGCTTTGACATGAGAAAAACAAAAATAAATGTGATTCCCACCACAATGCTCATCACCCCGATGCTGTCCCAGGTCATGCCCGAAAAGCTTCCCCTTGACCAGTTATGCAGGTTTACTATGTCCGAATCATCTGCAAATGTCACCACAAACTCAGTCACCGCAGAGCATATGTAGCCAATCATGACACCGCTCACCACAAGCATTGACATGCTGCTTACCTTTCTTGAAATGATAAGCACAAAGCCCATTGAAAGCATTGCTCCCAAAAACGCTGCTGCAATCATGGCCAGTGAACTCACACGTATGGCATTTCCAAGTAAAAATACCATAACAAGTGCCACGACCATTTTGGCTCCCGATGATATGCCAAGTACAAAAGGTCCCGCGATTGGATTATGAAAAAAAGTCTGCAAAAGATAGCCTGCAAGCGCTAACGCCCCGCCCAGTATCATCGCTGCGATAGCTCTTGGCATGCGGATATCCCACACAATACGTCCTACCCTGTCTGAGTGGTCATAAAGTGTCGCAAATGCAGCCTTAAATGATATGTGTACAGTTCCTATGCACACATTCATGATAAGCAATATGATAATTAAGATTATAAGAATAATAAATGTTGTAAAACACCTTATTTTTCTGGTTTTTTCCATGTTGTAGCTCCGATTTTTATCTTTTTGTGCTATTGATTTTCCTGCATTCTGTCATATCCTGTAACAATTCAGCCCACCACATACATTCCATAAATCACAGTTATTTGAGCTTAAACAGATATTTCATGCCGCTGTCGGGTGCACCTATAATCATAGAATGCATATCATCAATCATATATCCTATGGACATAGACTGCTGATACATATCGTTCGTGGTGCAAAATACATTGCCGTCTTTGACTGCCCTAAAATCAGCAAGCACCGGGCACTTGTCCAAAAGCTCATTCAGATTCTTCACACCGCCGTCTATCGCACTGTTATATATCAGATAGTCAGCATCTATTGCTCCATTGTAGAAATCCTCTAGCTGCATATTCATGGTCGACCTGCCTGTATCATCATCGTTTGATGCATCAAAAATATATTTTCCTCCGGCAAGTGAAATCATCTTTGGCACATAATCTGTGCTTTTGCGCACCTGAACCTGTCCATTTGATGTGATATAGAAAAATGCAACTGTATCACTTTTTGTGGCATCTTCCGTATCGGTACCATCTGTCTTTGCGATGCGATTTACAATATCCACCTGCTCATTAAAGAGCTCATCGGCCTTTTCATCCCGGTCTGTGAGTGCTCCGAAAAACTTTACCCACTCCACTCTGCCGAGCGGCTCCTCCTCATAGCTTGAGTACTCGATTATTGAAGGGATATCAAAGCTTTTAAGCTTTTCAGTCACCTGCGGCGAATGGGTAATCATAGTATTTTCTATGGCAAGAGAACAGTTTTCTGACACCAAAAGCTCATAATCGGGCTTTGAATATTTGCCGGCATATAGCATTCTGCCACTTTCAAGAGCCTTTCTTGCACTGTCAATGTACCAGCCATCACTGTCAAGCCCCGAAAATTTAATAGTGTCCACTGCATCAAGCTTGTCAAACATATCCATCACCCCTGATGCGACCAGATACAAATCACTTACAGGCTCCTTCAATACAATGATATCCTTGTCAATATCCTTTGGAGTCTTTCTGCCCTTTGGCACGGTAAGTATTTGGGTACCGTCCTTTGTAGTAAGTATCTTGTATCCACCCTCATAATAGTCAACAGAAAAATTCTTTGCATATAAAAGCTTCATACTGCTCTTATATATAAGACCGTTTTGTGCCTCTGCATAAGCCTTCGATTCTGTATTCCCTGAATCGGAAGAAGGACTGTCACAGCCTGACAGCCAGAACAGTCCTATAATTGATATCAATATATATATAATTATCTTTTTTCTTCCATGCATAGCTTAATTATTCTCCATCCTCACCAAGCACCTCTGTAGCAGAATCTGAATGGAAGGTGAGTGTGTACTCAACCTCGTGCGGCTTGCTCATAGCAACTGTATCTCCGATAACCTGCATAGGTGTATCAAGCTTAACCGGAATTTCAAATACAGAATTGCCGTCTGTATTTACAGGCATGTATTTCTGTCCGTCAACTATCATATAGTCATAGTTTGGACTGCTCCACTGCACTGTTGCAGTAGCGGCTCCACCGCTTATAGTCACCTCAGCCGGTGATGCAATGCTCGCCTTACCGCTTCCGCCCTCGAAATCGAGATTGATATTGTATGTTCCGTCAGGAAGCTCTTTTCCTGCACTCTCAGATACGCTTGCATCTGCGTCCGCAGGTGTAGCATTTGAGACCTTTACCTTGTGGTCATACCATTTGCCCTTTGTACCGATAATTGCAAGGTCAAATTCCTCATCCAAAACAGGAACCGGTATATCAAACGCATTGACCTCCTCAGTTGTGCCATCGCCACAATCGACAGTCTCAACAGTTGGCTCCAAAAGCTCAGCCTTGTCCTTTGAGGCATCCTTTGCTGTTCCCAAAAAGAGATTTACAATGTGTGTGGATGTAAGAGCAACATGTATTGTTGCCTTGCCATCCTTCACGGTGAGTGTACCTTTGTTGTCATATGCATCATTCACATGAAACATTGAGCTGTCTGTAGTAAACTCTGCTGTATATGTACCATCTGAAAGTGCTATCTTCTCTGTCGCGCTCTGCACTGCTTTTTTGCTTTCTGTTTCAGCTTTTGCATTCTTATTGCCGCAGGCTGCCAGGCTCATGGCACAAACCAGTGTCATTGCAACGATATAAGTAAACTTGTTTCTGAATAATTTTCTCATCTCTGATATACTGCTCCTGTTATTTTATAGCTTCCCCACTATACATTTAAGTAACTGCTACTTGCTCATAGCAGCCGCTGTATGCTCAACATAAAGCTTCTGGATACCCTCAATCTCACCAAGTCCGTTAATCTGTGTATCGATTTTATCAAACTTTCCTGATGCCTTAAACTGTGAAAGCCATGAATCATCATCACTTCCTGCCATATCATTGTTGGCATGGTCTCCTGCAACAACCATAAGCGGACGAAGAATGACGTTCTTGTAGCCAGCGGCTGACACCTTCTCAATGACAGACTCACATGATGTATCCTCCGGCTCACCCTCTACCGTTCCGATAAATACGTTTTCATAACCCAAAGCTGTCATCTGGCTCTGCATCTGGCTGTATGAAATCTTTGCTGTATGGCTTGTTCCATGTCCCATAAATACAAATGCTGTGCCCTCTTCCTTTGCAGCATCAAGGCTGTCATAGCCTGCCTTTTCCACTGCTTCCTTTGTAAGAATTTCTGCAACGGCCTTTTTATCCTCATTTACAACTGTTGCATCACTTCCAACCTCACCGAGGAGTGGCTCTGCAATCTTTACAGACTCAAATTTGTCCTTATACTTCTCTACAGCCTCTGAAAGCTCGTCGTACTCTGCGCCATGCATCAGGTGTGTAGGCTGTACCACAAGATTCTTTACACCATTTTTGACTGCACGCTCAAGTGCCTGATCCATATTGTCAATCTTCTCGTCATCTCTTGCCTGTACATGATTGATGATAATCTGTGCTGTGAAGGCTCTTCTGACTGACCAGTCAGGATTTGCAGCTGCTATTGCATCCTCCACACCCTTGATATCAGCCACACGGCTGTCATTGAAGGATGTACCAAAGCTTACTACAAGGATCTCGTTCTCTCCGATATCATCCTGGTTTCTCGGATCATCCTTTGAAGCATCGCCTGTATCTCTGCCGAAATAGTCAGGATCAGCATTTTCTCCCTCTACAAGCTCCTTCTGTGCGTCTGTGAGCTTGTCCCAGGCCTCCTTAGCCTCCTTGCACTGCTTGTCTGTATCATCTGTTCTCTCCTGCACGTAGATTGCATCGATTAAATCTGCCACATGCATTGCTGCCTCCTGATCTGCGTTTGCGCTTGTCTCACTCTCTGAAGCCTTAGATGCCTGTGTACCATTCTTTGCATCATCTGCCTTGCTGCCACAGCCGGTCACTGCTGTCATAGCCATAACTGCTGCCATCAGTACTACTACTAATTTCTTTTTCATGTTTTCTCCTTTTCATTCTCCTTGCAGCTATTAAGCTGCACATGTTTTAAATATGTAAGACGAAAACATTTAAAGCGTCAAAAATAAAAGCTCTTTGTACTATTATGTCAAAGAGCTATACATGTCAAAATTCTTCTAACCCAGACTATACGGCTATCATAACCTTGTCTGTAATTATAATTATTTCATCACGTACAGCCAGTTACTCGTGGCTTGAAACACTATTGTTTCCGTACAACACAAAGGCAGGTCTCCCGGCTTATATATCATTGCTTCGGCCGTCTTCCCGGTTGCCCAGTGACCTATCGGCCGTCACTCCTTAATTACGGTGACGAGTTCGTACAGGATTTGCACCTGTTTCCCTTTTCACCGGAGCCAGCTTCACATCGCCTGTCATAAATCAGCTTCAAATGCTTGTCTGCTCCGACACCTTTATGCTACATATTCAGTTTTACAATGTGATGCTTTGTGCATTCACCTTGCATATTATATTACAACTTAAAACATTATTCAACACAATTTTAGCAGACACTTTATAGACATTACAAAAGCGGTGCAAAAAGCTGCAAAATACTCTGCAACAGCCTGCCTGCAAACGAGATATCATTTGTGCTTTCCTCATACACCTCCTCTGAAACCGCAAACGTCTCCATCGCATCCTCTTTTATTTTTCTGATGCACTGAGTCCTGTACATGTATACAAAATCCTCAAAATTCCAGTACATGCTCCTGAAATCCAGATTGCATGTGCCAACTATCGCAGTATCATCATCTGCCACTATACACTTTGAATGTATAAAGCCGGGTGTGTATAGATATATCCTTACCCCCGCCTCGATAAGAGGTCTGAAATTGGCTTTTGTCTGCAGATAAATGAGCTTTTTATCGGGAATCTTAGGTACAACAATACGCACATCAACACCTGACCTGGCTGCCGATATCATAGCATGTGACAGCTCTGTTCCAAGTATCAGATATGGTGTAAAAATATAAACATATTTTTTAGCTCTTGAGATGATACTCACATAAAGATTCTCTCCTACATCATCATGCTCAAGTGGAGAATCGCAAAACGGCTGGACAAAACCGCTTTTCTCTGACTGGCTGAAGGTATTGTGTGGATTCAGATATTCATCATGCACAGCATTGTCCTTATTGATATAATTCCACATCTCAAGGAACATCGTCGTGAAACTGTTTACACACTCTCCCTCCACACGGATACCGGCATCCTTCCAGTAACCAAACCTGATTTTTTTGTTGATATACTCATCTGCTATATTATAACCACCGGTATGCGCCACACGTCCGTCTATCACCAGTATCTTCCTATGATCCCTGTCATTCATAATTACCGAAAGCATGGGCTTATATGGATTGAATCGTCTGGTCTGTATTCCGATGCTCTCCATCTCCTTTATAAAATGTGGCGGAATGGCATTTATGCTGCCAAAATCATCATATATGATTCTCACCACAACTCCATGCTTTACCTTTTCTTTGAGTATATAAAGTATCTGATCAAGCATAACGCCACTGCCGATTATGAAATACTCCATAAAGATAAACTTTTCAGCTGACCTTAAATCTTTTAAAATGCTTCCAAAAGCCTCCTCACCTGATTTAAAGTACTCTGTGCAGTCCTCCGCATACAGTGGATATTTCTGATTTTGAGTGATAAGCCTGCTCTGTCTGTATGCATCCATATCTGTCAGTCTGAGTGTCTCATTTAGCAGCTCATTTTCAGGCCGAAGCGGCGCATACGCTTCCACAATTCTTGCCATTCTTTTCTGTGTCTTTGACGTAAGCTCCGGTCTTCCGAAAAAGAAATAGCACGGAATACCAACGATTGGAACACTCAGTATCAAAAATATCCATGACATTTTTATATACATTTTCATCCGCCTGTTGACAATATAAAGCGAAAGCAATATAGCTGCCACATACAGCAGATCCTGAAACACCCTGCTGGCAACAGAGGCCGTATAAAACAAAAAGAACCACCATATCATCTGTATGATTATTATTGTCGAAACTATAAAAAGCTTTGAAAGCAGTCTTTGTAATATTTTTCTCATATAAGCCCTACCACGAAATTACAATTATACCTGTCTCTTATACACATCTGACGCT
>ERZ1026860.1460-NODE-1460-length-11954-cov-3.172704_pt1 | contig 11954 bp, 9 predicted proteins | sample MGYA00380160_ERZ1026860 | MGnify/ENA primary metagenome ERZ1026860 (study PRJEB33269, sample SAMEA4719796) | human gut metagenome | biome: human-associated habitat; feature: organic feature; material: feces | place: Cameroon | collected 2013-10 ... | reverse complement strand
CCCCGCCGTCACAGATACCATGAAAGCAATCGATTCAATCGGCACCGTCACCATCGAGTCAAAGGACGCCATCGATACAGCGAATGATAAATACAATTCGCTTGATAAAGACTTGAAAAAGGAAGTCGATAACTATAGTGATCTTAAGAGCGCAAGCAAGCGCTATGACCAACTTCTCTATAGTGAAATCACCAAGGAAATCAGCCATTCTCAAGAAATCCTCAGCTCATATTTCGCCCAGCAGTTTGATACCAAGGAAATCGAAGCAGCAAAATCTGATGCTCAAGCCGCACTGGATGCCTCTGATACGGATGGTTATTACAAGGTCTATATGGCGCTGAAGAAAGCCGATAAGGAACTCGATTCCTTTATAGAAGCTGAAGAGGAAAAGTCCTATAGCATGGAGACATACGGCGGGGACGCCCCATTCAGACTGGAGGAGTCCGACCTTCCTTCAGAATGGTCTTTCAAGCCGATAACATTGCAGTCTTCCACTCACCCCAGCTGGGTTATGAGCGAGAAGAAGGCGACCAACCTCCCCACATACGTCTATTTCTTCATTAACCAATCTTCCCGTGAGTACACTTATCAGCTGAACCAAATCCCCACCAAAGCGATCACGGTGCAGGATGAAAATGGAGAGATGCAGACTGCTTTGGTTAATACCGAGGTTCAGTTCACAGGACAATTTGACCAAGCAGCAAATAACGACCCCAGCAAAGAGCTAAACGAACGCCCCGCATATTTCTTTGCAAGAGCCAAGGACAACGCAATCGTCCTCGCTCTTCAAAACTACGACGGTGAAGACTATTACGTCCTGTACACGTCTGGAAGCTAACACTGGGTCGATTTCCGCAAATCTGGACGCAATCAACAGTCCCGTCCTTTCAGTTTGTTGTCTGTCTTAGTGCAACAAACCCGACCATCTAGCGGAATGGCGATGTTATTTCCTCTCCGCTATTCAGACTAGATTGATTAACCCCTCTACTGGTCTAAAGCTGAGTTGGCTCGGAATCCCGCGCTGCTGATTAACAACCTGATTTTTCCTTCACGGAAACAGAGAAAGGGTCGAAATGTACTGTCCCAAATGTGGGTCACAAATACCAGATGACGCCACCTACTGCACCTCATGCGGCAAAAAAGTCTCTGAGAACACCATATTGTTCAATGGTGAGGCATGCAAAGCCGCAAAGAAACAGGCCTTCGATGATCCCTCGGCCCAAAACAAGAAAAAGTGCAAAAAGAAACCGTTGATTCTCTTCGCAGCGCTCGTTGCCATCATTGCTGCCGTGATTTCAGCTATCGGCATACTCGGATTACAGAACAACGACAAGGAAATATCGGTACCGACAATCGAACAAATAGAGAAAATGACAAACTCCCTAGAAGGTGATGACGCCACGTTTACGGAGGACAACGACACCGACTTCAACGCTTATTACATCGACTATGGTGACGAACGAGTCGGTGAAATTTTCCTTCACGCTGCGTCAGAAGATATCGGCATCTACATCGAGAGAGATGCCACCCACGCAAAGGACGCATTTGCAAAAGTGTGTGTCGGAACGATGCTGGCATGCGACAGGAGCCTTTCACTCGACAAGGCAAAAGAAATTCTCAATAAAGCTGTCGACAGAGCAAAAGATGACGGAAACGTCTCACACAACGGAGTCGAATACAGGGCAACCATTCCATCATGGCGCTACATCCTGCGAATGGATGTACCCGAGGCAAAAGATGAAAGTGAAAAGGAAGCCAAAGGTTCAAACAGCTCTTCGACAAATAGTAAGTCTCATAAATCAAACTCAAAAAAATCCACGGTGAGCAGTGAAACCGAGGCAAATAAGATAATTAAAGACGGCTCCGCACGATATGCCGCAACTCACTCGGAATCTGAAATTCAGAAATTAACAAACAGTAGCAGCGGATATCAAAAACTTTCAGATGAGCAGAAGACAGCCATCCTCGTTGCCCTCGGCTCCTCCAAGGCAAAAGAGCTGATTAAGGCAGAGGCCAAGAACCATCTGAAGAGCCCGAGCTCGTTCAAGTTGGAAAGCTACTCTGAGTCCTTCGACCCCATCTATTCTGATGACGAAAGCAAATACACCGTTTTTGCTGAAATGACTTATTCGGGCGTCAACGACTACAACGTGCGAAAGACCCGAACGGTCAAGAACTGCACTTGCGACTTCACCATCAACCTCGAAGAAGGCACCGTAACAATGAATGACGCAAGCATCCTTGATTTTATCCTCGACTAACCGATAAAGCGGGGCCTTCAACTGTGGCCCCATGTTTTAAAGAAGGAGCATCGGAGAATGCAAATGCGCAAACGAACATTCCTCGTCCTATTGCTGGCTTTATGCATCTCTATATGTGGCTGCTCAAGCCAAGGAGCCAGACTCGACCAGCAGATTACCTCAATCGGAAAAATTACCGCCGACTCTTGGGACGAGCTTCAGTCTCTTAATAGCCAATATAAAGAACTTGATGCTGACGGGAAGCAGGATGTTAAACACTACAAAGACTTGGAAAACGCCCTCGCAGAATGCTCGAAACTAAGAACCGATCAGCAATTTAGCAAGGATTTGAAGAAGTCGATTCGTTGGCGGCAAAAGCACAAGGACGATACAGATCACGCGGTTTTAGTCGATGCCGAGCTAGCAAAACTAGATAAATATCGTTCCGCAGATTTCTCTAGTACCTCAATTAAGAACTCTTGCACCAAGTATTTGGAAGGACTCGACACCCAAAAAGCCGCCCTCAGCGAAGCATTTAAATCAGACGAGCAAATCGAATGGCAAAAAGGCATGGTTCTTCGTTATGAGGCCCTTAACGAGCTTTATGAGAAGACTGGTTTTCTCGCCAAGGACGATGACTTCGTCTCTAATTACGTGGCAGGACTAGATAAGCAGAGAAAGCTGCTAACGGCCCTCGAAGCCCTTGAGGCCGATATCGACAGCCAGACTGACCGAATCGCCAACGATGAAACATGGACTGACTATTCCGTCAGTTTTGAGGTCGAGAACAACACAGACTATCAATTTGATACAGCATGGGAATGCTCACTCAAAAACGAATCGGGCACTGTGACCGAAAACTCAACATGTCAAGTCGATAACGTTAAACCACATTCGAGGTATACGGTCACCTTTTATTTCGCCAATCCCGACAGTGGCTACGGCGGATTCGACTGGAACAACTACTACACAGACGTAACCTATTAGCCCATAGAACATTTTTGAGGGGAATCGCATCAAAACGATTCCCCATTTTTATGCCCGCTATTCCCTTGAAACTCCCGCTCGACTGATGGCGTTATACAACGTCTGCCTCGAACAACCTACCGCTTCGCATATCTCAGTTATGGAATAGTCTTTTGACTGCCACATCTTGATTGCTGTATCCATGTCCTTACGCGGCCTACCCAACTTCTTGCCCCTGCGTCTAGCCGCTTCCAGACCATCGTTTACCCTGCTACGGCACATCTCGACTTCAAGCTCCGAAAAGGCTGCAACGATAGTAAGAAAGAACCTCCCCTGAGGTGTATTCGCTTGGAATCCCTCCTTTAGGCTTGTTAAGCCCACCCCCATTTCTTCAAGCCTATTTACAAGACTGAGCACCTGTTGAGTTGAGCGCCCAAGACGGTCAATAGAGACACAGACCAGCTCGTCCCCCTCTTTAAGATCGCCCAGCAATCTCTGAAGCTCTGGCTTGTTCTTTGAAGTGCCGCTGACGCGCTCAAGGAAAATACGCTCGCACCCAGCATCCTTAAGCTGATCTTCCTGACGGTCGAACTTCTGAGCATCCTTGCCAGTACTGACTCTGCCGTATCCGTACTTCATTTCGACCCCTCCCAATTTTTTAGACTGTATTATTAGACTAATTCAACAGGGCAAACGTTGCAAGAATCCTCAGTCTAAAAATCAAATGTTTTTTAGACTTCGTTCTCTTTTGACAAAACTATTTTCTGCCCACATTCTACTTAGTTTTAAGGCTGTTTGAATCCATCTTTTATTTCTTTTGTCAACTGCCAAACAAGATTTTCCATATTTTCTCTTGTTTTTCTTCACATTTCAGTTATACTCATAAACAGTTAAAACGTTTTATCAATTTGTTAGGAGGCCTCATGCCTAGGCAAAACAACCCACCACTTTTCAGGCTATGTAAATAGCCCGCTAGTCAAAACGTAAGTCAAATAGCTCACACGCAAGGAACAAGAGACATGCGTCTCAACACCGTTAAACAACAAAAAGCAGTTTTTACCTGCTCAAAGACCTATTTACTCTTTGGAAGGAATCAAATATATGGCAGAAATAAATTCCGCGGCGACCGATTCGCTCCCCACGACTATTAACGAAGGCAAGCGCAATTCGACCATCTTCTCCTACGGTATCCAACTAAAAAAGGAACGTAAAAACTCATCCACGATCACCGATTTGATGCATCAGGCAAACAAGATGCGTTGCAACCCTCCATTGGATGACGATGAAATCAGTCGCATCATCCGAAATGTCTTGAACTGGGGCTCCAACAAACCGCTAGGAACCGAGCGCAAAGGAAATCCCCCTCAACAAATATCTGCCGATCTTTCCAGTGCCGAGCAGGCCGCACTCCAGCTTGAGGCATTGTTTTCAGCTAGCGATATCATCTGTTTCAACACGCATTTTCACAAAAGCGATGAGGGAAAGTGGCTCCCAAATGGAAAGCCCGAATTCCACAATGCTTACAGGCTGATTGAAAAGCTGCGAAACGCTAACTCGATTGAAGAAGTGTTCCCTGAATACAACTCACAGGCAGGAATCCTTTTTTGCGTAAACCCGATGAAGGTAGGGCGACGTCTAAACGAGAATGTCACTTCATTTCGAAATGCTCTTATCGAGTACGATGACATCTCAAAAGAAGAGCAAATTGAACGACTACTCGACTCTGGCTTGCCCATTCTGTCGATGACAGATTCTGGCAATAAATCTGTTCATGCCATAGTGCGTGTCGACGCATCGAACGCGAAAGACTATAAGCGCAAGGTGGTAGAGCTGTATGGAGCGCTTGAGGCCAAATATGGTAGCCCCTGCGACCCTGCGAACAAGAACCCGTCAAGGCTGACTCGCCTTGCTGGTGCCACTCGTGGCATGAATACCCAACAACTACTCTATACAGAAGTCAATGCAGATTCATATCTTGAGACGTTCCTAGAAAAATGTCCCAAGGAGCAAGCGACTGAAAAGGACGAGGTGCTTGGCTTCAACGAAATGGGCGACTTACTGATAGATCAACAAGATGCCTGCTTCGTTGAAGGAACGCCCGCAATCAAGGTTAAGGGTAACTATGAGTACGGTCAGAATGCCATCTACCGTGCCATTTTGAACAATCGAAAAGATGCAAGAGGCAGTTACCGCAAGGAGGTGATGGACTACCTTCATTTGATGGCTCCAAACAAGCGTCAAGCGGATCCAAGATTCATTCGTTTTAAAAACGGCGTGCTAGATATCGATACAGGACAGCTAGTAGACAACCCATGTGATTATCTACTCCTTAACGAAATCCCACATAATTGGAATCCCGAAGCAAAGTCTGAGCTTGTAGATTCTACTTTCTACAGTATCGCCCAGAACAACGAGGCTGTCGTCGCAAACCTCTGGGAGATGTTCGGGTTGGCTCTTTATCGCGGTCATGACGTTTCGCGAATGATATTGCTTCAGGGCTCTGGAGCAAATGGTAAAAGCACGTTACTTGACATGCTTAGGCATATGCTCGGAGAAGACAATTGTTTCTCTCTATCTATCTGCGATTTGGGCGAGAAATTTCAGCTCGTTCCCGCAATGGGCAAGCTCGCTCTAATCGGAGATGACATCTCTAACGACTACGTCAATGGAAAAGCCTGTGCCGTCATGAAGAAATTCGTGACTGGAGACACAGTGAACGATCAGTACAAGGGAGGCGCAACGTTCCAATTCAAGCCTTATGCGACCTTGATTTACTCATGCAATGAGATACCAAAGTTCGCAGACGGAACATACGGTTTTGAAAGAAGAATTCACCCGATACCTTTGTTGGCTAGGTTCACCCCCTCCGATAAGGGGTTTGATCCACGCCTCGGTGAGAAGTTGAAAAATGAAGTCTGCCTAGAATACGCCATTGCAAAAGCCGTGGAAGCTCTACGCCGATGCAGGTCAAAACTATCATTGACGGCAAATTCGTTATCTCAAAAAATGGCAAACGACATCATCAATGATAACGACTCGGTACGCGCTTTCCTTGATGGCACGAACTCCAGCGCGGCTTCGATTGTGGGGAAAACCAATACAGATATTTTCTCTTCGTACGATGCTTGGTGTAAAAACAACGGCATCGAACCACTGGGAAAAAGCGCCTTCTCAAAGAAGCTGTGCACCCATGCCGACCTGAGCACAAAAAGCTCAAATGGCGTCAGGGTTTACGTCGCGCGAACACATTAGACCACTATTGTATCATTTATTTAATATATACATGATTTATTATTTTCGCTGGTATATAGCTATATAGCACGTTTAGAACGCTATTTTGTTAATTATTTAAATTAGAAATTAAAAATAAGAAATAGATACCGAAAAACTAGTAGGGGGGTGAACGACTGGCATTGAACCGTGCTACGTGTTCTAAATTGACCGATGAAAACTATCCACACGCAAACAGGGTCGTTGAACCAATCTCAAATGAACCAGCCATGACAGCTAGCTGTTTTCAACAACAGGTATGGGGGCATATTTACACCTTGAAAGCGCTTTGCCTTCCCGTTTAGCCACTATGTAGTTGAACTCAACATGACAGGTAGATGAAATCCCACCGTCCGCTAGCCCCTACGCCAAATGGATTACTTTCAATGTCAAATTCCTGTTGATATCGAAAAAGCCGTTAACTGCCAAGAGCGCCTTGAATCTAGAGGTTCTGAGAGATGCAAGCAGGAGGCAATACCGTTCGCGTCTTTGTATCGCATGAAAGCTCATCCCCTTGATACAATCTCATCTACCACACCGCAACATCCATATATTTGGATGGAGCTTCACAATGGCATAGCTGCCGCTTTGCGTATGCAAACAGGCGAATTGGAGGGCACCCGCCTTTCAAGGTCTGTTCGCATATGCATGTGAAGCCTTGCGGTGTGGTAACTGTGGTAGGTGTCCTCCACATCGCTTAATTGCAATGATGTGCTTCTCCCCTTCCACGGTTGTCGGGATACCTTTGGAAGGAGAGCGGATGAAGAAGCCAACGAACAAACAACTAGCCCTCTTAGTTACGATTGCCCTCGTATTAGTTTGCGCGATTGCTTTAGTGCCTAACCTTGCCACAGAACCGAATTCGAGTGCAACACTCAACATTTTCCACACTCATAAATGGAAGAAAGCGACCTGCACCAAACCTAAGACCTGCACGGAATGCGGGGCGACCGAGGGCGATCCGCTGGGTCACAAACTCGAAGACTGGAAAGACGATGGATTCGACTCCACGTTCTCCGAAAGGGTCTATGTCAAAACATGTTCTCGCTGCGAGAAAACAATTGAGAAAAAGACGGAGGAAGTTACCTCGTTTCTGGAGAACGAAAAGCTGACCATATGCCCAAACACCTACTCGAAGGTTTTCGAAAAAAGACTTCGTGAGCTTAACGACAGCGATTTTACAGTGCACGAAGAATACGATTACAAACTGACTGTCTATTCAATTAATGACTCGAATAACGAGATGGCGGGACAGCTCTCCTTTTCACTGAAGGACAAGAACCTCGACCCAACCCTTCTCTATACAGAACCTCTCAACTACGGCATCGTTGTCATGCTCGACAACAACCAAAGTAGCTATGACAAAAAAATGGCACGCTTCCTTGTGGCAATGATTGAGGCATGCGACCCATCACTTGACTGGGATTCGGTCGGAGAAATCGTCAAAGAAATCGATGAGCAGGGCGCGGCAAACAGCAACGGCTTCACCTATAGTAGAACGAAAAACGGTGGGTACACCCTTCTGCAAGCGTCCATTATCACGACCGCAGCTGCGCCCACGGAAACCAAAACACCGCTTGACCATGACACCGTTAATAAAGAGCTTAACCAAGTACGAGAGCGGTTGAAATATATTGGGCAGACCGCCCAATACGTTAAAAAGGTAATTCCAAGCACGAAAGAGGATGGGGTCGATTTACGCGAGAAGGCCACCTTCCTCGGGATTGATGGAGAATTCCTATACGATATCGATAAAGATTCTGGAAAAGTAGTTAATCTCTTTTTCAAATGGTCTTTAAGCGACTACGCCTCCGATAGAGATTACGCCGTCAACACCCTCGCATCCTATTTCGGCAACGAATACGAGACCAAAGACTTATCCCAACTCAACAAGGGCAACGACATGTACAGCTACGATTGGTGGAAAACCACCGATGAGAACTGGGATGTCTACCTTGTAGTGGCGGACGAACACTACGATAACGAGGGCGGCAGCATTCAATTCATGCAATTAGAGAACTAGACTCTCCCCTTCGCCCAATTAAAGAAATAGCGGCTGCGCAGCGCCCCAAGCATTGACGCTGCGCAGCCTTTTGTATTCATGCGACCTATAAAGGCATTGAAATTTTTAGGACTCAATCAAACTGCGATTTCAATTGATGTTCGCTCAGCCTATTGCAATAAATGCACGCTGAGGGCGAAATTCTGGCTTGAAATTGCACCGATGGACACTTACTCCAACCCCAGCCTCAACGGGGCAAATAGGCCTCATTTCCTTTGATTTAACCCAATAAACGAACCCTTTTACCATGGCATAGACAACCCCATAGCTACAATCATGTTGTCGTGCTTGAGTCTCTGAAAGGAGATCCAAGCTATGTCGAATAGGAAAGATAACAAGGGTCGAGTTCTCCATCGCGGAGAAGGCCAGCGCCCAGATGGTCGCTACTCGTTCAAATACACCAATTGGATGGGAAAAACCTGCTTTGTCTATTCGTGGACTTTGACAATTCACGACCAAACGCCGCACGGCAAAAAGAGAGACCTCTGCTTGAGACAGAAAGAACAGCAGGTTCAAAAAGACCTCTTCGACCACATTGCCCCTGCAAACATGGATGTCATGACTTTGGTTGAAAGCTACCTTGCAACCAAAGTCGCAGTACGAAAGACAACCGTTAGCGCCTATAAAACTGTCACCAATTACCTCAAAACAGACAGCTTCAGCAAAGCCCAAATATCGAGCATTACGGTGTTAGATGCAAAGAAATGGCTTATCCACCTTCAGCAAGATGTTGGAAAGGGATATAGCAGCGTCTGTAGCATCCGAGGCGTACTCAGACCAGCTTTCCAACTGGCTGAAGAATGCGGAATTATAAGACGCAACCCTTTTAACTTCGAACTTATCAATGTCTTGGTCAACAATACGGTATCCAGAGAATCGTTAAGCGTTAGACAAGAACGGCTATTCCTTGAGTTCATGCGCTCGGATCATCACTTCTCGCGCTACTTTGAAACTTACTTTATCTTGCTGAATACTGGACTCAGAATTTCTGAATACTGCGGCCTGACCTTTGATGACATTGACTTCGATAGCCACTGTATACGTGTTCAAAAGCAGCTCCATCGCGCGAGAGATATGCAGTATTACATTGAAGAACCCAAGACAAAATCTGGCATCAGGTACATCCCTATGACCGCTTCTGTCGAAAAGGCCTTCCGCGGCCTCATCGAACAGAGGGCGCAGCCAAAAGAAGAACCTGTTATTGATGGGGTTAGAGGCTTCATCTGCCTAGACAAGAATGAGATGCCATGCGTTGCCCTGCATTGGGAACATAGGCTCAAACACGCCATCATTAAGCACAACCGCATCTATAAGGAAGAGCTGCCTCATATAACTCCCCACCAGCTCAGACACACTTTCTGTAGTCGAATGGCACGCGCTGGCATGAGTCCAGCAAAGCTCAGATACATTATGGGACACTCAGATATCAGCACCACCTACAACGTTTACACCCATCTTGGGCTTGAAGATATTCAAGACGAGATGCTTGCTATTGAACAAAACCGCAGGTAGACATTGGTAGTAAAAATTTGAGCCGTACTACGTTTTTACTACTTTTGCTTTTGCTTTGGCTGATTTCCCGCCTTAATAAAGTGGATTATCTACCCTACATTGGGAACTGGTTTTCAGAGCCATTCAATTCGATGCACGCAGTATAGGTGTTGGAATCAACGGCTTCATCTTGCTATCATCGCAGGTAGATACAACCGTTAAGCCTGCCTCCTTGTTACATTGGAAATAAGGCTAGGTACAAATCCGTCATCGGCTCTTCAATAACTTTCACACGAAAGGAAACCATCGCATGCAACGCATTCTGTTTATCTGCCATGGAAATATCTGTCGCTCGACGATGGCTGAGTCGGTGTTTGCCGAGCTGGTGCGCCGTGCTGGGCGCGAGGCGGAGTTCGTCATTGATTCTGCCGCGACCTCGACCGAGGAGATTGGCAACCCTCCGCATCATGGCACCGTCGCCAAGCTGCGCGAGGTCGGGATTCCCGTCGTTGCGCACCGCGCGCGCCAGGTTCGTCGCGCGGAGTATGGTGACTGGGACCACATCGTCTATATGGATGCCGAGAACGCGCGCGGCCTGCGTCGCATCTTCGGCGACGATGCCGACGGCAAGATTTCGCGGCTGCTGGATTGGACCGATCGCCCCGGCGACGTCGCCGATCCCTGGTACACCGGCAACTTCGATGCCACCTACCGCGATGTGCTCGCCGGCTGCACGGCCATGCTCGAGCAACTGTAGGCGCCCGGGCGGCGCGGATGCGTGAGCCACGCCATCGGCATAAAATGAGCGTGGATAATCTCCCGCATACAAATTGAGCGTGGATTTTCTCCCACTTTGAGCGTAAAACCACGCTCTAAACGGGAGATTATCCACGCTCATTATCTTGGCGGGCGAAAATCCACGCTCGATTACTCGTCGACGATCTCGGCGAGCCAGACGTTCAACGTATCGACCTCGGGGCAGCAGAACTTTGCCGTGCCGGGCTCGTTGCCGGGCACGGTTCCGCCATAGCGCAGGATATCGATATAGGGAAAGCCCACATGGCAGGCCATGGCGCACATCTTGCCGCGATCACGGTCGAAGTCGAAGACGTCGCCCGGCTTGTGACCGCGGTGGCAGCGGCATGCACCCAGCTGGTCCACGCAGCTAATGCGGATACGCGGGCGCTTGCCACGCGGCGCGCCGAGCGGCTTACCTTCGCCCGCGGGCTTGGCGCCCTCGCCGGCGCTACTCATGGTCGATCACGTCCAAGCAAGCCTCGATAGGCAGGCCGGCAGACTTGTCCTCCTGATCGGCATTGCGCTCGATAAGCTCGGCCACTACGCGCATGGCATCGGCTGTTGCACGCTGCAGACTCCAGCCGGCCATCACGCGACCGACGAGCACCGCCGAGAACGTATCGCCCGTACCCGGGAAGTAAACCGGGATCAGGTCGAAGGGAATCGTGAAGTACTCCCCCGCCACGTGGTCGTAACCGATGACGGCGTTCGTGCCGTCGACCACAGCGCTCGTAATGACCACCGACTTGGCTCCCAGCGCGCGCATGGCGTCCACAAGGACGCGGGCCTCATCAGGCGTGATTTGCTCGGCGATGGGCGTGTCGGTGAGCAGGCAGGCCTCGGTGTAGTTGGGCACCGCATAGTCGGCGCACTCGAGCAGGCTGCGCATAAGGCCGATCGTGGACTCGGGCACGCCGGCGTAGAGCTTGCCGTTGTCGCCCATGATGGGGTCGACGAACACCTTGGTGCCCTTTTGCGCGCGACGGTGGCAGAAATCCGAGATGATACGCGTCTCTTCCTCGGTCACGATAAAGCCGGTCGAGATGGCGTCGAACTCAAAGCCGAGCTCCTCCCAGATAGCGAGGCCTGTCTCTTATACACATCTCCGAGCCCACGAGACAGGCAGA
>ERZ1026860.1459-NODE-1459-length-11957-cov-3.634851_pt1 | contig 11957 bp, 8 predicted proteins | sample MGYA00380160_ERZ1026860 | MGnify/ENA primary metagenome ERZ1026860 (study PRJEB33269, sample SAMEA4719796) | human gut metagenome | biome: human-associated habitat; feature: organic feature; material: feces | place: Cameroon | collected 2013-10 ... | reverse complement strand
TGATATGCGGTCAATGCGTTCTTCATGGTACAGATGTTTTTCATAAGACCTGTTTTTCTCTTCATAAATAATGCTTACGCCACACTTCCTTCGCTTTCGCTACTATTTGGCTTCGCTGTTTTAAGTTCGCCCGGTTTGCACGGGTCGGGATAGCCGTCTGACTATTCAATAAATGATTATCAAATAATCCTTGTTGGCAAGCCGTAGCTCCACCAATCTGACAGTTTTCTAAATAGTCACAGACGCACCACACGCCAATGTTCGTGTTCACGTTCCACGGATAATTGTTGCAATTCACAGTCCGCGAACCATCGTGAACCCCGTTGTTCCAATTGCCCCCGCCAATGAGCGCGTGCAAGCCACGGAGCGACAGTGCGAATTAACAGCTACCCCAAGATAGTTGCTTATTTTGATTTCTTTTCCTTTTGTGCCTTGTTTATTAACCCTCCGATATACGCACCGAGAATACCGATCTGCGTTGCACAATATTCGTATACTCTGTCATTCATTGCGGAATATTTAAGATCGTGAGACATTCGGATTTTCCGTACCAGTTTTCCTTTCAGCCTGTCGGCTGCATAAAGGTGGCTGATTGTTTTTGATTTCTCGTATGCTTCTATCTCATCCATGATTCCGTCTATGCTTTCTCGTATGTCCTTTTGCAGAGTGAATTTCTCATAATGTGGCATATCCCTTACTTTTCTGTGGAGATATACCGAGAGATCGTATGCCATCTGGTGTGCCTCTGTATGAACGTAGTCCATTTTCAGAGTGGAGGGGTTTTCATATTTGCTTTCGTATGCCATTACACCCAACCTTTCAACTGCAAGGGACTCGGCTTTCGCCGGTCCCCATCAGCTTACAGCGAGTCACAGACGCACCACACGCCAACGCCCGCGTCCACGATCCACGGACAACGGCTGCAACCCACAGTCCGCGAACCACCGCGAACCCCGTTGTCCCAATCGCCACCGCCAAAGAGCGCGCGCAAGCCAGTGTTGTTGGCCATGTAAAGCTGGCCAACTTTCTGACCGCTCATAACGTCATACCAATTCCAAGATGAGCCTGTCGGATCATGGATAAACTCATCCAACCACTTCCAAACATTTCCTACGAGGTCCCGAACGTTCGTTGCAGAAACAGCGTTCTTGACGTTTCCGCAAGTGGTTCTTGCTGTATTCGAGGTTGCAGACCATGCGTAAGTGTTGTTGCCATCCTCTCCCTGTGGAGATCCGTATGCACCCTTACAGAACTCAGCGTAGGTAGGAAGTCTTTTTCCTACTCTCATAGCTCTCTCATTGGCGATATACCAGTTCAATCCCTCTGTTCCAGTAATCGGCACAACACCCTTTTTGCTCTGCAAACCACTGGCTCCGTTATCGGATGAAAGGTAAATATCGCCCCAGAACGGTCCTATGAATACCATTCCGGTAGGATCACAAGTAGGTCTGTGGAGAAGAGTCCAAACGGAATTAGGTACAATGCCCTCCGCTACGTTTGTTTCCCATCCACTTCCTAATGCTGCGCCTGATGCGCTGATTGGAATACCGGAACTATTTGTTTTTCTGACTACGCCGTAATGGAAGCCGCCGATTTTTCTTGATGTAACTGCCGTATAACCGTTTGGATATGTCGTATTAAGGGAAATACGATACTGTTCTGCGGCAAAGTTCGTGGCATCTCCACCGGTAGGATCACAGATATAAATGCAGTAGTCCTTTCCCACCTCAAACTTAGTTGCTGTTCCGTCCAAGTTGCTCGCTGTAAGAGTGGTTTTTTCTGTCTTAAAAACAGAATTACCTACCGCAATCAGAACTCCTGCGATAACAGTAAGGGAACCGTTCTCCATGCGAATAAACTTCTTGTCAGATGCAACGACATCGGACATAAGCGCAAGTTTTGGGGTGGTTATCTTCGCAATGTCATTTTCCATTGCTTCATCATAACCGTAGAATTTACTCATTAGCCAATTCCTCCTTGATCTGATTCAGTTCTTCGGCTGTCATGCCGAGACTGTCGTAAATGGTGTATGGTGCGGTAACTGCGATTTCTGTTGCGTCCACAGATACCATAGCGGATGTGGAGATAACGGTCGTTTCCAACTGCTTCTCTCCTGTAATCTCATCCGGTTCGCCCTCTTCATGTGTTACGTTTGTGATTGTTACCGTCTTATTTCCGACAATCGCCTTTGTATTTGCTTTTGCCTCAGCACAATAGTGAATGGTAACAGTTTTCTTATCCTCTCCTACCGCAAGAACCGGGCAATGAAGATAATTCATACTTTCAAGATCTTCGATGGCTTCCAACAGGTCTTTTGCTGCAAATGCGCCATCATCCACCAAGGATTTACAATTTCTAATGTCCTCGGCGGTTGCAAGTCTCTTAGGGAAATCTCTCATTTTGTCTACCTCCGTTATTTATTTACATAGCTTCCAACAAATCCGTCCACAAATGCCAAACCATTTCCGTCCATGATTCTGAAAGTCTTATGTGTCATAAGATCTGCATTGCTGATTGAGAATGTCTTTGGTGCGATCATGTAGTTATCATTCGCAATGCTTATGGTGTATTCTCCGGCCTCAGTCAGATATAACGGCTGAGTAAAATCTGTAACGATGTACTTGTTACCGGATTTTACATTTTGTACAGTTATTGCAGCAGCAGTTCCAACGGTATCGTTGAAATGTATCTTCACTGCAAGGTTTCTAATGTGGGTTTCCACATCGTTAATTTCATTCTGCAATTTTCCGGCTGCATCAGCTGACAACTGATCTTTTATCATTGCAAACCATTGATTAAACAAAGTTTCCTGATTGTTCTCAAATGCCGTCATTTCTGCTGTGTAGTCCTTTTTTAACTGCACCACATCCGCATTTGCTGTTGCCTGCAGATTGTCAAGGAAAACATTGAATGTATCGAGATCCAAATTTGCCTGTTTATTGAACTCTTCTTTCTGATTCTCGAAAAACTCTGTGAATACCTCATACAAATCTGTTCCATTTTCCAATGCTGCCATGATCGCATTGACCGCAGTGTTGATACGGTTTGCGTCAAGCGCACCGAAAAACGACTCATCATATACCGTGTACTGGGTTACATCTTTTACGGAATAACTTCCGTCTCCGTTATCAATAGGAATGAACTTTCGCAAACCGGACCATACGGCATCCTTATAGTCTGTCTTTAATCGTTCCCACGCCACTTAGAACACCTCCCTCCTTATCCCAAAATTAAAGGTAAGCATCTGCCGCCCTCTATATTGGTTTAATAGCTGATTAAATAAATCTAAAATCAGGCTTTCGATACGATTAAGTTCGTTGTAGTCGAATATCTTTCCGTTTGCCGTGTACAAAGGTGCTTCTCCAACATCCGGTTTGAATGTGTTTGCGGCGATAAGCGAAATATTTTCCTCCAACTGGTTTATCTCATCTGCATAAAAATATTGGTCTTTGCTCCTATCGTCTCCAAGATCGTTGATAGAGAACTCCTGATACATTGCAACTGCTATTTCTCTAAGGTAGGCAAGATTGTTTTTGATGCGGTTGAAATCTTCTGTGTTGAAACGATCGCCATGATAGATACCGTCTCCATCCGTATAGCCATACCAATCAGTTTTTGGTGTAGTCCATGAACCGGAAATAGAAACAACCATTGTTTCCGTTGTGCTGTTTCCGGCTGAATCGGTAGCTGTTACCACTGCCACATGATCTTTTTCAGACCCATCAATGCTTGCTGTGGCTTTGTATACCGTTCCAACGGAGTGAGAGAAATTCAGTTCTGCATCATCAAGTGTTCCAGTAACCTTTGCTATGTCTGCCATCTTCCTCGCCTCCTATCCTTGCGTGTATCTGCCAACGTATGACAGTGGTAACTTATCAGGAATTTCCTTATCCGATATATTGACATAGGAGCCAACATAGCTGCCGACAAATGCGAACCCTTTTAGTTCTTCAACAGATACAGAAATGGTGTATTTCCCTTTTGTCTGCACCGGGTTCGGAGTTATCGACACATCTCTTACTAATATGTTAGCTGCCATGCCACCACCTAATCTGTTACCGATACAGAGATTACATAGGTTGCCCCAACATCTGCCGGGTTCGGAGCCAATGAAACATCTGAGATAACTGGTGCTTTAGTATCGAGAGTAACTGTTCTTTTGACTGTGGTTGTTCTTCCAGCTCCATCTTTCGCCACGATAGTAATTGTATTGGAGCCATCCTTTAAGGTAATATCCTTTGAGAATGTACCATCGTCATATACGGTCACTGCGCTACCATTGATTGTCAGTGTAACCGGACTGGATGTGGCATCGTTTGTTGTTCCAGAAACCGTAACAGTTGTCTTGTTTGTGATGAGCTTGTCTACCGGGCTTGTAACTGATAACTCAGGTGGAACGGTATCAATCTTGAATGAAACACTCTTCTGAGTAGCAGCATTGCCGTCATAGTCTGTAGCTTTGACAACTACGGTATGTGCGCCATCTGCCAGTGCCGCCGTAGGTTTATAACTGCACGAATAGCCGGATGATGTTTTTGTCTTTGTAACGCCGGATATTTCAGATCCATCAATGAGCAGCTTAATTGTGTCTGGATTCACACCAGAATCATCGTCCGTAACCGTGAACGTGATCGTAGGCTGGTTGCTCGTAAGTAACTGTGATGCCGTAGGTGCTGAGATTGTGATAACTGGTGCTGTTTTCTCTTTAACGGTAAGTCTCAGTTTGCTTCCGAGAGTTGCATCGGATTGATTTACCGATGTGCTGTTGCCTGCCTCATCTGTGGCGATGATCTGCACTCCGTAATAATGTCCTGACTGATTGTATGAGGATTTTGCCGGAGCAGTTAGTGTTGCTTTGTAAGTCTTTGATGTGCTGTCGTATGTGAGTGTGGTAGTTACACCGTTTACGATAGATTTAATAGCCATCCATTTTCCTCTTCCTTTCTTCCGTTATTTTTCTGATACCCTACGGGCAATTACCTTTCCAGACAAGCTCTGTGAGAAGTTCACAACATGGCGGTAGATATTTACTTTTAATCCGGGACGGTACGCATTTTCCTGATACACAATATCGTTTGCGTCTATCTCTGGATTGCCACGGGTATTGTACTCATACTCAATACCGGCGTTATAGTAATCTCCTAGCCAGTCCGCCAAGTGATTTGCTGTTTCCATATCGCTTACGAGAGGATTTTTCCATGTGATGGTCTTTCCTCTGCTATTAAGTGTTTTTGTGGCATACTGCTCAACAATGTTGTATCTGTGTCCTATAATTTCAAACTGGTACTTGCCAGTAATCAGAAACTTAACCATTACATAGTAATCTCCACGTTCAATGATGCTTACGTTGGATGCTGACCCATTGAATGTTGCCCGGCAGTCATAAGTCGGATCTCCAAGGTAATATGTCTGCACATCTCCTTTGGTTACTTCCGTTTCTTCGCTTATGAGCGTTTCTTCGGCTGTGCCTTTCTGATATGAATAGCACGGCACTCTGACCGCCTTAACAAGCTCCTGTTTGATTGATTTCGGAGAAGAGGTCATGTCCTGCCGTTCCATTGTAAAATCCGTTATATCGCCAAATGAGAAGTAATCTACAACAATTCGATTGAATGGTTCTTTCGTCTTAGTGAACTCAATCTCCATCAAATCAAAATCATCAAAATCGTGGCGGACAATCAGTTTCTTGGTAATGTCTGCCGTTATCTCGTACTCGTCAACCTTTACCCCATCATTGAAAGTTCTGAATATGATGCCATCCGGCAGTGAAGATCCGAACATCAGTTGCAAACCATAGTACATACAGGCGGTTTCCTGCGTGATGTAAATGATAGGGTTTTGTTCAAACAAACAATCTTTCCCGGACTGCTGCAATGAAACATATCCGGTGTATTTGTCTGCCTTGCTTTGGTTTTCCGGCAGATAATACATATCCGCAGTTACGGTTGTGTAGTTATGAGAGAACGAAGCATATTCCTGTTTTGCCACTTCGCTCTTAATATTCCTCACATGGGAATACTCTGTCTCTCCGTTGCACGTTATATCGTACTCAGGGGCGAATGATGATTTTATCTGCGGTCTGCCGTATCTGTTCTGCGATAGTACGCATCTGCAGGCATTGGCAATAATCTGTAATGCCTCTTTGTGTTTTACCCTTGGTATTGGGTTTTTGGTTTTTGACTTTTTGAGGTATGGGTCAATGTAATACTCTGTAATTCCTGCGTCTTGGAATATCAGTTCTGCCGCATGATAATATGTGATTCCTGCCGGAGCATAACACCCCTTGTAATATTCCTCATCCATGTTCCTGAAGAGATCCTGGCATCGTATCGTTGCGGAGTAATCATCACTTTCCCATGCGCTACACTGTAGCTTTGCGCCTCTTATCCATTCGATTGTGTCTGAGTTCGGTAGCTGATAGCCATACCAGACATACATCTCCTGACCGGTCTCCAAAAAGTTGATTGCAGAGTTCGGATTGTCAACATTAAAATACTGATCGTAGTTCTGCAACTTAACCATGAAATCTATTTGCGGAACATCCTCACAAATCGGGGATATGTAACTATCTAATTTAGAATCCATAATGTCCTCGTTGTAGTACACGAGGCCGTAACCTAACTGAATTGAATATATCCTCAGTCTGGAATATGGATTTTTCATCTCATAGAAGATGAATTTGATATAGGTGGTATTCTCTAATACCTGTTCTGTACTGAACTCTGACATATCATTGTCGGTAATCTCTATCCGCTGGCCGCTGCTCGTCAGAATGTCGAACCGTGTGGGATAAACCTCTCCAAAATTGATAGTCAGACCTTTAATGTCTGTTGCCACAACATTCAGTTCGATAAGTAGCTCATATCCGCTTGCTGGAATCAGAGGCTTGCTTATCAAACCAGTGTCGTAGTAGCTACCGGATGTATTCTCTCTTGGAAGAAAATACATGGATCCGTCAACCTTTGTGAAATCATGTTCGAGTGTGGCATATACAGTGTCCTCTTTTCGCTGACCGAATAAGCCGGTCTGCTTTGAGTAATAGGCAAAATTGTTTCCCATGACGGTTGCGTTGGCCTGTGCTTCCTGATTTACCAGACCGAATGAAATCATCATGTATGACCGCTCTCTGAGAGAGCTTTTCATGCTTGCCTTGTATTCATTTGATACTTTCTGCATACGCCATCACTCTCCACAATCAATAAGGTTTACTTTGCAACTCTGATAGGTAATTGGATTTCCGTCTGTATCAATCCAATATGGTTCTGCCGTCCTATCTCCGGGGTACATCTTTATTGTTATTTTTTTCATAGTGACTGGATCCGGGAAAGTGACATATACGAAAAACGCACTCAGCACCGTAAGCATCCGGCTCCACTCTGCCGCCGTCAGCCACGGCCATTCCAGAGTGTCGAGTTTGTACTGATCTCGCCCAACTCTCTGCCCTACGACCGTGCCGTTGGCATTTCTTCCGGCATCCACCATTGTAGATACAGTTGGCTTTGCCCCACGTTTAGGAGGGGGAAAGTCATAACCGTTTACTGATATATAAGCCATTCCATATCCCTCCTTTACGCTCCTTGGAAGCTGTAACCGTTGGCATTGCGCTGTGTGGTTACTGCATCCGTAACTGTCTTTCCACCGATTTCAACAATCGTCTGTTCTTTCTTATCAGCCTGTGTCTTGGTATTCTTTGAAATCTCACTCACAGCGGTTGTTATTCCGAGATCATCCAGAGCCTCTTTGATAGCTTCTTTCAGACCGCCGCCGGAATTAAGCGTTGCCTGCACGGTTCCGTTTGTAGATACCTCCCTTGTCACGCGCTGCACGATTGCTTCATTCGTGAAATCACTTCCATAGTTGTTGCTGTACTCTTTTAATGCACTGTCATTGATTTTCAGACGTGTTCCGAGGTTCACGTCCATATCAGTGAATGAGTCCGCCCAGGAAGTGACAATTCCTTTTGTTTTCTCTCCCTCTTTCTCTACGCCGATGTTATATCCCTCTACGGAATATGCGCCTAACTGTTTGAATACTCTGGACGGAGAGTTAATATCCAGCTTATCTTTGAACCATGAGATGATACTGCTGCCCCACGATTCAATGTTGTTTTTACAGGTGGTGTACAGATTTCCTATACCGTTCTTGAAACCATCTACCACGTTTTTTGCAATGTCATACCACTTGTCATAAGAACAGGTATTTGTGAACCACGTTTTTACATTAGAGGCCCATGTGGTAATGTTGCTCTTGCAAGTCGTATAACTGTTTCCGATTTTCGTTTTGAAGCCGGAAATAATGTTCTCTGCATAGGTACTCCACTTAGAACTATTGATGCCTCCAAAACCATTATCAGAGAACCACGTTTTGAGGTTTGAAGCCCATGTTGTGATATTACTTTTCGTATCTGTGTATGACAGTCCGATTTTGTTTCTGAAACCAGTTATGATATTTCCTGCATAAGTGGTCCATGTGGCATTGTTGATATTTCCGAATGAAGATCCAGAAAACCAATCTTTCAGGCTACTCGCCCAAGTAGTAATGTTGTTCTTTGTGGTGGTATAGGTGTTTCCTACCTTTTCCCGGAAGCCGGAAATGATATTGTTTGCGTAGGTCTGCCAGGTGTTGCTATTGATGTTTCCAAAACCGCTGCTCGTATACCATTCCTTAACTTTGCTCGCCCAGGTTGTGATGTTATCTTTTGTAGTGGTGTATGTGTTACCCACCTTTGTTTTGAAACCAGTGATAATATCATTTGCGTAGGTGGTCCATGTACCGTTATTCACTCCGCCGAATGAAGAACTATTAAACCATTCCTTTGCCTTTGAGGCCCATGTGGTAATATTGTCCTTGGTCTGTGTATAGGCATTTCCCACTTTCGTCTTGAAACCGGAGATAATGTCATTTGCATATCCGGTCCATGTTTCCATGTTGACCCCACCAAATGATGAATTGTTGAACCACTCCTTTGCTTTGGTAGCCCAAGTAGTGATGTTATCTTTCGTAGTGGTGTAGGCATTGCCAATCTTGTCCTTAAAGCCGGTTATGATGTTCTGACCGTGGGTTTCCCAAGTCTCTTTGCAAATCTTTCCAAAGCTCGTACCCGAGAACCAGTCATTGACCTTTCCGGCCCACTCCGTAACTTTTGCTTGGCAGTCTGAGAATTTCTTTCCGATGCCTCCATTGAAAGCAGTGACAAGATTGCTTCCAAGTGTGCTGAATACGGTTGAATCGGATGAACCACCTATGCCAAATATTCCTTTGACAACATCTGTCACATTTCCGAAACAACTCAATGCTGTCTGCAATGGTGCTGGCAAAAGGGATTTAGATATTCCACCAAGCAAGCCACTGACTATTTTCTCTCCGACAGTGTTTATTTCTCCATCATCAGAACCAATTCCGAACTTCTTTGATATTCCCTCTACAACGCTTGTTTTCAGTTCATTCCAAATGGCGGTCCATGATACCCATTTGAACAAATTCTTGAACGTCCACTTGGCTGCAAATACCTTAAAGACTGTTTTGAGGATTGTGTCCCAGTCAATCTCGGACATTGCCGTTCCTACGCCCTTTAGAAGTTCGTACCAATCTACCTCGTCTATCAAAGTGTTAATCAGTGTGCATACACCAGTGATAAGAGAATTGATTGTGCCTCCGGCCTCTTTCCAGTCAATAGTCTTAACTGCCTTGTTTATTGCACTCGCAAAGTCGCTACCGATTTTCTTGAAATCTATCTTTGCAAGGAATTTTCCAAGACCGCTGAAAAGTGTCTTGATGCTGTTGCCAAGCGTTGTGCCTACAAGATTCCAGTCGATCTCCGTAATGGCGGTATTTATATTTGTTCCAAGTCCATCACAGAAAGTGTCGAAACCGTCTTTGATGGTATTCCAATCGAGTTTTTTCAGTGCTGTGTTGACACCGTTTGCAAAGTTCGTAGCAATATCTTTCCATGGGAAAGTCTTTGAGAAATTCAGTACGGCAGTAAATACACCATTTACAAAACCGGCGAATGTTTCTCCAATGCCAACATAATCAATTCCGGCGATCGCATTGCCGAGAAGATTTCCGATTGCAGTTCCAAGTGAAGCCCAGTCCAATCCATTAACAAATGTTTTTGCAAAAGTAATTGCTGAGTTTATCGTATTGGAAATCGCAGTACCGATTTTCTTCCAAAGATCCTCTGTCTGCAGGGCAGCGTTGATTGCATCGACAATTCCTTGTGCCAACCCCTTTGCAGTCTTATTTATCAGAGTCCAATCCAGAGTATCTAATGCACCTATGATAAGGTTTGCAATGGCTGTTCCGAGACTGCTCCAGTGGAAGTTTTCAACGAATGAATCCACAAACTCAAATGCTGAGTTGATTGCCTGTGCTATGGTTACTCCGATTTCTGTAAATAACCCAGGAGTTTCAAGGAAACCATTCAGGAATGTGGCGATACTCTTAGCGATCTTTCTCAGTGTTGCCTTGATTCCATCCCACGGAATGTTTTCGAGAGCTTCTTTTAGCTTCTCTCCGAACATTCTTCCTATCTCTGTGAAATCAGCATCCGCCCATGCGTCCTTAACCATTTCCGCAAGGTCTTTGTACTTATCAGCTACCGCATCCGTCTCATATCCGCTTCCATCGGCTCCACTGTTGCTGCCGCTACCGCTTTTATCATCACTTAGGATATTTAACTCATCTATGCCGGTGGTAAGGTTCTTTGCCGCCTTTGCTGCGCTATTTAAGGAATCTGCATAATCTTTGTTCTGTCGTATTGCCTTGGTGTAGAACTTCTTGCCTGTAAGTGCTGAGAAGAACTGTGCCAATGCGTTTGTCGCTGCAATGAGCTTCTGAATCAGGTAATCCAGAATTGGAGTAACCACATTCAGGATTGGTTCAAATGCAGTTGTCAGTGATGCTCCGAGCTGACGCAAATCGTTATAGAGAAGATTCACGTTTTTATGGAACTCCGTTCCGGCTCTTTTTGAATAAATAACAAGGTTGTCGAATCCTGTCTTTACAAGTTCAAATAAGTGTGTAAACATTGAACGCAGTAACATGAATGTTCCAAGTCGGAAGATGGAACCCAGTTTCTTCGCAAACGCTCCACTCTGTTTTTCAGAAAAACCAAGGCTCTCTCTGACACGCTTTTTGAGTTCCTTGAATTTGTTTATAATTGCAGCAATCCCAGAACGGATTTTATTCACTACCGTTTTTACGGCAGAAATTATTTTTTGCACCTCATTCTTTACGGCATTTGCTACTTGTCTTACGGCATTGATAATGGCAGTGAGTATTGTTAGTATGATGCCGATAATAGGAATTGCCGTCTGCACCGCTTCCAATCCAACTGCCATAGACTGGAATCCGGCATTTGCCGCCATGCCCCCGGTTTCAATGGCCGGAAGAATTGATGCAATTCCATTTAATATAGAAGAAAAGGTTCCAAGTCCACATTTCTGTGCTGCATCCCCTATGGACTTAATGGACTTTGCCACATCCTCCATATTCTTAGGAGACTGTGAAACCGTTTCCTTGAACTGCTTAAACTGTTCCTGTGCCTGTCTGAGACCATTCACAGCTTCCTCATACTGACCGGTATCAAACCGTATCTTTCCACTCTCCATACCGCTGACAGTGGCTTTGTACTTATTGATCTGGTCTATGAGTTCCTGAATACGTCTATTAGCCGGATTTGTGTTTGCCTGATTGAGACTTTCGTTTAAGTTTGTCTGTCCGGCTGCTGCACTTTGTCCGGCAGTTCCGAGGTTGCTTTCCTCTTGTGCCAACTGACTTGCCGCTGATGCAGCACCGTTCATTGCTGCCTGTGCCTCTTCTGATGCAGTCGCAACGCTTTCTGTGGCTGCCGCTGCTTGCTGACCGTTCTCCAAAGGCTGTACACGTCTCTGTGCCCCCTCAGAATCAATTCTGATGCTGACGCGGTTATTCGATCCGAGGTTTCCAAGTGCTGT
>ERZ1026860.1457-NODE-1457-length-11959-cov-14.546287_pt1 | contig 11959 bp, 8 predicted proteins | sample MGYA00380160_ERZ1026860 | MGnify/ENA primary metagenome ERZ1026860 (study PRJEB33269, sample SAMEA4719796) | human gut metagenome | biome: human-associated habitat; feature: organic feature; material: feces | place: Cameroon | collected 2013-10 ... | reverse complement strand
GACTGATGGAAAGAGTGTCAAGGGAGTCTCCATCGACAAGAGCAAGTTCGAGTAGCGCCCAGCGGCACTGATGCCATTGCCCTTGATGATGCGCAAAATTTGAGCAGCGGCCGGAGAGTCTCAGGACTCCGCGGCCGCTTGGGCTTTATAATAGAGGCATCCTCAAAAACCGTTGCCGAATCTGCATCAGCTTATTTTTTGCCGCTTACTGAATGAGTTTCACATTTTTGAGCTATCTTTGCCGGGCTGAAGTGGTCATTGAACCATGGGCATACTCCACCATAGAGTAGGAATAACATTCATTATATATTATGGCTAAAGTACAAAAAGACCAGACAATCTACGACGCCCGTACCCTCGGTAAGGGCAAGATGGCTGTGCTCGGACTCCAGCATCTCTTCGCTATGTTCGGAGCCACCATCCTCGTGCCGGTGATTACCGGACTCTCAGTTTCCGCCACACTGCTTTTTGCGGGACTCGGCACGCTTATCTTCCATCTTTGCACAAAGATGAAAGTCCCTGCATTCCTTGGTTCATCCTTCGCGTTCCTCGGCGGTTATGCCGCTGTGACCCAGATGGGTATGGCCAAGGGGATGACCCTCGCCCAGTCGCTTCCTTATGCCTGCATAGGCGTGTTCTGCGCGGGGCTCATGTATTTCATCCTTGCGGGACTCTTCGCCGCTTTCGGCGCCAAGAAGGTGATGCGTTTCTTCCCTCCGGTAGTGACGGGACCAATCATCATCGCAATCGGACTCACGCTCTCGGGCTCGGCCATCCAGAACTGCAACCAGAACTGGTGGATCGCCATCCTCGCGGTGGCCATCATCATCGTCTGCAACATCTGGGGCCGCGGGATGATCAAGATCGTGCCTATCCTGCTCGGTGTCCTCGGCTCGTATGTTGTCGCCGCCTGCTTCGGCCAGGTGGATTTCGCTCCTGTCAAGGAGGCCGCATGGGTCGGCCTGCCGTTCCAGTGGCAGAACACCAGTTTCGCCGTGTTCAAGAATCCGGACTGGGGTCTTATCGTGGCTGCCATAATCGCCATTCTCCCTATCTCCCTTGCCACGATGGTGGAGCATATCGGAGACATGTGCGCGATTTCTTCGACGACCGGCATCAACTACCTTGAGGATCCGGGTCTGCACCGTACTCTCATGGGTGACGGTCTCGCGACTTCGCTCGCTTCGCTTTTCGGCGCTCCTGCCAACACCACCTATGGTGAGAACACCGGCGTGCTCAACATCACCCGCGTGTTTGACCCTCGCGTAATCCGCATCGCGGCGGTGTTCGCCATCGTCCTGTCGTTCTGCCCTAAGTTCGCCGCTCTCATCGGCGTCATGCCGGCGGCTACCATCGGAGGCGTCTCCCTGGTGCTTTACGGTATGATCTCCGCTGTCGGTGTGCGCAACATCGTGGAGAACAGGGTTGACTTCACCGTCTCCCGCAATCTTCTGATCGCGGCGCTGATTCTCGTCCTCGCCATCGGCATCAAGTACGGTGCGGGCGACGCCATCAGCATCGGTTTCACTTCACTGAGCGGCCTCGCTACGGCGGCCCTCCTCGGCATCCTGCTCAACGCGATTCTTCCGGGCAACGACTATGAGTTCGGCAAGAGCAGCGTCGGTGACCGTTCCGCCGATTTCGGCAGCGCGTCCCTCCCGGGATTGGACGGCCCGGACAAAGACGTGGACAGCGCAAAGTAGTGCTGCTGACTGATTTATGAAGAATGTCCGGCGGAACTGGAGTTCTGCCGGACATTCTTGGCGTTTATGCGATTTTCTTGAGGCGCTCCAACTCGTGGTCCGCGACAATCTTGTCGATTATGGCCTTGACGAGGCGGAAGGCCTTTGAGTCCTCGGTGTAGATGGCCGGTATGGAAAAACCTACGCGGCCCTGGTGCTTGAGCTTCAGGGCCGCCGCCTTCTTCCTCTCGTCAGACGGATTGTAGACGGCGATTGACTGCCCTCCGAACATTCCCACGATCTTCATGCACGGCACGTCCGTGTCTCCGTCCCCGAAATAGATCATGTTGGAGAACGGGATGCGCTTCTTGTCGTCCGAGATGGAGGCGTTGACGAGCTTGTTGTCCCTGGCGCTGAAGATGCCCTTGTTGATCTTGAAAAGGTACTGGGTCTTGCCGGTGTAGTCCACGGCGATTCCCGGCCAGACGGCTTCCCCCTTCTCGTCATAGATGAAACTGCCAGCGAAGATGTGCTTGAATTCTCCGGCTATCGGGCTGCCCTCGATGATTTCCTTGAGCCCGGATGAGTTTATGTAATGCTCGATGACGGCTCCGTGCTCCTTGCCGTAATCGTTGACCCTGCCGAACCATTCCCGTACACCCTCAAATAGCTGGATGTGCTTCCCGAAGCGGTAGAAGTCCTCCTTGCGGAGCTCTATGCCGTTGCGCCCGGCTTCGTCGAACATAAGTTTCATGTATGCAAGCACATTGGACGCGTCCTGGCCGGTCGCGATGCTGTCGCTCATCCTCCAGAACTCCTCGGCCGTCTTGCCGACGGCCTGTATGAATCCGAATTCCTGCATGTTGCCGGGAGACAGTGTCCCGTCAAAATCGTAAATCAGTGCTATGATAGGCTTCTTTTTCATCTCTCAATTCGCCCCAGATTAAACTCTTTAGCCACAAATATCGCAAATATTCATTACTTTGCAACAAACGCTATTGCCATTGCGCACGCGTATGAGTATTTTTGCTTAGTAAGCAGCAACAAATAAGTCGCCGCAGATTTGGCAAAGATTTTTGAGGATAGATTTCTTTTTGAAGAAGGAGTGTGCCGGTGGCACATGACTGATGAAAAAAGGAATATTGACCAAAAAGATTGCCAAAGGTGATACAAGTTATTTTTTAACGATTACTTAAAACAATTAACGGAACAATATGGAACACTATCTGGCCTGTTTGGAAAACAGTATGAAGTCAGCTTGGGACAAGCCGGCGCTCTGCAACTACAAGGGCGAAGTCTTCACCAGCGCGGACCTTGCCAAGTATATAGCTAAATTCGGTCTGATGTTCGAGAAGTCGGGCGTCAGGAAGGGAGACAAGATTGCCTTGTGCGCCAAGAACACGGCCCGCTGGGCTGTCACTTTCCTCGCGGTCAATGTCTACGAGGCGGTTATCGTGCCTATCCTGTCGGATTTCCATCCGGACAGCGTCGCGCACCTTACCGACCACTCCGACAGCGTTCTGCTTTTTACCGACAAGGAGATCTGGGACAAGCTTGACGTGTCCGTGATGCCGAAGCTCAAGGGTGCCGTCAATGTTGACGACTACACCCTCCTCTATGCCCCTGATCCTGAGTTCAAGGCGGCATTCGAGAGCATGGACGCCGACTTCGACGAGAAGTACGCCTCAGGCTTCTCTTCAGGGGATCTCGTTTTCCCGACGGACAATTTCTCCGACCTCGCAGTCATCAACTACACCTCCGGCACCACGAGCGCCCCTAAGGGAGTGATGCTCACCTACGGCAACCTCAGCGCCTCCATCGAATACGGCCACAAGCATGTGCTCATCTATCCGGGCGACACCCTCGTGTCCATGCTCCCTATGGCCCATGTCTATGGGATGGTGTACGAGTTCCTCTACCCGCTCTCCGGCGGCTGCGCCGTCTACTATCTCGGCAAGACTCCGGCCCCGTCCCTCCTTCTCAAGGCGATGAAGGACGTGAAGCCATATATGATATGCACCGTGCCTCTCGTGATGGAGAAGATCTACAAGTCTTCCCTCAAGCCTGTGCTCAGCAAGTGGTATATCCGCGTGCTCGCCTCTATCCCGGGGCTGAACAAGGTCATATTCAACAAGATGCGTTCGGGTCTTGACACCGCGTTCGGCGGCAAGGTGCGCACATATATCATGGGCGGCGCCGCCCTCAACCCGGAGGTCGAGAAGTGGTTCAAACGCATAGGCCTGCACTACACCGTGGGCTACGGCATGACGGAGGCCGCTCCTCTGCTCGGGTACGAGGACTGGTCACGCTATGTGCCGGGCTCTTGCGGCAAGGTCATCGACTGCATCGAGGCGCGCATCGACTCCGATGACCCTCAGCATATTGCGGGGGAGATCCAGGCGAAGGGCGCCAATATCACCATAGGCTACTACAAGAACGAGGAGGCCAACAAGGCGGCGTTCACCGAGGACGGGTTCCTGCGCACCGGAGACCTCGGCATCATTGACAAGAACAACAACATCTTCATCAAGGGCCGCAGCAAGAGCATGATACTCTCCGCCAACGGGCAGAACATCTACCCGGAGGAGCTCGAGGCCGTCATCAACAATCAGGAGTTCGTGGCCGAGTCCCTTGTGGTGGACCGTTCCGGGAAGCTCGTGGCACTTGTCTACTTTGACAAGGATGCCCTCAAGAGCGCCAGACTCGACGAGGAGGCCATATCCGACCTTCCGGAGAAGATCCGTATCAACTCCAACCGCCAGCTTCCGGGATACAGCCGGATCTCCAAGGTGGAGACCGTGATGGTGCCGTTTGAGAAGACTCCTAAGATGAGCATCAAGAGGTTCCTCTACAAGTAATGCAACATCTGGCCATATCCGGGCATCTTTTACTCGTATGGTGAAATACATGAGAATATTTGCTGTGCTCGCCGCAGTGGCTGCGGGCACAGTTGCGCTCTCCGCCCAGACGGTCACGGTGCGCACTGAGCATACGGTGAGCGCTGACCGCGGCAGATATGAGAGCCGGCGGGAGGTCAAGGGGTATTCTTCCCGTGACTTCTGGCGAGCCAATCGCTGGTCTCTCCGTGCCGGGATGGCCACGCCGTCGTATACGGCGGCTTCATTCGCCGAAGGGCGGTGGTTGGCTTACCGTCCTTGGCGTGCTGAGCGCGGAAAGTCTGTTTCGGAAATCTATGCCGACTACAATGGGACCACCTTTTCGGCCGGGGCGTTCTGTCTGGGGGCCGAGTTTATGGTCGCCCGTTGGTTCGCCGTATCTGCGGACTTGTCGGTCACGGCAGTTTGGCATGACCTGTACAGCAGTGTCAGCGACCAGAAGACAGGATCCAAAACAGGCGTGGCGCTTTGTCTGTTGCCTCAAGGTAAATTAATTTATCTGAATCGCCCGATGGTGCGTCTTTACGGGAAGTTCGGAATCGGCGTGGTCAAGTATTTCGGTTTTGACCGGAGAGATGGCGACTCTTTCACTCCCGGTTTCCAGTGGACGCCTTTCGGAATCGAGGTCGGGCGGAAGGTCTTCGGCTTCGCCGAGGCCGGTATAGGTACATTGTATAAGGGCATATCAGCCGGGGTAGGTTATAAATTTTAGGAAGTCATGAAAAAGATTTTTGCTTTTGCGGCGGCAGCCCTGATACTGTCTTCATGCGTGGTTTCAGAAGAGACAAACTACAATCGGACAGACTATGATCTTGTCCGCTATACTTCCTCCAGGATTGCGTCCAGCGTAGAGGTCACGCTGCTCAATCTCAGATCTTATAGCGGTATCAACGTAGAGGGGTTCAAGCGCATCGGCACGGTGGATTCTTATGTGAAGCCCTTCATCAAGAGGGTGGGGGACAATGCCTGGACATCCGTGTATGAAGGTTCTTCCCTTGAGTTCTCCGTCAATGTGAGACGTATCGAGGCGGATGATGAACTTGAAGAGAAATGGGTGTTCTCCGGTCTTGAACTCAGTTGCCAGGAGGATAACGGGTATGGTTTCTCCCTCGTCACCGATGGTGAAGTGGAGTATACCTGGAAACGCGATGACGGTTCGTTCAGGGTTACCTACGACCTAGTCCCTACAGGGTCGTACAAGGCCAGGTTCTTGCTGGACGGGAAAGAGCTTGACTGGTGCAATGTATCATACTGCAATGGTGATATGGGCTCGTCTTCCAGTACAAAAGGCAAGTGACAATTTGTCACTGGAACATAATTTGATTTTTCAAGGCCGGGTGCAGGGTTCTGCATCCGGTTTTTTTGGATATTAAAACTGAGAATATATGGCAAACAATTCCCTTAAAGGCAAGATAGGTGTCACAACCGAGAACATCTTCCCTGTAATCAAGCAGTTCCTTTATTCCGACCACGAGATTTTCCTGCGCGAGCTTGTGGCCAACGCAGTCGACGCCACCCAGAAGATGAAGGCTCTCGCCTCCAGCGGTGACTTCAAGGGTGAACTGGGCGCGCTCAATGTCAGAGTGGAGCTGGACGAGAAGGAGAAAGTCCTCCGCATCATCGACCGCGGTATCGGCATGACAGAGGAAGAGGTGGACAAGTACATCAACCAGATCGCCTTCTCCTCAGCCGGCGAGTTCCTTGAGAAATACAAGGACCAGATCGGCTCCATCATAGGTCATTTCGGACTGGGCTTCTACTCCGCCTTCATGGTGGCGAAGAAGGTCACCATCGACACTCTCAGCTGGAAGGATGGCGCCAAGCCTGTCCAGTGGAGCTGCGACGGGTCTCCGGAGTACTCCATGTCTGAGGGCAAGAAAGAGGACAGGGGCACGGAGATTACCCTGTATCTCGACGACGACTCTTCCGAGTACGCCGCCAAGGGCCGCATCAGCCAGCTGCTCGGCAAGTACTGCAAGTTCATGCCTGTGCCTGTCGTGTTCGGCAAGAAGACCGAGTGGAAGGACGGCAAAGAGGTCGAGACGGAAGAGGACAATGTCATCAACAGCATCGAGCCAATATGGACAAAGGCTCCTTCTGACCTGAAGGAGGAGGACTATCTCAAGTTCTACCATGAGCTATACCCGATGGAGGAGGATCCGATGTTCTGGATTCACCTCAATGTGGACTATCCGTTCACCCTCACCGGCGTGCTCTATTTCCCTAAGATCAAGGAGAGGATGGCCATCGACAAGAACAAGATCCAGCTCTACTGCAACCAGATGTTCGTCACCGACCATGTGGACAACATCGTGCCGGACTTCCTGACATTGCTGCACGGCGTGATCGACTCTCCAGACATCCCGCTGAACGTCAGCCGAAGCTACCTCCAGAGCGATGCCAATGTCAAGAAAATCAGCACATACATCACCAAGAAGGTGGCCGACCGCCTGGAGGACATCTTCAAGAACCAGCACGAACAGTTCGAGCAGAAGTGGGACAACATCAAGCTCTTCATCGAGTACGGCATGCTGAGCGACGAGAAGTTCTGCGAGCGCGCGCTCAAGTTCGCCCTGCTCAAGAATACGGACGGCAAGTTCTTCAGCCTTGATGATTACCGCAAGGCGATCGAACCGGCCCAGACCGACAAGGACAAGAATGTGGTCTATCTCTACGCCACGAAGCCGGAGGAGCAGTACAGCTTCATCGAGGCGGCCAAGAACATGGGCTACGACGTGCTTCTGATGGACTGCGAGCTTGACAGCCATTGGGTCAACCTGCTTGAGAGCAAGATCGAACATACTCGTTTCGCCCGTGTGGACAGTGATTCCGTGGCCAATCTCATCAAGAAGGAGGAGGCCGTGAAGCCGGAGCTGTCCGAAGATGACAAGAAGGCGCTTGAGGAGATGTTCAAGGCCGTCCTGCCGGAGGGCAATGACTACCGGATTGAGGCCGAGAACCTCGGTGAGACTTCCGCTCCGGTGCTCATCACCCAGAGCGAGTTCATGCGCCGTTATCGTGAGATGAGTTCGATGGGCGGCGGGATGAACTTCTATGGTTCGCTTCCGGAGTCATACAACATTCTAGTCAACATGCAGAATCCTCTGGTCCTTAAGATCTGGGGCGAGAAGAAGGATGCCGCAGACCAGAGCGTGGCCGACTTTGTCGCCGCCAACGAGCTTCTGCATCAGGTCGTCGATCTCGCCCTGCTGAGCAACGGCATGCTCAAGGGCAAGGCCCTCGCGGACTTCGTCTCCCGCAGTGAGAAGTTCCTGTCGGAGCAGAAATAAGGCTTGGATATCAGTTTAGTAAGCGGCAACTTATTTTTTAACGATTACTTAGAATGGTGAACGTCGGAACGCTCCGATGCTCACACTGGGCTCTCCTGCAAACTTCCGTGTCAGATCATCAGCAGAAAGCATCTCGACATACGGAGCACCGGGGAGTCTTCGTGCCGGCACGATTGCGCTATAATCGCCATTGAGGCAGCTGGCAGAGAGACAGGAGGAGGACACCTGCGAGGCTTTTGTGTTGAGCAGGTGTCCTCCTCCTGTCTCTCTGCTCTATCATAGGCCTTTCTTTGAATCGTGGTTGTGGGTGTTGCTGATATTTTGTCCGTGGAAAGACCGTTCTGCCGGCGAAAGCTCGTTTGAGGGTAATTTGTCCGGCCAAAGTCGGTTTTCGACGGACGAGCGCCGCACCATGTGGGACGGACGGGGCATAGCCTTGTGTTGAGCCCCCGCCATGGCGCTTTTCGGGACTTGGATGCTGGCCGTTGCGGAGTGGGCTTCCCGCGCGAGATTCTTCGGATGTCAGACCCGGTGCCCTGGAAGGGGATGCGGCTCTTTCTTTTTCGCGTCTGAATCATTATCTTTGCCTATGCCTGGTATGGGCTAAGTAAGCGGCAATATAAAATCGCTATATTTGCAAGGACTAAACGGATTTGAATGGACGAGAGCCAAAACATTGAGTTCAAAGAGAGTTGGCGGGACGAGTATCTCAAATGGGTATGTGGCTTCGCGAACGCCAACGGTGGCAAGATTTACATTGGAGTAGAGAACGACGCTCCGCATAATGTGGTGGACCTTCCGGATGCCGATAAATTAATGGAAGACATCCCCAATAAGGTACGCGATGTTCTCGGCATTATGGTCGATGTAAACTTGCTCCATGACGGTGACAAGCGCTATATCGAAATCGTGGTCGAACCCTATCCGTATCCGGTTACATACAAGGGCCAGTATCATTATCGTTCCGGCAGCACCAAACAGGAGCTGAAGGGCCCGGCTCTCAACAAGTTCCTCCTCGACAGAATTGGCGTACGCTGGTGCAATGTTCCCGCTCCGTCTGTGAAACTGGAAGAACTCAGTTCTGAGTCTATCCAAGATTTCAAGGAAAGCGGTATTAAGAAGAAGAGGATGGATGCCGATGTTTTAGCAGATAGCACGACCGACTTTCTCTCTTCTCTTGACATGTTGGTGGACGGTCAGATTACCCGGGCCGGCGTTCTGATGTTCCATCCGAAGCCGGAGAAGCTTTTCCCCGGTGCTTTCATCAAGATTGGCTTCTTCCGTTCCGACTCCGACCTGTCTTTCCAAGATGAGATTCATGGCAGTCTTGTGCGGCAAGTAGACCGGACCTTCGATCTCCTTACTACTAAGTATATGAATTATCTGATTTCATTTGAGGGACTGCAACGCATTGAGAATCCGCCTTATCCTGAAGGACCTCTAAGGGAATGTATCCTGAATAGTGTCTCGCACAAGGATTATGCGGAGCAAGTCCCCATTCAGATAAGCGTTTATCCAGACCGCATCGTTTTTTGGAATCCCGGCTCGCTCCCGGAATCTTGGACAGTCGAGAATCTGCTTAAGAAGCACCCGTCCCGCGCTTTCAATCCTGCGATAGCCAATGCTTTTTTTCGCTGCGGAGAGGTTGATGCATGGGGGCGTGGTATAGGGAAAATTGTTGACGGTGCTATCTCAGAAAAACTACTCCCTCCGATTTTCGACACCTCTTTCGGTGGCCTGATGGTCACTTTTTATAGCAGTCCGACTGCGCAGCTCAAAGAATCTGGGATAAGCGAGCGAGGCATCCAGGCCGTGGAATTTGCCTTGAGGAATGGGCGTATAACGAATACTGACGTACAGGAGATGGCCAAAGTCAGCAAACCGACAGCCACTCGGATATTGGCATCTTTGTCCGAATATCTTGAGGTGAAGGGCACTACGGGAAAGGGAACATATTACGTCGTCAAAGGGCTCACAAAGGGCTCAGTTTTCAATGGTTAGAACGAGTATGGAATCTGGCCGCTGCATCATAAGTAGCTCAAATCCTGGACATTATATTTCTTTTGTCGATGATTGCAAAGGGCTCACAAAGGGCTCACAATTGATTCGCACCAGCAATATACTGTAAGATTATTTTCACCAAATCGCATTGAAAAACCTCCTTCTCATAGCAGGACTCGTAGTCCTCGGCGCAGTCGTTTTTTATCTGATAGTCAAGTCTATCATAGAGAGCATAAAGCGCGAACAGTTCCGCAAGAAGAATCGCGAGACACAGTTCTCAGGCAGCGCTGTTAAGGCGGAAAAAGGTTTCTGGGCATCGTTGTTCACGCCCAAATACAGCAGCCGGGCAGAAGCCATCGGCGATTACGGCGAGAAGAGGGTTTCTTCTTTCCTGGAGGATTTGGATTGCGGAGACTACAGGGTTTACAATGACCTTCTGGTTCGTAACGGGAATTATACTACACAGGTGGACCATATTGTTATCTCCCGCTACGGTGTATTTGTGCTGGAGACCAAGAATGTTCATGGAAAGGTCTATGGCGGCGGTAATGCCGAGTTCTGGAAGCAGTATTTGCCGGACACCGGATACAGGCGTTACGGCTTTACACGGGAGCATCAGTTGCGGAATCCCATCTGGCAGAATGACGGGCATATCAAGACTCTGCGGAGGCTTGTATTTGGAAATGATGTCCCCGTATATGGGATTGTCGTTTTTCCGAGCGATGCCGACATCAATGTGACTGCGGAGCAACCGGTCTTGAATATGTACAACGTGGTGCCATACATCAAGCAATATCGGGATGTAGTTCTATCTTCAGATCAGATGGGCTTCTATCGCAGACGGCTTCTTGAGGTAATCTCCATTTCGGAATCCGACCGTAAAGAGCACCTCTGTAATGTATATCGTAACAAAGAACGCCGTGATGAAGCAGTTGCAAGTGGCAGGTGTCCTCGCTGCGGCGGCAGATTGGTCCTCAGGAACGGCAGATATGGCCAGTTCTACGGCTGCTCCAATTATCCAAAATGCAACTATATCCTCAACAGATAGAACCGCCCGTGCGCACCAGGCCCCTTTCTGCGCACGCGGACTTCTGAAAATCGGCGCGGTGAGTGAAAACGCCCCTGGTGCGCACCGCAATGTTCCACGCGCCGGCGGATGTTCCACGGACGGGGTGTCGGCGATAGCATGTGCAAGGGGGGCGCGCGGAGTTTTCTGTCAGCCTCGGTCATGACTAGAGGTCCTGCGGGGCCCTCTACGCAGTGTGCTTATGACCGACCCTCCCTGCCAGACCCTGTCGGTTATGCCGACCACGGCTAGAACGCTGTCTGGAAGGGGTGTCCTCGACCGAGCCTGACGGAATTCGCAGCGGCAGTCCCGGCCCAGAGGTCACCGGGGCGTGGTTCGGTGAGAGTCGGGGAGGGTTTTAGCGATAAGGCAGGCGGAGATGTTCGGATGGACGGCGCATCGGGAGCGGGCGGCCTCCTGCTCAACACAAAAGCATCGCAGGAGGCGGCCTGTTTCCGGGCGCCCGCTGCCATAGTGCCGGGCCAGGAACCTGAGTTATGCGACGCAGGTGTTAGCCGTTTCCGCCGGAACAGGCTCACACCTGGAAGCGGCAGGTGCGGCAGAGGGTCATGCGGGGCATGCGGACAGTCCAGGTAGCAGCGAAAATGCCGGAATCGGCTCACACCCGGCAGAGGTGAATGCCGCGGAAAGCTATGCGAGGCATGCGGACAGTCCAGGTAGCAGCGGAAACGCCGGAATCGGCTCACACCTGGCAGCAACGGGCTTCAGCAATGGGCAAGAGGCGGTCCTGTGACGGCAGGCCCCACCGCGCCGTACAGAATCAGGCCTTCTGTTGTACGGGACGGCCTTGCCGGACAGTGCGGTGCAGAAAATGGCCCTGTGGTGTACGCGAGGCTCGTCTTGGCATCGGGGGCTGCACGCGGCGGTGGCAGCAAGAGCAGGTGCGGCGGAAAGTCCGACACACGAGCGGTGGCAGATAACACACTGACAATCAAGCAAAAGAGCACTTTACCTGTCGGCAAAACCGGTTCTTCGTCAAATTGCGTGCATCTAACCGCATCC
>ERZ1026860.1455-NODE-1455-length-11963-cov-10.041149_pt1 | contig 11963 bp, 6 predicted proteins | sample MGYA00380160_ERZ1026860 | MGnify/ENA primary metagenome ERZ1026860 (study PRJEB33269, sample SAMEA4719796) | human gut metagenome | biome: human-associated habitat; feature: organic feature; material: feces | place: Cameroon | collected 2013-10 ... | reverse complement strand
ATCCGAGAGTGCTCGATAAGATCATAGATGCGGCAGAGATCACAGAAGACGATATGGTGCTGGAAATCGGACCGGGCATCGGTACGATGACACAGTATCTGGCAGAGCATGCAAGAGAAGTAGTTGCGGTGGAGATTGATAAAAATCTGATTCCTATTCTGGAAGATACCTTGTCTGCCTATGAGAATGTCACGGTGATCAATGAGGATATTTTAAAAGTAGATATCAGAAAGCTGGCAGATGAAAGAAATCATGGAAATCCGATCAAAGTGGTGGCAAATCTGCCTTATTATATTACAACACCGATTATTATGGGACTGTTTGAAAATCATGTACCGCTGAAAAGCATTACAATCATGGTACAGAAGGAAGTAGCGGATAGAATGCAGACAGGACCGGGTTCAAAAGACTATGGTGCATTATCGCTTGCTGTGCAGTATTATGCAAAGCCGGAAATTGTTGCAAATGTTCCGCCAAACTGCTTTATTCCAAGACCGAATGTGGGAAGCGCTGTCATCAGACTGACGAGATATGAAGAAACACCTGTTTTTGCAGAAAATGAACATTATATGTTTTCTCTGATCCGTGCAAGCTTTAACCAGAGAAGGAAAACGCTGGTAAACGGCCTGACAAACGGTGGTGTGGCACAGAAGGAGCAGGTTCTTTGGGCACTTTCCGAGATGAACCTGCCTGCTACGATCAGGGGAGAAGCACTGACACTTTCCCAGTTTGCAGCCCTTTCCAATTTGTTGCTTTCCATGGCAAAAGAACAACAGAAAATTCACAGTTAAAACATGGTTATTATTTTGACACAGGTATATGACTATGTTAAACTAAAACGGAATATGAATGTTAAAAAAACAGTTCTTATCATTAAATTGAGGTGAAAGAAATTGGATAAATACGAATATCGGATCAGGGCAGAGGAGATCAATGCGCTGATCGAGCAGAAGGACTACATACAGGCAGTAAAAATAGCAGATACGATCGACTGGAGAAGGGTCAGAAGCGTTGTAATGCTCTGCAAGGTAAGTGAGCTTTATAAGATCAACAGACGATACGAAGAAAGTAAAGAAGTTTTATTATTAGCTTATGATCTGCAGCCGGGATCACGTAAGATCGTGTATTCGCTTTGTGAACTTTCAATCAAGCTGGAAGAAACGGTACAGGCTGTTGAATATTATAAAGAGTTTATCCAGATCGCGCCGAGAGATACAGGACGTTTTATTTTACAGTATAGGTTGTATGAGGCACAGGATGTCAGTCTGGAAGAACGCATCGCTGTACTTGAGGAATATAAGAAAAGAGATTATCGGGAAAAATGGGCATATGAGCTGGCTTATCTGTATCACAGGATCGGACTTGCCACAAGATGTGTGGAAGAATGTGATGAACTGGTTTTATGGTTTGGAGAAGGCAAGTATGTCATAAAAGCGTTAGAGCTTAAAATGCTGCATGCACCTCTGACACCGGAGCAGCAGGAAAAATACAATGCAAGATTTGCAGTACCGGAACCGGAAGAGAAAGTGCAGGAAGAGCAGGAGCCTTCTATGCCGATCGAGATCAAATCTGTAGAAGCTGCAGGTGTGATCACAGCGGAAATTCCAACAAAAGAAGTAGAAGCGGAAATGGAGGCTGAAGATCTGTATCCACAGGAAGAAGCAGAAACTGAGAAAGAGGCTGCTGAGGAAGAGCCTGAAGAACCAGAAATATCTGCTGAAAGTGAAGATATGGAATCTGTAGATTCTGCAGAGACAGAAGCAGACGAAGATGCTGACATGAAGATCGTAAGTCCTGATATTGATGATATTCAGGTAAAGACGATCGATGTCGGTGATGAATACAGCACGATCAATCTGCAGGAGGCACTTGCAAAGAACATAGCGGAAATGCTGGCAGAAGAGGATATGGAAGCATCTGATGCAACAAAGGCACTTCCGGTGGATTCTATTTTTCAGGCAACAACACAGAAAATAGAAGATATGCCTGCTTTCAGGGAAGAAGAGAAGAAGGAAGAGCAAGAAGCAGAGCCAGCGCCTGAATCTGTGGAAGAAGAAGCTACAGGAATAGAAAACACTGAGCAGGATAACGAGTCTGCAGAAGTAGCAGAGATTTCCTCAGAGGAGAAAGAAACAGTAGAGGAACCGGAAGAGGAAGTTTCAGAGACTGAAGTATCAGAAGAAATTCCTGAGACGGAAGAACTGGAAGAAATCGAGGAAGCAGAACCGGTAGAGGAATCAGCAGAAGAACCGGAAATTGCAGCAGAACAAGAGCCGGAGCAGGAATCCATCGAAAAGAAAATTACAGAGGGTATCACAGAAGTAGAAGATACTGAACCTGTAGAAATAACAGAGATTTCCACGGAAGAGGAATCTGTAGAAACCGAAGAAGCAGAAGAAATCCCGGAAACAGAAGAACCGGAAGATATCAAACCGCTTCTGTTTGGCGGGGACAAACCGTTACCGGAAGCACTGATCCAGGCAGTTCAGACTGTCGCAATGGAAGCAGCAAAGGAAGCGGCCAAAGAGGCTGCAAAGCAGGCAGCACAGGAAGTGGCACATGAAGCAGTAGAAGCCATTAAGGAAATGACGCCTGCTAAAGAAGTTGCGGAAGAAGAAACAGAAGCAGAAACGATTAAAGAAGAAGAGACGCTTGTAAAAGAGCCGGAACCGATGGTGGAAAAACAGATCACCGGTCAGCTCAGCTTTGCAGATATCATGGCAGAATGGGAAGAAACCAAAAAAGCCAATGAAGAAAAGCATTTACAGGAAATGAAGCAGCGGGTTTTGGAGCAGACAGGTCCTCTGTTATCGGATTTTGATGCAGCAGCAAGAGCCAGTGTCCAGTCAGATCTGGATATGATCAATCCGGTTCTTGATGTATTCTCCGATACGGATGATCTTGCTACGGAAGTAGAAGATGCATTAAAGGAAGAAACAGCAGAAGAAAAGACCGAGACAGAAGAACCGGCTGAAGCAGAAGAGCCGGCAGCAGAGGATGTTGATCTGCCTGAAGAAGAATCTGTAGAAGATATTGTTGCTTCTGTAGAACAGACAGATTATGTGGCTGAACCGGAACAGGAAGAATCTGTGGAAAAAAATGATATAGAATCCGGAACAGAAACAGATCCTGTATCAGATGAAGAGACAGAGGAAACAGAAGAAGAATTACAGGATCGTCCGAATAAATTTAACACGGCAGAGATCAACGGTCTGGAAGCCAAACTGATGACTGCACTCGAAAATCAGCATTATGATACAAGCAGTATGCAAATGCAGGCTCTGGAAGAGGAGATGGAACAATCCGAAAAAGATTCCAGACCGGAGGATTATATTTCATTATCCGAGATCGAAAAGCAACAGGAAGCTGTTCTGGCAGAAAAACAGGAAGAAAAGCCGGACAGTCCGGAAAAGCGTACGCTGACGAAAGCAGAAAAGGAAATGTTTGGTGCGATCGCGCAGACAAAAGAGCTGCAGGAACAGATCGCATATGCACTGGATACTATTTCACTCGTTCCGTTTACCGGTAATGTGATCATTACAGGAGATAAAGGAACAGGCGCTCTGACGATCGCACAGAATATTGCACTGGATATGCGGTCAAATGATTCTTTCACAGGAAATACAGAAACTCTGACAGCAGAGGAACTGGATCAGAAGGATATTACGACATTATTTGAAAAAACAGCAAATGGTGCGATCATTATCGATCATGCGGGTGATATCAAACAGTCTGTATGTCAGGGTATGTTAAAAGCCTGTGATGAAATGCAGGGGAAAGGCATTCTGCTTATCCTGACAGATACAAAGCAGGATATGGACAGACTGATCCGTATGAACCCGAAGGTGCAGGATTACTTTAATGTCAAGATAGACATTCAGGTTCTGGATAATGACGGACTTGTAAACTTTGGACGGGAATATGCAAGAGAGCAGGAATATTCCATTGATGATATGGGTGTGCTCGCGCTTTATAACCGGATCGAGGAAAGACAGACAAACGAGCATGCGGTTACAGTAGAGGAAGTAAAAGAGATCATTAACGAAGCAATCAAACATGCGGACAAAAAGAACCTCTCCCATTTTATGGATGTTGTTTTTGCGAAGCGGTATGATAAAGAAGATATGATCGTATTAAGAGAGAAGGATTTTATTAAAAAATAGAAAAGGGGTTAAGGTATGACAGAAAGCAAAAAACAGGATTGTCCGGTTATGATCACCGAGGCAGATGCTTATCTTTTTGCGCAGGGTACACATTATGAAATCTATGAAAAAATGGGTGCACATGAGGCAGAAATAGATGGGCAGAAGGGAGTTTACTTTGCAGTATGGGCACCAAATGCCAAGTATGTGAATGTAATCGGTTCTTTTAATAACTGGGATATCTTCAAGGATAATATGGATCGTATTTCAGAGGGAGGTATTTTTGCATTATTTATTCCGGGCGCAAAGATTGGGGATATGTATAAATATGTGATCACGACGAGTGATGACAGAAAATTGTATAAAGCAGATCCTTACGGTAATTATGCACAGCTCAGACCGGATAATGCATCTATTGTAACAGATCTTTCCGGTTTCAAATGGACAGATTCCGCATGGCAGACAGAAAAGCAGACAAAAGATATTTTAAAACATCCTATGGCAATTTATGAATGTCATATCGGTTCCTGGATGAAGCATCCGGTCAGCGATCCGGAGAAGGAAACCGGATTTTATAATTACCGCGAATTTGCAGATCGTTTTGTAGAATACTGCAAGGATATGAAATATACACATGTAGAGCTGATGGGAATTTCAGAGCATCCGTTTGACGGTTCCTGGGGCTATCAGGTAACAGGCTATTATGCACCGACTTCCCGTTACGGAACACCGGAAGATTTCATGTATCTGGTCAATACCTTACATAAGCATCATATCGGTGTTATCCTGGACTGGGTTCCGGCGCATTTTCCAAAGGATGAATTTGGTCTGGCTAACTTTGACGGAACTTGTCTGTATGAGCATCCGGATTCCAGAAGAGGAGAACATCCAGACTGGGGAACAAAGATCTTTCATTATGGCAGACATGAGGTCAGCAACTTCCTGATCGCCAATGCCATGTTCTGGGTCAATAAATTCCATATTGACGGGCTTAGAGTAGATGCGGTAGCTTCTATGTTATATCTGGATTACGGCAGAGAAAACGGACAATGGCTGCCAAATGAATTCGGTAATAATAAAAATCTGGATGCAATCGAATTTTTCCGTCATCTAAATTCCATGATGAAGAAAAAATACCCGGGCACAATGATGATCGCAGAGGAATCCACTGCGTGGCCGCTTGTAACAGGCGATCCAAAGGAAGGCGGACTTGGCTTTACCTTCAAATGGAATATGGGCTGGATGCATGATTTCTGTTCTTATATGAGCCTCGATCCGATCTTCAGAAAAGATAATCATTATAAACTGACATTTGCCATGAGCTATAATGAAAGCGAAAATTATATTCTGCCGCTTTCCCATGATGAGGTTGTGCATCTGAAATGCTCTATGCTCAATAAAATGCCGGGCTTTTATAAAGATAAATTCGCAAATCTGCGAGTAGGATATACTTATATGTTCACACATTGCGGTAAGAAGCTTCTGTTTATGGGACAGGATTTCGGACAGGACTGCGAATGGTCGGAAGAAAGAGAGCTGGAGTGGCATTATCTCGAAGATAAAGAGCACAGCTCCATGAAATATTATACGCAGAAGCTGCTGGAGATCTACAACAAATACCCATGTCTGTCTGAAAATGACAACAACTGGAAGAGCTTTGAATGGATCAATGCGGATGATAAGGACAGAAGCATTTACAGCTATGTAAGAAAATCAGAAAACGGCAGAAATAATATACTGGTCGTTCTGAATATGACACCAATGGAACGGAAAGACTATCAGATCGGTGTTGATAAAAAGAAAAAGTATAAATTGCTTTTAAACAGCGATGATGTGGATTTTGGTGGAAACGGTGGTACAATTCCGAAAGAAATCACAGCAAAGGCAGTAAAATGTGACAATAAACCATATTCCCTGACATTTGATCTGCCGGCTTATGGTGCTGCATTGTTCCTGTTTTAAACAGCATTCTCTTTAGAAAAAAGAAAAAGAATCCGAAATAAAAGGTAAGCACATTGTGCTTACCTTTTTTGTAGTGAGGAAGGAAATCAAGCACAAGCGAAGCTTGTATTTGATTTCACCCGAACGTACAACGAGAAAATCGTAAAGTGCGAAGCACGACTGACGGCAAGACCGGCAGGATTTTTGAGTTATGGCGACAAGGAAAGAAACCCAGAAAAGAGGATCCTATGAGAATCAACTTTACGAATATACAGGTCAATCAGGAAAAAGAAATATCAAAAGCACAGACAGCAGAAAAGAAAGAGATAAGAGCTGCTGCTGTATTTGCAGAAAATCCATTCTCAGCTACGCAGACAAAACAGGGTATTTACGATAAACAGGGAAAAACGATGGAAGATATCCAAGCAGAAACTTCTTATGTGGATACTGCCTCTTTAAAAGATTATATGACAGTCATGGCAAATACCATGTCCGCAGATGATTATCAGGCACTTGTAAAGGATGGTGTAAATCCGGGCAGGATCGAAGCGGGTGATGCGATAACGATCATGGATCACATCAAGGCGGAAATGGCAAAATCCGGTACTGTGATCACAGGTTTTAACAGCAGTGATGATTTTTCACTGGATAAGCTGACAGCACTTGCCGGTGATGCGGGTTATGCACAGAGTCTGATGGCAGCATTTTCCGAAAATGACATTCCACCTACGGAAGATAATGTAAGGGAATCGGTAGATGCAAAAGATCTTGCCATGCAGATCGGTGATGTTACGGATGATATGAAGCAGTATCTTTTGGAAAATGAACTGCAGGTTACGATCGAAAATACATATAAAGCGAAATTTGCCGCCACCTATCAGGGACAGGAAAAGGATCAGGCAGTGGCAGCAGATCCTGCATTTGCCAGGCAGATAGGCAGTGTGATTGAAGAAGCAGGGCTTGTTGCGGATGAACAGACAAAAGCAGATTGTATGTGGCTTGTCGGAAGAGATATTCCACTGACAGCGGAGCATCTTCTGCTGCTGCAGGATATGAATCGTATGGAGCAGGGGAATGAAGCTGCTGTTACTGAAAAGATAGTAGAAGCGTTAAAAGAAGGAAAAGCACCGAAGGAAGCACTTCTTGCCGGAGAAAGCCTTCTGGAAAAAGCAGAAAAGATCATGGATGAGGCTGCTTCTATCAGTGATGAAGCTGTTGACAAGGTTGTTTCTAAGGGACAGATCTGTAATATACGGAATTTGGCAAAAGCACAGGAAGATCTGGAAATGCAGCAGAAAACAGCTACCGTTTCATCCGGTGGTGTTACGGAAACGGATGTGCAGCTGTCAGGGCAGCAGATCCATGCAAGGCGTGTTATGGAAGAAGTACGGCTTCAGATGACAGTCAGAGCCAATCTGCTTCTTTTACAGAGCGATTATGCGATTGATACACAGCCAATCGAGGATCTTGTGGAAAACCTTAAGAAAATAGAGCAGCAAAGTGGAGAAACCATGGGAATTTCTCTTCCGGACGAAGCGATGGATGAGGTTTGGAAGGAAAACAGCCATAAGATTATGCAGATCGGTCAGATGCCTGCAGCAATCCTCGGTCCGATCGGCAGACAGATCGGCGGTTATCAGCTTTCCGGTATTTATGAGGCAGGTCTGAGCCGTCAGAGCCGGTACCAGAAGGCAGGAGAAAGCTATGAAGCACTGATGACACAGCCAAGAGCGGATCTGGGAGATTCCATCAAAGATGCGTTCCGGAATGTAGATGATCTGCTTTTCGAAAACGAAATGGAAGCTACGGATGCAAACAGAAGAGCTGTCCGTATTTTAGCTTATAACCGGCAGGAGATCACAAAAGAGAATATTGAAGAAGTCAGATACGCAGATGCAAAGCTGCAGAACTTGCTTTCTGAAATGACACCTGCCAGAGTGCTTCAGATGATACGGGAAGGTGTCAATCCGCTGGAGGAGACAGTGGATGAGCTGACTGCTTATCTGCAAAATCAGCAGACAACATATGTGGACAACGAAGAAAGATTCAGCCGGTATTTATATAAGCTGGAGCAGGAAAAATCCATTTCCGCAGAAGAAAGAGCATCTTATATCGGTATTTACCGTCTGATCCGCCAGATTGAAAAGGGAGACGGAAAAGCGATCGGAACCGTTGTTGCAAGCGGGCAGGAACTCACCTTTTCTAATCTGCTTTCCGCTGTCAGAACGGGGCAGAAAAAGAAAATAGATGTAAAGGTAGATAATGATTTTGGTCTGCAAAAGGATGTACTGCAAAAGGGAGAAAGTATTTCTGACCAGATCGACAGCTATTACCGGTATCGGGCAAAGGAGCTGTTTGATGCACTTTCCATGGAAACCGTGCAGACGGAAATGGAAAGCATTTCTATCATGCAGAGCAGGGAAGAGCTTATGCAGATGCGGGAAGATCTGACAGTGCAGGAGCCTGTAGTTGAATTTCTGACAGCTTTCGGACAGCCTGTGCATGCACAGAATATGGCAGCAGCAAAACAGATATTTAACAGCCGCGGAGATATGTTCAGAAAAATAAAGGATGCAGAGTCTGAAATGGAAGAGACAGATATTTTTCCGGATGTCGACGCTGCTTTTGAAGAGCTGTTATCTCATTTTAACGATGTGGAAGAAGCAAAGCAGTCTTATAAGGACTTTACCGATACAATGCAGGAAGCAGTGGAGGAAGCTGTTTATGAACAGTCGGATCTGCTCGATATCAAAGCACTTTCTTTGGTTGCCAAGCAGCTTTGTTTATCTTCTCATCTGGCAAAAGAGGAATGCTATGAAATGCCCGCTGTGATACGCGGAGAACTGACAAGTGTTACTGTCCGCTTCCGTCATACAGAGCAGAAAGAAGCATCCGCTTCTTTACAGGTAACTTTGACGGATGGAGAGATCATAGTTGCAAAGTGCAGACAGGAAAATGGCAGAATAACAGGATATATCGGCTGTAACAGGGAAGATACCCTGCAGAAATTACAGGAAAAAGAGAAAGATTTTAAACAGTCTGTTCTTTCGGAAACAGGATATTCTGCCGATATTACTATTGTATATAGTCAGGATATTAAAAATTCTTATTATGATACGGAGCAGTCTGCAGGGAAGCAGATGCATACAAATACAGAAAACCGGTCAGAAGAGGTACAGGGAAGTCATACTTCTGCAAATGGTCTGTATCAGACAGCAAAACAGCTGATCAGACTGTTAATGGAATTATAAGCAGAAAGGTGAACAGGTATGAAGATCAATTACAATGTATCGGCGGTTGTAGCCAATGCAGCACTTACAGTGAATGAAAAAAAGTTTAATGTTTCAACAGAGAGATTATCGACAGGTTATAAGGTAAATCATGCAAAGGAAAATCCATCCGGAATTGCGATCGCAAAGCGTATGAATGCACAGCTCAAGGGGCTTTCACAGTCTAAGGATAATGCAAGTACGGCAGTTTCCGTTGTCAGCACGGCAGAAGGTGCACTGACAGAAATACAGTCCATGATACAGCGTATGAATGAGCTTTCTGTACAGGCAGCAACAGGTACAAAAACAGATTCCGACAGGGAATCCATTCAGGCAGAGATAAAAGAGCTGAAAGAAGAAATCGAACGTATGAAAAATGATACGGAATTTAACGGCAAAAAGCTGTTAAACGGCGATTGCGATCTAAAAGGCTATGCAGATGCAAAGGGCATTAAGGTAAGCTATTATTCCGATGAAACACCGGTCGCAAATTATAAGTTCAGTCTGGTAAATCCGATCCCGCTTGATCAGGATGGAAATGTAGATCTGAAAGACGGTAGTGTAACACTTCTGCAGGATGGCAGTGAAAATGCATTCCCGAAAGATGCCAAGATCACTTATGACGGCGACAAAGTAACTGTCACAGCAGCAAATGAATTTGAGATCACATTTAAAGTAGATAAGAATGTTACAACAACAAGCCAGGATGGCAGCATTTCACTTGATATCACCGGAATCGGAGCCATGCGCGTCCAGATCGGAGCCAATGAAGGACAGGTGCTTGCGATTCGTATTCCGGAGGTTTCTCTGGATACACTTGGTCTTTCCGATATCGATATTTCCACACAGGAAGGTGCGCAGCGGGCAATAGAACTTTCCAAGCAGGCAAATGCTTATATTTCTTCTGTCCGCTCCAGAATAGGTGCTTATGAAAACAGACTGGAGCATACACAGAGCAGCCTCGGTGTCACAGAAGAAAATGTGACAAGTGCTTTCTCCCGTATCATGGATACAGATATGGCAGAGGAAATGACAGAATATGCAAACCAGCAGGTGCTCAATCAGGCAGGCATTTCCGTTCTGACACAGGCGAACCAGAGACCGGCAGAAGTACTGCAACTGTTACAATAATTGCCACATATTTGCGAAGCAAATGTGCGGCCAAATAACTTGCAAAGCAAGTTATAGAATAATTGTCATATATTTGCGTTAGCAAATGTATGACTAAATAACTTGCGGAGCAAGTTATAGAATAATTGCCACATATTTGCGAAGCTTGTCACATATTTGCGTTAGCAAATGTGCGACCAAAATGTGCGGCCAAATAACTTGCAAAGCAAGTTATAGGACATTAGAGGACTCCTACATGACAAACGAAAAAAAACAGGAATTTACATTGCGGATCACGCAGGCAAACAAAAGCCAGCTCATTGTGCTGTTATATGAAATTTTTCTGCAATATATGGAAGATGCAAAAGATGCGCTTGCGGACGGACAGAAAGATGCTTTTCACAGAAGCATGGAAAAATCCATTGACTGTCTGCGGGAGCTGACAGATAGCGTGCAGGAAAAAAATGAGCTTGGCAGAACTGTTCTGGGTTTATACTTATATGTCAGCAGGCAGCTTGGCATAGCCCTTGGCAGTAAAAAAGCAGAACCGCTTTTTGAAGCAGAAAAGGTGATGCGCAGACTTTACGAAATATATAAAGAAGATGCTGTCAACGATACGAGTGATCCTGTCATGCAGAAGAGCCAGCAGGTTTATGCAGGTCTGACCTACGGACGGGAAGATCTGACAGTCAGCAGTCAGGATGGCAGCAGCAGTCGCGGTTTTTATGCATAAGACAGATAATAAAAATAGTAATATTATGATACATCCTTTTCACAGGATAATAAAATTTTAGATAAAAACAAAGAATAAAAACAAGCCAATGCTGCAAAACCAAAAAAGAACAACAGGCTTCCGATCATGACCAGATTTTTGCCCGAAAGAGATGAAAGAAAAAGTAAAAAGGCAGGGATAAACAGGATCAGAATGGTTGTTGGCAGATTACTGAGACTCAGCAGTATGGCATTTTTTAAAGTATCTTTTAAAGTTGCTTCATAAAAGGAAAGCAGCGGAAACGCATAAATGATAATGGAAAATAACACAAACAGCAGAATCAGAAACGGAACTTGTAGCAATACATATTTCCGGTCAAGTATAAAACAGACAATATACAAATCTGTCAGGAAAAAAGCACATAAAAGAAAAAGACAGATCCATAAAGGCGTTGCAGATTTAAACTGCTTTCGAAAACAATGCATATAGTTTTTGTGGATTGAAATACCTTCTTTCCGGATCATTTTAATACTTGTATTATATAATGCGCAAAGTGAACTCCCTATTGTAAAAAGAGGGAGCGATGTCAGAATAAAGAGAAAATTAAGTTCCATCAGATCAAAAAAACATTCTAAAATCCGAATCAGTGGATTATCAGCCTGAAACAAATCCTTCATAAAAATCATTCCTTTCTTTAAACCATCCATATTATAAATTGAGTATACAGGAAATAAGTGTTAATTGTTAGTACAAAATACATATTTGGCAAGAATTGCAAAATAAACAGCA
>ERZ1026860.1454-NODE-1454-length-11964-cov-5.357629_pt1 | contig 11964 bp, 8 predicted proteins | sample MGYA00380160_ERZ1026860 | MGnify/ENA primary metagenome ERZ1026860 (study PRJEB33269, sample SAMEA4719796) | human gut metagenome | biome: human-associated habitat; feature: organic feature; material: feces | place: Cameroon | collected 2013-10 ... | reverse complement strand
GCGCTTGAATGGCATTCAAGAGGTCAGCGGTTCGATCCCGCTTATCTCCACCAAAGGGTACGATGAAAGGCTTGTTTCGAATAGAAACAAGCCTTTACCTTTTATAAAATTACATATCGGGATGATGTTGGTACATTGCAAAGACATTCAAGCATCTTCCCTATCAGGGTCGTTCTCCATTTCGTGAAAACGGCCCTTTTTTGTTGCCCAAATGCGTTTCACGGTGAAACGGATTTACTAATGGACTTCTCAATATCTTCAACATAGTCAATAATAGCATTTACCAGCCTAATGACCAGTTGAGCTTCTCTCTTTTGAATCAAGTTTCCATTCGGATGCGCAACAGTATTGTTGTTTCTTAATTCATTTACTGTCGTGACCATACCGCCCGCACTACGTAAGATCATTTTTACACGCTCGCCAACATCAGCAGGTTGAATGGTACTTCCATAGTAGGCGTGCAGCCTCGCAAATAAGCCCGGCAAACTATCATCTACAGTATGGCTCTCGCCATGCTCGTTTAACAACTGTCGTAGGTAGCCGTGAAAAGCTGTATGGACGCGATCAACCGCAGAATCGTATCTTCCTTCTCGAATAAATACACTTGCATCATCTATCGCTTTTTTCACAGTTCCCGACCTGGAGGCAATTCGACTAAAATCAACAATATCTGATTCGTCTGATTCATTGAGCATCTTTAATACCGGGGCAAACAACTGTGAAATATGGGCACGACGCTCTGAATATCCTCCGGTTTCCCTTATGTATATCCACCATTCGGCAAGGCTATTTGCTGTTACTGGATATTCAAAACCCGCTTTAGATGAAATAAGAACAATATGCTGGTGGCGTTCTTGATATGATTCTTCTACTCCGTGATCTTTATACGTTTTTCCTGTGGCAATTTCAGTCAAAAGGGTTTGTTCGTCTTTTATTAGCTGGATTACGCTTTCCTTTGTTTCCGGAAGGACAGCTCGCCAATCTATAAGTCGCTCAATAATCGGTCGGATTATGACATTTGCAATTAAATCTCTGTCGTCAGAGTGAAAACCAGAAACAGTTTTATCTATTTCTGCTTCTATTTCACTTTTCTGTTCCAATATAGTTTTGTAGTCACGATACTTCAGTTCAAAAATAATATCCCAATAATCTATACCACCATTCCAATTATCATGCTCATTTAATTCAACCCTTAGCGTGCTATTCTTAATAACGAAAGCCGCTTGAGAATTACCTTGCTCTTGTAATAATCGTAAAGCAAGTGATGTCAGATCTCTCCAGTATTTTAGATTGCTGTCCATTCAATTCCTCTTTTCTCTCGTTTTGGTAGTTAAGCAGCGTTTTGTTAGAATGATTGTGATACCTGATTACAAAAGACTTTTCCTTCCTTATAGTAAAGATGGGGCTTGCCTTTTATGAGACAAGCCCCTGGCGGGCATGTGAGGAATTGAACCTCGGTGTATATCCTATTATCAACGCTCTGGATTGGTTTCTTTTGTCACTCCATTATTGAATGTGTCATGCCCATGTACACCTACACCCGCCAACAACAAAGTTGCCATCATTCCCATACTCACTTTCCCTTTCCATGAAATAATAATCTCATTATGCTTTTTCACTCTACGGCCTATGACTTTTTGCCTAGGTCGATTCGTTTTACAGCGTGGGCGCTTGTATGAAACATTCAGACACGACAAAATAATACCAAAACCAAGAGCTACAACAGGAAAAATGAATAGTTCGCTCCTTATAAAATCGTTTTCCAATTTAGTATCTGCCCTATAGCTCTTCATTAAGGGGCCGAGCAGAATATTGTCTCACAGAGGCAGGAACCATCAATCGGCAGCCATTTCTATTTAGAAGATTTATCTACGATGTCCTCGCACTTCTGAAGCAAGTCTGTTTCGGTGAAAACCCTCTCTATTATCTCTTCTTCAAAGTTGTGCTCTATCGGGCGTAGATTCTTTACTATCTTTTTTCTGTAGTTTTCTTTCGAAGTCGGGAGCGCTTTTTTCAAAAACACTCTTGCAATAAAGCGCGAAGAAGAGAACCTCTCTGCCAAAGATAATATAATTATCGCCCCAGAAATCCACCATATATTATGATTATTAATATAGCTACCCAAGATAGCAGTTAACACAGCAATAATCGGAGCTGCAATACAGTTCCAGTTGATAATTGCTCTCAACCAAAGGCCACATAACCCCATCTTGTTTTTCCACTGATCAACGGCCCCATCAACAACAGATTGTTTATGCCTATCCAATTCGCCTGAGAAGAAATCACGTTGTGCCTTTACTGCATCAACTTCTTGTTTCTGATCTCTAGTTTTGAGTTCAACAAGTTCGGATACAGAAGACGCAAGTGTCCCGATATCAAACGCAGCCTCATTTCCTTCTGTCTTCCTTAAGATTGCATCAGACAATTCATCATCGAAGAATTCCGATAGAGCAATTTGGGAGTACTCTGGAACTTGCTCTTTTAGCTGTAATGCAAGTGCCTTGACCTTCTCATAATACCGCCTTGTTGGCTGCTGAGCTGCGACAGCATTTGCAGCCAATCGCATGATAGGGAGTTTGTCATTTTCTGTAGCTGGTGTCCATAGTCTACACGTTAATCGTCCGTCTGTAATAACTGGAAGTCGATTTGGTTTCCAATTTGCTAAAGCTGGATTTGCCGGGCGTGCATCTTTATAACCTAAAGCTAATGAAATCAATCTGGAGTTAGTGGTAACGAAAACACTTATCCTGTCTGCTGTTCCAAAATAGAATTGATAGTTACCGGCTCTGGACATGTGAGTTTCCCAGATAGAGCAAGCATCGTTTAAAACAGCTGTTCGATCCCAGTTTGTGTTTTCCTCCATATAGCATTTTAGATCGTCCAAACTAAATCCAAACCTGAGCTTATCTTTTTCAGAGTAATCTTGTAAGTCTCGCCTATAGATATGGGCTTTAGCGAGTTCCTGTTTAAGATTATCTCTTTTTGCCGCAAACACCATTGGATTGTGTTTAACTTTTTTGCTATAAAGGAACATTTCACTGTCATATGGCAAATCGCCCCGGTCAAGCTGTCTCTTTGCATGATCTAATGCATCATACATTTCTTGAAACGTGTGAGGATAGTAGTAAATAGCCCCACCGTTATTCTGAATCAAAGAAACAAGTTCCTGGGCAGATTCAGTTGCAGCATCACCAGCACACCCAAGATAACGCAGTAGAAGTCTGGTGTCAAAAAAGAAAGATGTCCCCTTAATGGAAGGAATCGTTGGCTTGTTCCCATTTGATGGCAACTGATATGTTCCTACACACACCATCAAACCTTCACATATTTTGACAAGATAGTCTCTTGTTGGTGAATCAGTGCTAATGGTATCTGTTATAAATTTTCCCGCATATGTAATATCGGGAAACATTGGCTGAGAATCATCACCTTCGCTGTCTTCATCGTATTCATCATCTAATGCTTTACTATCAGAAGTCTTATTCTGAATAGTGGAATAGTCTTGGAAAAACACATCATACGCAAGGCTATCCCTGCTAAGAATGCCAACAAGCTGTTCTCTTGCGTACTCTTCCGTCCAATCCTTCCCGTACTTTCTAACATAGTCTATTAATTCAGTAATTAAAGCTGTCTCTGTGTCACGGAAAGAAGCCCTTGCTTGCTCAAAAGACGGTACATCAAACGAACCGATCCTACGAATGACATGATTTTCCTCCAGTGATACAAACTGCTCATCGCTCAAACAGTTTAAGCACTTAACGATAACATGATGAGGTATTCTTATGCCAAATTCCTTGTTGACAGCATCCCTAATATCTTGCTCCGTAAAAACATCCTCAGGACTAGTCATCATGCAATACTTAACGTATTCGCAGAAAGCATAATACGGGTTTTGTGCATTTTCCGTCACATGCGCTATTGCAATTAGGGCGTTTGGATTCTCCATATCTATCACCATCCCGTTAATTATCATAGCATGAACCACCCTTCTAGGCAATCTGATTTTATGCTCTTTTATAATACAATTACATGATAGAATTAGGAAAAAGAAAAAGCAGTCAATTGCTATCACATTATTCACATGATTGAGTGTTCAGAAATCCGTTTCACCATGAAACGGATTTTTTCTATATATACCGCAAGCCCTAATCCACGCCGAAAGGAGGTATGCCATGTTTTTTACCAATGGCGATCATCGGGCTTTTGAAAGTCTCATGCAAGGGAGACCCGGAGGCGATCACTACGACAGCGGCGTAGACGGCCCATTTCCGGAGTGTCGGAGCTGCCGCTTCCACCGACCTCAGCGCAAGGATCGGTACTGCAAATACGCCGAGTGTCCCTATACCCCCGGCCGTGTGACCGCCATCGGCAAGGGCAGTCCGCCGGAGAAAGGGGGTGATTCTTTCCCTTAATCTGTTACCCCAGCAAAATATAGCAAGGAGGACTCATGCCTATTGTAAAACCTAAATGGAAAAAGCGGCTTGCCGCGACGCTTTGTTCCATGCTTCTCTTGTGCGCGGCTTTACCCATAACCGCCTTTGCCGATGACGTACATATTGCCACCGCCTATCAGCCGTTTATGTACTTTGAGAAATACAACGATGGTTATTGGAGCGATCTCGGTACACCGCCGCACTCTGTTGTTGAAACCGGCCAGCCTGCCTACTGTTTGCAAATGAGTCTGGAAAGTCCCTACGGAGACGGATATGACGCAACGGACGGAACGCAGTATTATACCCCAACCATTCTGAACGGGTTGAAAGCGATCCTCGCCCACGGTTATCCGGCTTCCAACGGCGGCTTTAACGATAACCAGGCGCAGTACGCAACCGCCAATGCAATCCGGTATTTTCTTGCAGAGAACGGAATACAGGAAATGCCTTACTATCTTCGTGACACAGGAAACAGCCGTCCCAAGCCCGGATATGAAGCCCTGTTTGCATGGTGCCTGGAGCTTTTGGAGTATGGCTGTCACCCGGACACGTATCATTCCATCAACTTTTCCAGTTCAGATATGACGCTGGAATCGCAGGACACAAGCTTTGTAGGTGACGTGCGGGTGAGCTTCACGGGATTGACCGGAGGCTATGCGCTGGACGCATCCGCTTTTCCCGCAGGGACGAGCATTACAGGCTATACCGGCAGCAGCGGCGATACACTGCATATATCCGTCCCGGAGGAATATGAGGAATCGGCGTTTCCGCTCCGTGCGTCAGGTGTATATGACAGCACCGAGGCGGTCTTGTTCTTCTATGCGCCGACCACCTACGGTCAGCAGCGTGTCGTGACCTGCACGATAGATATGCAAAGCACCACCGTTGATTCCGGTATGACGGTCAGAACACCCAAGGCTCCGATCCGCACCGGCACGATTCAACTTACCAAAGTGGACGAGAACGGAGCTTCCTTGCAGGGAATCAGCTTCGCACTCTATGACAGTGGGAAGAACGAAATCCAAAACGGCCAAACGGACGCAAACGGCGCTGTCTCTTTTGAAGTCCCCATTGGGGACTATTTTTATGCCGAAACTGCCACACTGCCCCATCTTGTGCTCGACTCGACCCTGTATCCCGTCTCCGTCACCGAGGGAGGACAGCTTGTGGCCAAGACGGTGGTAAACGAATTTGCCCGCGGCAATCTGAAAATCGTCAAGAGAGACGCTTATGAGGACACGCCCCTTTCCGGGGCGGGCTTCCGCCTCCTTGACAGCGACGGCCAGCAGATTGCAGAGGGATATACCGACGTAAACGGTGAACTGACCTTTGAAAGTCTGCTTTACGGTTCGTACAGTTATCAGGAGTTCGCACCGCCGAAGGGCTATGAGCTGGACGACGCGGTGTATCCGTTTTCAATCACCGAGCATGGCGTTACGGTCACGCAGGAACGGGATAACCTCCGCAGGCCGGGAACGCTGGAGGTAAAGAAACAGGATCATAACGGCACTCCGCTCGCCGGGGCAAGCTTCCTTTTGGAGTATTCCACGGATAACGGCGCAAGCTGGACAGCGGTATTTTCCCGCGAGGGCGACAATGTTCAGCCCGGCGGCTGCACCAGCCCCAGACTTGCGGACGGACAACTCACCACCGGCGAAAGCGGTAATGTTACGTTCAGCGGCCTCCGGGCAGATAGCTCCATTCTCTACCGCCTTACCGAGACGAAAGCGCCTGACGGACACTCGCTGCTGGGCAGCCCCCTCTATATTGGCACACTGCCCGTTGAGATCGCCGGCACAGCCGTGGACACGGAAACCGTAGACGGAGTGACCTATTGCTACACGCTCTATGTCACCGCTACCGATGATCCGCTATTCCGTCTGCCCGAAACGGGCGGCGCTGGCTTTGCGTGGCTGCCCCTTGTCATGGGCTTTATGGCCATGCCCTACATCATTTTGAAACGAAAGGACGAAATCAAAACTTGAAGAAAATCTTTGCGCTGCTGCTCGCTATCTTGGTAGTGAGCAGCTTTTCTGTTACTGCCCTTGCCGCACCCGTGGACGAGGCCACGATTGACACCTCCCGCACGGGTACGCTGGACATTTATAAATATGACCTTACCAATGCCGAGAAGGACGGTATATGGGATAGCTCCTATGTGTCCACCGGCGTAAAGGACGCGAACGGCGTTGAGGCCGTGCTGGGCGATCCCACCCGCGTCTCCGCGCTGAACGCCAACGGAAATGCCTACGGGTACGCCATAAAGGGCGTAGAGTTCACCTATGTGCGCGTGGCCTCCATCCGCACCTTTACCGAGAGCGAGGACGGCGCGGAGCATATCGAAGTGTTATACGGTATTGCCCCGACCGAGCAGAATAACGCTTTTCTTTCCGCAATCGGTGTCAGCACCAATGACCGTTACGCTCCTGCTGACGAAGTTGTAGACGGCATGACCGTGTATTACTACCGCTCTGATGTGCTGATTGACGGTCTCAAGGCGGCGCTGGATGCTAACGCTACCTCGGTCAAGAACACGCTGGAAAAGTATGCCCGAGACAATCACGGCGTAGCCATGACGGAGACGGACGCTTATGGTCACACGGGAGCTTTCGATTTGCCCCTCGGCCTGTATCTGCTGATCGAAACCCGCGTCCCCGAAATGGTCACGGACACTACCGCACCTTTCCTCGTTTCTCTCCCCATGACCTCCGTTGACGGGAACAACGCCAATGACGGTGGCACCCGCTGGATCTACGATGTGACCCTGTACCCCAAAAACCTCACCGGCATCCCCAGCCTTGAAAAGACGCTCCGAGAGAATAAAGCCGATACGGGCAAGAACAGCGGCAGCGTCAGTGATATTACCGATGGCTACGCCCACACCGGCACCGCCTCGGCAGGTGACGTGATTGACTACCAGATCATTTCCACTCTGCCCAGCATTACATCCGCTGCCTCCTATCTCACGGACTATACCTTTATTGATACGCTGTCCAAAGGCATTACCTATAACAAAGGTGATGTTCTCTTGGAGTTCTTTAAGGATGAGAGCTGCACCGATCTGATCACATCGTGGGCAGAGCCGAGTGATCGTTTCCTTGTAAGCTATAACAGCACCGCCGAGGGCGCAGGCGTTATGACCATCTCCATGACCGCCTCCGGCCTTGCCGAAATCAACAGCAGTAAGGCAGTATATACTGGGGAAAGCATGGTAAACAGCGGCTATTCGGACTGCACCCTCCGCATAACCTATAAGGCTACGATGAATAGCAATAACAGCGTGACCTACGGTGACGCCGGAAATCCCAATGATGTTGTTCTCACTTGGAAGCGCAGCAATACAGGCTACTATGATACCCTCGTCGATGATTGCCATGTCTATGTTTACGGCATCGATATGACAAAGCAGTTCTCCGATGGGCGCGGCGACTATTCCAAAGTTGAGTTTATCGTCCGCAATGACACGGACGGATGTTTTCTTGTAGGAAAACTGAATGAGGCTGAAGGAGTTTGGTATGTAACCGGCCATGTGACCGAGGAAAAGGCTGCCACTTACTTCATTCCCACAAAGGATGGCAAGCTGATCCTTAAAGGCTTGGAGGACGACGCCTATACTTGGACGGAGGTACAGACTGCCAACGGGTACACGCTGCTTAAAAACAGTATCAAGGTCGTGATCTCCCAGACCGAGAGCAGCAAGCTCTGCGATATTTACGGCACCGATGTACTCGGCCTCATCCAGAACGATCCCCGATACAAGGATGTTGCTCCCGGACTGTATCACAATATGCCGCAGAAGCAGCTCGCTCACAAGTTGCTGACCGCCTCGGCAACCGTAGACAGCAACAAAGTCAATATGACCGCTGACGACAGCTCCGCCAATGCCTTTGTACCGTTTACAGTCATCAATACGAGAGGCTTTAACCTCCCTCAGACCGGTTCTTACGGCAACTGGATGTTCCCTGTCATTGGCCTTTCAATGCTGGCACTCTGCGTAGCGGGCATTCTTGTCCTTACCCGTAAGAACAGGAAGAAAGCAGAAAATACCTAACCATCAAGCAAGAGGGCGGGAAAACCGCCCTCTTGCCATGTGAAGGGAGAGTATGAAGAATACAATGAAAATTCTATCTCTTGCCGTTTTGATCGTCGTTTCCCTCGGCATCATTCTGTACCCGCTGATTGCCAACTTTCTTTCCGAGAAAAACCGCAGTCTCATAGAGACACAGTACATTGAAGCTGTTGAGCAGATGGACACTGCGGCGTTAGACAATGCCCGTGCCGTTGCCGTCGCTTATAACGAAACCCTGCTGTCTGTCCCAGACAAGCCATATACGAAGGACGCGCTTATTAAGGCATCTGAAAGCTACGACACGCTCCTGAATGTGCGCGGCGACGGGATCATGGGTTATGTGGAGATCCCGGCAATTTCGGTAAATCTACCTATCTATCACGGCACGGAAGAAAGTACGCTAGACCGGGGCGTGGGGCACTTGCTTGGATCGTCCCTCCCTGTGGGCGGCCTCGGTACGCATTGTGTGTTGACCGGTCACAGCGGTCTTGCCGGGCAGAAGATGTTTTCAGACCTGAATCTCTTGAAAGAAGGCGACATTTTCCTGCTCCGTATTCTGTGTCAGACGCTGGCCTATAAGGTTTGCGAAATCAACACCGTTTTGCCGGAGGACACCTCGAAGCTGACCGTTGAAGCCGGATGCGATCTCTGCACTCTCGTTACCTGCACACCCTATGGCGTGAACAGTCACAGACTGCTCATCCGGGGAGAGCGCACGGAGTACGAAGAAGCAATCAGCGTGGTCGAGGACGCGGAATTTACCCCCGTAGAGGAATCCACGTGGGGCAACGAATACCTCCGCGGACTTGCTTACGGAGGGCTTGCTATCGTCGGAATCGGGACGGGCTTCGGCTGCTACAAAGCTGTCCGGAAGTCAAGGAAGCCAAAGCGTAGATTGCACCTGTTACGGCAAGAGAGAATGAGAGGAAAACATGAAGCACATTAAACTGCGGCTGATCCTGCTAATTCTGTTGAGTTGCCTTGCTTTTGCCAGTGCTGCCTTTGCGGTAAAGCCGCTGATCGACGGTGCAGAAAAAAGCATAGAGGTGAAGCAGGCCGTGGAGGAATACCACGAAACAGTTGAGGAAATCCGCAGGGATTCCGAAGAAAAGCAGGAAGTCATCCCATACGCAGAGCTCTATGAGGCAATGCAGACCTACAACCGGGAGCTCTATCTGTTCAAGCAGAATAAGCTGGACAGCAAAAGCGCCTATGAGCTGTCTCAATTCAAGCTGACCGACTACGGTTTGCCCGATGAAAAATTCGGTGTAATAACGATCCCGAAAATGGATTTGGAAATGCCCCTGTTTCTCGGCGCGAGCGAGGAAAACATGGCAGCAGGTGCGGCTGTACTGTCGCAGACGAGCATCCCCATTGGCGGTATCAACAGTAACGCTGTGATTGCCGGCCACCGGGGTTACAGCGGCTATCCCTACTTCATGGAGATAGAGCTTTTGGAGATAGGTGACGAGATCACGGTCACGAATATCTGGGGAACGCTGACCTACAAAGTGGCAGAGATCAAAATCGTCACTCCGAATGATGTAAACGCAATTCTCATTCAAGAGGACAGAGACATGATAACGCTTCTGACCTGCCATCCCTATGCCAGCGGTGGGAAATACCGTTATCTTGTCTTTTGTGAGAGGCTGGAGGCGGACGCCAAATGAGCTTTGAATATTTCTACGGAGGCCAGTCCGAAAACTTTTCCTTTTATCGTATTCCACGCATTCTTATTACCGGAGAGAAATACCGCGACCTTTCCACAGATGCAAAGCTCCTCTACGGCCTGATGCTTGACCGAATGGGGCTGTCTGCAAAGAACGGCTGGTATGACGACTATGACCGCGTTTATATCTATTACACGGTCGATGAGATCATGGAGGACTTGGGCTGCGGTCACAACAAGGCAATACGCCTGCTGGCTGAACTGGACACGAAAGGCATTGGCCTTATCGAGCGAAAAAAGCAGGGACAAGGCAAGCCGACCATGATCTATGTCAAGCAATTCGCTGAAACTGTGCCGCCTGCACCCAGGGGTGTCCCTGCACCGCCCAGACATCCCAAAACGGGAAGTGCAGAAGCTCCAAAAGAGGAAGTCCAGACTTCCCAAAAGGAAACTTCAAGACTTCCCAAAACAGGAGGTGCGGACTTCCCGAAAGGGGAAGCAAATTATAATAATAAAAACAAAACTGATCTTAGCTATACTGATCCATCTAATCATCCCCCGGCTGAACGAGAGATTGAGGAAAGCGTGCGAGAGCAAATAGACTACCCTTTGCTTGCAGAGAGCTATCCCTATGATGATCCGGATTGCCTGTTGGAGCTGATCTGTGACGTGTTATGCAGCACAGCGCCAACCATACGAATCGGGAGTGAGAACATTCCTACGCCAAAGGTGCAGGATCGTTTCCGACGGCTCACCTTTGAGCATGTCTCCTATGTGCTGGATGCTTTTCGGGATACGACAACTAAGATCTGGAACATACGGGCTTATCTGTTGACGGCGCTGTACAATGCGCCCATAACAATAGGTCCGTATTATGCCGCCGCTGTGCGGCACGACTTTGGATAAATGCGTTTCACCGTGAAACGGATTATTGCATATTTCAAGACACAAAGGAGGAACTAAATGCCAAACGAAAAAACCATTCCCCAGCAAATCCCTATCGAGAAGATTCACGATCTGCCCGATATTCCCATTGTCAAACTTGCGGATAAATCCTATGGCGGGCTTGTTACCTCAATGCTGCTGGACGGTATAAAGGAACCGGTCATTGTGCGTCAGCGAGAGGACGGAGAATATCAGCTTGTAACTGGCTACCGCCGCCGCAAGGCTGCAGAGCTTGCCAAGCTCAAGGAGCTGCCTGCACTGGTCTATGACATGACTGAAAAGGAGGCACAGGAGTACCACAAGATTGCCAACGCAAGCCCGGACGCGCCAATTCCCGGCAAGCTCGTAGAAAAAGAAGCTAAGACACCGGCGTCGGAGAAAACGCCGTCCAAATCGAAGGCAGCACCGGAGAAAAAAGAAGCTGCTGCGTCGAAAAAAGAAACGGAAACATCGACTTCCGCGGCAAGGCCGGAGGAAAAGAAAGCCGAAAGCAAGGTGGAGGTAAAAAAGCCTGAGACACCTCAAGAGGCTCCGGCCAGTACGAAAACCACTGAGATTCCGAAAAAGGACGCTGAAAAGACTCCCGAAGCAAAAGCGGAAGATCAGAAAGAGAAAAAAGCGGTCGAGACATCGCCCGCCGCTCCTGTCGTTGCAGATAAAGAGAAAAAGTCCGTTTCTCCAAAGGAATCCGCCAAGAAAGCAGAGAAAGAAGAAGCGTCTGTCGGCACTGCCGCTGTCGGCCCTACCGGAACAGCAATTACAAAGCTGCTCGGCGAAAAGCTGACTCCGCCCACCGAGAAAGACAAGAAATCATTGCCTGTCCCCGGCGAGGGCGAAGCCTTCTCCGC
>ERZ1026860.1453-NODE-1453-length-11969-cov-4.487410_pt1 | contig 11969 bp, 13 predicted proteins | sample MGYA00380160_ERZ1026860 | MGnify/ENA primary metagenome ERZ1026860 (study PRJEB33269, sample SAMEA4719796) | human gut metagenome | biome: human-associated habitat; feature: organic feature; material: feces | place: Cameroon | collected 2013-10 ... | reverse complement strand
CTTATCCGCCCTGATAATCTCCTTGACCTTTTCGCTTTTTTATGAGACGGGCGTGTGCGGGGACGGGGTCCGCCTTGCATTTTGACCCTCCTTCGTGTATAATAGCAGATGGTATTAAAGAAAGGGGCGAAACAGAAATGAAGTCTGTCAATATCCGGCTTAGCCTGGCCGAAAATGTAAAGGCGTTTGTGAACCTGGTCAACCGTTATCCCTACGATGTGGACCTGCGGGCGGGCCGTCATGTGGTGGACGCCAAGTCCATTCTGGGCATTTTCAGCCTGGATTTGAGCAAGCCGATTTCCATGGAAATTTACGCGGACGACTGCGACGATCTGCTGAACGACGTCAAGCCCTTTATGGCCTGACCGACTCCATGACGGGCGCTTTGGGCAAGGCGGATGCTTTGCCCATTCTTCATTTGTACCAACCAAGCCAAGGAGGAAATCATGCCGCTGTTGTCGCCCAAGCGCAGGGTGTCGGATGTGGAAAATAAACTGCGCGTGCTGTTTTGCTTAAAGACGCTGGGTCTGGTAACCCAGGAGCAGCTGTGGCCCTTTGTGGCCCGGATGGAACTGATGGATTACCTGCCCTTTTGCCTGCTGCTGGACGAATTAAAAAGCGACGGCGCTGTGGCGGAGGGCAACGGCGCGGTGGCGGGCATGCTGTACCTGACCCCGGAGGGGGAAAAACATCTGGCGCTGTTTCAGCACCGGCTGATTCATACCGACTGCCAGCGCATTTTGCAGGAAGCCCCCAAGTACGCGGCCCGGCTGAACGAGCGGCGGCACATGCGCGCCGGGTACGAGCGGGCGCAGAATGGCTGCTTCCGCGCCAGGTGCGTGGTGCTGGAGGAGGACGTGCCCACCCTGCTGGTGAGGCTGACCAGCCGTGAAAGCAGCCTGACCCAGCGGCTGGTGAAGGGCTTTGACCGGCTGGCGTCCCGTCTGCTGACCCTGCTGTATACCCTGCCTGTGGAAACGGAGCGGGGAGACGTGCCGGTTGTGCCGCAGGAACAGGCGATTGAGGAAGCCAGGCCCGGCAGTCCTCTGCTGTGCGGCTATGGGGGCAGCGAGCACGGCGCGGCGGTATGCCTGCGGGAAAGCCGGGCGGAATATACGCTGCTACTGCTGTGGCCGGACGAGACGTCGGCGCGGCAATGGGCGCTGGCGGCGGACCGGCAGGGCGAGACGCTGGCGAAAAAGCTGACCCAGTGGATTGACGAGGTGGCCTTGTGACCCCGGTGGAAGCGGCGGAGCAGGCGTTGCAGGCCTGTGGGCTAAAGAAGGGACGGCTGCTGTGCGCCGTCAGCGGCGGGGCCGACAGCGTGGCGCTGCTGCGGGCGCTGGTTCTGCTGCGGGACAGGGACGGCTTTGCGCTGGAAGCGGCGCATGTGCAGCACGGCCTGCGGGGGACGGACTCCCTGGCGGATGAGAAACTGGTTCGCCACCTGTGCGCCCGGTGGAACGTGTCCCTGCATGTGGAAAATGCGGGGCTGACCGGCACCATGGAGGACGCGGGCATGGAAACCCTGGCCCGCCAGCGGCGGCGGGAGATTTTTGCCCGGCTGATGAGCCTGCGGTCGATGGACGCGCTGCTGACGGCCCATCACCGGGACGATCAGGCGGAAACGATGCTAATGCACCTGCTGCGGGGCGCGGGCATGGAAGGACTTTGCGGCATGCGTCTGTGCGCCCCCTTTGGCGGCGGCGTGCAGGTGCGGCCCTTTCTGGCGCTGGGCAAAACGGAGCTGGTGGACTGGCTGGCGGAGCAGAAAATTCCCTACCGGCAGGACGCCAGCAACCAGCAGGCGGTTACTCCCCGCAACGCGCTGCGGCTGCAGGTTATGCCAAAGCTGGAAGCGCTTTTTCCCGGAGCGGCTCGCCATGTGGCCCGGACGGCCCGGAGCCTGTCTGTGGACGAAGATTTTTTATCCGCTCAGGCGAACGCTCTGTATGACCGCTGCCTGCTGCTGGGACCCGGCGTATTTGCGTTGGACAAGGCGGTTTTGCGTCAGGCGGAACCCGCGCTGGTACGAAGATGTCTGCGCCGCTGGTGGGCGGAAGGGCTGGAAACCTGCGGCGGTCTGCCCCGGGAGCGAAGCCTGAGCTACGATGACACGCTGGCGCTGTGCGGGCTGCTGCAAGGGGCCGGACCCCTGAACCTGCCCGGCGGACTGAGGGCCGCAGCGGGTCGGGATTACCTGCACCTGACCGCCCAAACTGGGGAGGCGCTGCTTCCCCTGCCCATGGAAAACGGCGTGCCGGTTTGCAAGGAGCAGACGCAATATCGCCTGCCATGGGGTGTGTTCCGGGCGGAGGCTTATCAGGGCCCGCCGCCCCGTCAGGCGGACTGGGCGGTGCTTTCAGAATCCGTATTGGAGCGCCATCCGGCGCTGCGGCTGCCAAGACCGGGGGATGTAATTCATCCCCTGGGAGCGCCGGGAAGCAAACCTCTGCGCCGCTATCTGACGGACCGGCAGGTGGACAGACCGCTTCGGCAGGCGCTGCCCGTGCTGGCTGTCGGCAGCCGGATTTTGTGGATTCCGGGCCTGTGCATGGCGGAAGAGATGCGCCAGCCCGCTCAATGCGCCGGCCTGCGCCTGTCCCTTACCCAAGAAATTCCCTTCCTGTCCCATTACACAAAGGAGTGAGCTTGTCATGGAAAACGAACACAGCCTGTACAATGACCTGGAAAGCATTTTGATTACCCGCGACCAGCTGAAGGATGCCGTGGAAAAGCTGGGAAAGCGCATTACGGAGGACTATCAGGGCAAGAGGCCCGTGTTTGTATGCATCCTGAAGGGCGCCAGTATGTTTTTTGCCGATTTGATTCGTCAGGTGGATTTGCCGCTGGAAATTGACTTTATGGTGGTGTCCAGCTACGGCGCAAGCACCAAGTCCAGCGGCGAGGTACGGTTGATTAAAGATTTGGACCGCAGCATTCTGGGCCGGGACGTGATTATTGTGGAGGATATTGTGGACAGCGGCATGACGCTGAACTACATCAAAAAGCTGCTGCTGTCCCGGGGCGCTTCCAGCCTGCGCATTGCCGCTCTGCTGGATAAGCCCGCGCGCCGGGTAGCGCCCCTGACGGTGGATTACTTCTGCTTTGACATTCCCGACGCCTTTGTGGTGGGCTATGGCCTGGATTATGACGAGGTGTACCGCAACCTGCCGGATATCGGCGTGCTGGCTCCCCGGATTTATGAGGGAAAGGAATAAGCGGGCTGTTCGTATTTTATCAAAGTTGACTCATGGAACAGAAATGCTTCCGTGAGTCTTTTTTGTCTACTTTTGTCTCATTATGAACATTTTGCTCCTTTTTGTTGACATTTGAAAGAGCGGGTCGTATAATTTGTTTTGCACAGAAGGGGAACAACAGTTCGTATTCATATGGAGGCGAAGCGCATGACAAGACTGTTACAGGGCGAGCAAGAAATGGTGACCAAGGAAACGAGCCTGGAGATCAAAGACTACCTGAGAGAAGTACGCCATGCCCACCTGCGGGCGGAGGTGCTGTGCGCCAGAGCGGAAAAGTACCGGGAAATGGCGACGCGCGCCACGGGACGTACCGACGCCATGCGCCTGAGCGGCACCCCCGGGCGCAGCAAGGTGGAGCAGTATGTGCTGGAAATGGTGGACGTGCATGCCGAGCTGGAAAAGGAAATCAGCCAGCTGATGCAGTATACCCGCGAGGCGGAAAAGCTGATTGCCACATTGCGGGACGAACGGTACCGGTCGGTGCTTCAGCTGCGCTATCTGTGCGGGTATGACTGGCAGGAAATCGCCGACCGGCTGCACTTCAGCCTGCGCTGGACCCACAAGCTGCATGGGGAGGCCCTGCAGGAGCTTAAGCAAAACAGGACATTGTAATTCACCTTTTTCCATGTTATAGTGATACCGTCAAAAATGAAGAACGACCCGCAGGACGACGCCAGTTGCCCCGCGGGTTTTGCTTTTAGGGGAGGTAGATGATGAAAGGCAAATTGACGAAGGGAATGAAAAAGGCGGCTCAGCTGTTGGCGGACGGCCGGGGCGTGTACGAGGTGGCCCACGATGTGGGCTGCAATGTGGAAACCCTGTACGAATGGATGCGGGACCCCCGGGTGATGGAGATGTACCAGGAGGGCGTTTTGCGCACCAAGGTGATGAGCTACGCCAGGGCCGTGACCAGCGTGCAGCGCATGATGGGGGATGAAAACCCCACAGTGGCCCAGCGGGCGGTGCATGAGGCGCTGGACCAGTTTGGCGACGCGGCCTCCCAGCTGAGCGGGCGGGAACTGGTGGTGCGCGTGGAGGGCATGCCGGATATTGGCATGCCGCCGGAGGTGGGGCATGAGGAGACCTGACGTTTTTACCATCCAATATTCGCCCACGTCCAAGCAGAAGCTGTTTCACGCCTCCAGTGCGGACGAGGTGCTGTTTGGGGGCGCGGCGGGCGGCGGCAAGAGCAAGGCCATTGTGATGGACGCGCTGTTTCGCTGCCTGACCTACGCCCACACCAGCGCCTATATTTTTCGCCGTACCTATTCGGAACTGGAGGATACCATCATTCGGGAGGCGCTGGACAGCTATCCCAAAGATTTGGGCAAGTATAACGCCAGCCGGCATGAAATGGCCTTTCCCAACGGGTCCCGCATCTGCTTCCGCCACTGCGCCCATATTTCCGATATGTACAACTACAAAGGCGCGGAGATTCAGTGGCTGTATTTTGACGAATTGACCAGCTTTGAGGCGGAAATTTACGATTTTCTGAAAACCCGTCTGCGGGCCAAAAAAAGCCTGAAAATCCGGCCCTGCGTGCGCAGCGCCTCCAACCCGGGAGACATCGGCCATGGCTGGGTGAAAAAGATGTTTGTGGACGTGGCGCCCTATATGCAGGTGTTCAGCCGCCGGGTGACCAGCAGCGCCACCGGCAAAACCAGGGAATTTCGCATGCAGTACATTCCCAGTTTGGCGACGGAAAACCCCTTTATCGGCGAGGACTACGTCTTTCAGCTGGAAAACAAGCCCCAGGCCCTGCGCAACGCGCTGCTGCATGGCGACTGGAACGCCTTTGAGGGTCAGGTGTTTACTGAGTGGAGCGACCGGCCGGAGCACTATCAGGACCGCTGGGAAACCCATGTGATCGCGCCCTTTGATATTCCGCTGTCCTGGCCCAGATATATGAGCTTTGACCACGGCTATACCAAGCCGTTCAGCGTGGGCTGGTGGGCCATCGCGCCGGACGGCACGGCCTACCGCTACCGGGAATGGTACGGCTGTGAGCCGGGCCGGGCCAATGTGGGCCTGAAGCTGACACCGGGCCAAATCGCTCAGGGCATTATGGAGAGAGAGCGGGATTGCGAACAGCGGGAAAACCTGCGGGTGGACCGGGTGGCGGACCCGGCCATTTTTGACAGTTCCCGGGGGGACAGCGTGGCCAAGCAGATGGCCCCGGCCCCGGGCAGGCCCGGGATTACCTTCCGCCCCGGCGACAACACCCGCCTGGCGGGAAAAATGCAAATGCACGAGCGGCTGCGCTTCAACGAGGAGGGCAAGCCGCTTTTGTATGTGTTTTCCACCTGCCGGGATTTTATCCGCACGGTGCCTGCGCTGCCCTACTCCATGACCCATCCGGAGGATGTGGATACCGACGGCGAGGACCACGCTTACGACGAGGCACGGTACTTTTGCATGGCGCACCCGGTGCCGCAAAAGCCGGACGCGCCGCGGCGGGCGGCTGTATACGACCCCTTTACCCAGAATTAACCTGAGGAGGAAAGTATGGAACACAAATTAACGCCCCAGCAGCTTCGGGACGAGGCCTATGGCAGGCTGCAAATCTGGCGTGACGGCTGCATGGAGATGCATGAGCGGGCCAGAGAGGCCCGCAAGATTCTGCTATTGCAGGACCCCAAGCAGGATATGGGCCGCAAACGGCTGGATAAACGAACTTTGCAGCTGCAAACCCTGAAATCCACCTTCAATAATTGCGTGGCAGATCAGATGGACAATATGCCGGAGGCCCTGATGCTGCCGGAAACCAGGCAGCTGCAGGCGGTGGCCGAGGATTTGACGGATGTGGTGCGCTTTGTGCTGCACCAGAACAACTATGAAACCCTGCACAGGCGGCGGGTGGAGGACTGCTTTTGCACCGGCACGGCCGTTACCCAGATTGCCTGGGATGGGGACATGGACGGCGGTCAGGGAAATGTGGCGCTGATTCGCTGGCCCATCGAGGCGTTTTTGTGGGACCCGGCGGCGGAAAGCCTGCAGGACGCGCGGGCGGTGTTTAAGGTAAGCTGGCACCCCATGAGCTGGTACCGGCAGCATTATCCCGAGCAGTATTCCCTGATTGGCAGCGAGGACGGGGTATACAGCGGGCTGGGCCTGGCGGACGCGCAAAACGGGCCCCGGGCGGCGGACGAAGGCCGGGCCATGCTGCTGGAATACTGGTACCGCCTGTATGACGCGGACAAGAGGCGCTATACCATCAACGTGGCGTACCTGGCGGGGGGTACGCTGCTGAGCGATTGCCGGGATGTGTACCGGCACGGGCGCTATCCCTTTGTGCTGGATGTATACACGCCCATCGAGGGCTTGCCTGTAGGCGACGGCATGATTCAGGAGCTGGCCCCCATGATGCGTTATGTGAACCGGTATGCCAGCTATATCGATATGAACCTGCGCATGGCCAGCAAGGGCCGCCTGCTGGTGGACCGGGCCGCCGGGCTGGATAAAGAGGCCCTGATGGACTGGGAAACCGACGTGGTGGAGGGCGACCGCATTGACGCGAGCGCCCTGCAATGGCTGCAAACCCAGCCCTTTGGCGGCATGGCCACCCAGCAGATGCTGCAATTGCAAAACGACATTAAGCAGGACAGCGGTCAGAACCAGTTTACCCGTGGCGAAACCGTAGGCGGCGTGACCGCCGCCAGCGCCATCAGCGCCCTGCAGGAGGCGGGCGGCAAGATGACCCGCCTGCGTACCGGAGTGCTGAACCAGGGCTTTAAAGCCATGGTGGAGCAGGTGATGTGGCTGATTTCCCAATTTTATCTTCCCCAGCGCGTTCTGTATATCACCGGCAGACAGGACGGCATGCGCCGCGAGGTGAACGCAAGCCCTGACAGGCTGTTTGGCAAGCACCCATCCGGCGCGGCCGCCCTGCCCCCGCCGCCCTACACCGTGCAGGTGCAGGTGCAGCGCCGCAACCCCCTCAGGCAGCAGGCGCAGAACGAGCTGTTTTTACAGGCCTATTCCATGAGCGTAAACGCCGGACAGTACTTTCCCCTGTCTGTGTTGTTTGAACTACTTCAGGTGGACGGCAAGGAACGCATCCTGCCCACCCTGCGGCAGATTGAACAGGTGCCGGCGCAGCTTGCGGAAATGGATGCGGAAAACGGCGACCTGAAGCGCATGTGTCAGGAGGCGGACGGCCTGCTGGAACGGCGGCAGCTGGAAGCGGCCAATGCCCGGCAGGTGGTGGACAAGCTGCTGGACGAACGGAACCAGCTGGAGGAGAAGGTGGCGGATATGCAGCGGCGGATGACGGAAATGGCCGCACGGCTGTCCGAAACCAGACCCCAGGAACAATCTGCTATTCGGAAGGAGGAACAGGAAGATGGAAACGATGGAATCCCTGCAGAAACAGCTGATGAGTGAGGAGGAGCAGCCCCAGACGGCGCAGCAGCCTGTGCAGAAGGTGGAGGCCGCCCTGGAGCAGCCCAGCATCAGTCCGGTGGAAATGCGGGCCCAAACCCTGGTGGTACAGGCCAAAACCATTCAGCGCGTTACCGGCGTGGACGTAATGGCCGTATACAATGCCGATGTGGAGGTGCGCAACCATATTCTCAGCGGCGCGTGGGACTTTGTGGATGTGTACAAAAGCATGAACCTGAGCCCCGCCCCGCCCGCACCCGTGCGAAGCGCCAACGGTGTGGAGCTGGGTCAGCTGAATGTAAACGCCATGACCGAAAGCCAGTTTGTGAAGCTGAACGACCTGCTGAAGATGGGCGGCACCATTGCCATGGGCGATCCGTCCGAAGCCCGCTGAAGCCGGTTGGGAATGGAGCTTTAGAAGGTACGCGCAATCGATTCAAAACAAAGGAGTGATTCAATGGCCCTTTTTGACAACCTGAACAAAACCACCTCCTCCGGCGTTGCGCCCGGCGTGGTGGACTATTACGAACGCACCCTGATTGAAAACGCCAAGCCGGAAATGGTGCACAGCCGGGACGCGCAGAAGCGCCTTTTGCCGGAAAACAACGGCAAGCATGTAAAGTTTCGCCGCATGATTCCCTTTGAAGCCTGCACCGAGCCCCTGCAGGAGGGCGTTACTCCCGCCGGTCAGGAACTGAAGCAGTCCGCCTTCAGCGCCATGGTAAAGCCCTATGGCCGCCATGTGGAAATTACGGACGAGCTGAATTTTTACATGCTGGACAATATGCACCGGGAAACGGCCCTGCTGCTGGGCGACCAGGCGGCCCTCAGCCTGGACACCATCTGCCGGGACGCATTGTGCGCCGGCATGAATGTGCAGTACGCGGGCAGCGCCGCCAGCCGCAGCGCGCTGACCGCCTCGGACAAGCTGACACCCGCCGCCATCAAGCAGGCGGTGCGCACCTTGAAGCGCAATAATGCCAAGCCCTTTGAGGACGGCTTTTACCACGCGATTATTCATCCGGACGCGGTTTTTGACCTGACCAGCGCCACGGACTGGGTGGATGTGGCCAAGTATCAGGACAAGGAGAAGATTGAACGCTATGAGCTGGGCTGCCTGTACAAGGTAAAGTTCTTTGAAAGCAGCAACGCCAAGGTGTTCAGGGCGGAAAGCTATCTGTACGGAACTACCGCCTCCCTGACCCTGAGCGGCCTGGATGTGGCCAAGCGCTGCATGACGGTCAGCGAAAGCATCAGCGAGCAGGACGCGCGGGTGCTGACCGGCAAGCTGGTGAACGTGCAGTACACCAAATCCGGCGCGACTACGGTAACGCCCATGTGTGTGGAACGGGTGGACGCGGCGGCGAAGAAAATTACCTTCCGCTGGATGCCGGACAGCTCCGTGACCGCCGAATGGACCAGCGCCAACAGCGCCAAGATTGTGCCCACCGGCGGCGGCGCGGACGGCGCGCCGGTATACGGCACGCTGGTGTATGGGCAGAACGCCTTTGGCGATGTGGAACTGGGCGGCGATGGCAAGAACGTGAAGATTATCATCAATCCTCCCGGCAGCGCGGGCGCTGACGACCCGCTGGAGCAGCGGGGAACCATCGCCTGGAAGGTGCGGGGCTTTACCTGCGTGATTTTGCAGGACGCCTTTATGGTGCGCATTGAGCACGGAGCCACGGCCTGACCGGGGAATGGGCGCGGGAAAGTCCTTTCCCGCGCCCATTATGCACACTGAATAAAGAAAGGAAGGATTTTGGATGAACGATGGCATCAGCACGACGGTGGTAAAGAAAGAGGCGGCTTTGGAGCCTATGGTGCGGGTGTTTATTCCGCTGGCGGAGGAGGATGGTTCGCAGATGAATGTGGACCAGGCCGAGCAGGTGATTCTGAACGGTAAGGTGACCCAGATTCGCCGGGGCGAATATGTGGATGTAAAGGCGCCTGTGTTTATGCAGCTGAAGCAGCGCTACCCCAATCTGTAAAAGGAAAGGAGCCGGCCATGAACCTGTTGGAGCTAAAACAGACGGTGATGTTTCAAACCAATAACGACGCGGATGATTTGGGGGACTTTATGCCCTATGTGACGGATTACCTGAACCAGGCCTATGACAGGCTGACCATGGTCTGGTCCGGGCAGCATGTGTCCGCGGACAGCGAAACCTATCCGCCGCTGAAAAACGACAAATCCACGCCGCAGCTGCCGGATTGGACCCACGGGGCCATGGCCGACTGGGCTACCTGGCTGGTGTACCGCAACGGCAACGCGCAAAAGCAAAGCCGGGGACTGTACTATCGCCGGGCGTTTGAGAATGCGGAAAAACAGCTGCGTTCCGTGATGGGCAAAGGCGTGTCACAGACGGCGCGTTTTACCAATATTCCGGGGTGACGGCATGATGGATGATGGAACAATGACGGTTTCCATTCCCGAGTTTCGGGGCCTGTGGCAGTATGGGCAGGGCTTTTCCGCCGATGCGCGATATGCGGACCAGTGCCGGAACGTTCAGACCCGGGAGGGCGTGCTGCGTCCCATGGCCGCCTGCCAGCTGCTGCCCGGCATGCTAAGCCAGCCCATTGAAACCCTGGCGCGGCTGCACCGGCGCTGGCATACGGCGGACGACCAGCATGACGTGCTGGTGGCCGCCAGCGGCGGGCAGCTGTACTGGATGCTGCCCGGAGGGGAAAGCTGGACGCGGCTGGAGCTGCCTCAGGGGTTTCAGGGACAGGCCTATCAATCCAACACCTGGAGCTATGTGACCTACGAGATGAACCCGGAGGGCAGCGACGCGCCGGTGGACGTGCTGCTGCTGAGCAACGCCAAGGACGGCATGATTTGCGTGCGGGGCGATACCATGACCGCCAGTCTGGTGCAGACGCCTAAGAAGTTTGGGGTCATCGCCCGGTACGCGGAACGAATCTGGGGCGGCGCGATTACCGGCGACCCGGATTTGCTGGCGTATTCGGCTCCCTTCGACCCTTTTGACTGGAGCCAGAACGACGACGCTCCGGAGGATGGAGCGGGCGATGTGATGCAGCCCAGCTGGGACGGGGACAGCTTTACGGCCCTGACCCCCTTTGGCGACCAGCTGGTGGCCCTGAAGCGTACCCGGGTTTGGCGCATTTTGGGCACCAACCCGGGGGAATACGCCTTTAAGGAACAATATGGCGGCGGAGCGCCTTTTTCCGCTACGGTGGCTGTGGATGGAATGCGCATTTTGATGCTGGGCCGTCAGGGGGTGTTGTGTTATGACGGGGAGAGCGTGATTCCCTTTCAGCAGACCTTTGCGAAAGGCGTATTTGCCCGTATGAACAAAAGCGCCCTGGACAACGCCGTGGCCTGCATGTGGCGCAACACCTATTATCTGGCCCTGCCATTGGACGAAGCCACCGCCAACAACGCCGTGCTGATGTACAACACGGAGGAACAGACCTGGCTGCTGCGGGACGATGTGAGCGTGGAGAGCTTTTTGCCCACGGAAGAAGCGCTGTATTTTACCAGCGCCACCACCCCGGGCAAGGTGTGGCGTTGGCGGGAGGACTGCCGGGAGGGCGGATTTGCCCAGCCCATGCGGTGGGTAAGCCCGTGGTTTGACCTGAACTATAAAAACCTGCTCAAGGGCGGCTTTACGGTGTACCTGACGGTGGAAGCCGAGGCGGAAATGACCTTGACCGTGGGGATTCAGACGGAAAAGAAGCTGAAAACCAAGGCGGTGAGCTTTTCCCCGCCAGCGGGAGAGCGACAGGCCAAGCAGCGGCGGCTGACCTTTGGCGGGAATGGGCGTAGATTCCGCTTCATTCTGGAAAGCGCGTCCACCACCCCCTGGCGGCTGCTGGGCGGGCTGCAAATTGTGGCCGAAACCGACGGCGATTGAGGTGAGAGCATGGCGAACAAGCCGAAATACAGCACCATACAGCAGCACCAGCCCCTGTACGCCCCCAAGGGCTGGAACGAGGAAGAAAAGCGCTTTGTGCGCACCTTGCAGGGGATTTTGGAGGACATTTACAAGCGCTATGGCCGTTTGGGGATGAACGATCTGAGCAAGGTTTTTCGAGGCACGGTAAACGGGCTGGAAAGCGACATGGGCGCCGTGCAGGGCAATGTGACCACGCTGGCGGGCGCTTTTGAGCAGCTGAACACGGCGGTGGCCACCCTGAACGCTGCCAAGCTGGCCAAAACGGAGCTGCTTGACGCGGTATACCCCATCGGCAGCCTGTATATGAGCGTGAACGCCGCAGACCCCAATACCCTGTTTGGCGGGACGTGGGAACGGCTGAAAGATCGCTTCCTGCTGGCGGCTGGGGACACATACGCGGCAGGGGCAA
>ERZ1026860.1452-NODE-1452-length-11976-cov-10.317339_pt1 | contig 11976 bp, 14 predicted proteins | sample MGYA00380160_ERZ1026860 | MGnify/ENA primary metagenome ERZ1026860 (study PRJEB33269, sample SAMEA4719796) | human gut metagenome | biome: human-associated habitat; feature: organic feature; material: feces | place: Cameroon | collected 2013-10 ... | reverse complement strand
CATTTGGTTTCACCCGAGCGTACAACGAGAAAATCAGAGAGCAGCGAAGCTGCGGTGCTACGAAGTAGCGGGATTTTCGAGCTTGCAAGAGGAAGGAAACCAAGCATTGTCGTATATTTGCGCAGCAAATGTACGGCGAAATAACCTGCGTAGCAGGTTATAGAAGTGTTCACCCGAACGTGTGCTGTCATGTATCGAAGATACATGATATAGCCTCAGCCCATCACCGAAGGTGATTATACATGGCTGAGGTTCACATGAGAGAAAATCAGAGAGCAGCGAAGCTGCGGCGCTACGAAGTAGCGGGATTTTCGAGTCAGAAAAGAAAGGAAAAGGAGAGAAAAAGATGAACAAAGGCAAATATTATATGACAACGGCGATTGCTTATACATCAGGCAAACCGCATATCGGGAACAGCTATGAGATCGTACTGGCGGATGCGATCGCACGTTTCAAAAGAGCGGACGGATACGATGTATTCTTCCAGACAGGTACAGATGAGCATGGTCAGAAGATCGAGCTCAAAGCAGAGGAAGCAGGCGTATCTCCGAAGGAATTTGTAGATAAGGTAGCAGGTCAGATCAGAGAGATCTGCGATATGCTGAATACTTCTTATGACAAATTCATCCGTACAACAGATGATTATCATGAAAAACAGGTACAGAAGATCTTTAAGAGATTATATGAGCAGGGAGATATTTATAAGGGTGCATACGAAGGTATGTACTGTACACCTTGTGAATCCTTCTGGACAGAGTCACAGCTTGTAGACGGCAAATGCCCGGACTGTGGCAGAGAATGTAAGCCTGCAAAGGAAGAAGCATACTTCTTCAAAATGAGCAAATATGCAGATCGCCTGATCGAGCATATCAATACACATCCGGAATTTATTCAGCCAGTCAGCCGTAAGAATGAAATGATGAACAATTTCCTTCTGCCGGGTCTGCAGGATCTGTGTGTATCCCGTACTTCTTTCAAATGGGGTATTCCGGTAGATTTTGATGACAAACATGTTGTGTATGTATGGCTGGACGCTCTTACAAACTATATCACGGGAATCGGGTATGATGCGGACGGAAACAGCACAGAGCAGTACAAGAAGCTCTGGCCTGCTGATCTGCATCTGATCGGAAAGGATATCATCCGTTTCCATACGATCTACTGGCCTATTTTCCTGATGGCACTCGGTGAGCCGCTGCCAAAGCAGGTATTCGGACATCCGTGGCTTCTGCAGGGCGATGGTAAGATGAGTAAATCAAAGGGCAATGTCATTTATGCAGAAGATCTGATCAATTTCTTCGGTGTAGATGCAGTCCGTTACTTTGTACTGCATGAAATGCCATTTGAAAATGATGGTGTGATCAGCTGGGAGCTGATGGTAGAGCGTCTGAATTCCGATCTGGCAAATACACTTGGAAACCTTGTAAACAGAACCATTTCCATGAGCAACAAATACTTTGGCGGTGTTGTGGAAAATAAGGGTGAATCCGATGATCCGGCGCAGAAAGCGATCGATGCGGATCTGAAAGCTGTCGTAACAGACACATACAAGAGAGTTGCGGGGAAGATGGATGATCTGCGTGTCGCAGATGCGATCACAGAGATTTTTGTTCTCTTTAAGAGATGCAATAAATATATTGATGAAACAGAGCCATGGGTACTTGCCAAGGATGAAGCAAAGAAGGATCGTCTTGCGACCGTTCTTTACAATCTGGTAGAGGGTATCACGATCGGTGCTTCCCTGCTTGAGCCGTATATGCCGCAGACGGCAGAAAAGATCGTAGCACAGCTGAATACGCAGATCAGAAGCTTTGATGACATTGAAAAATTCGGGCTGTATCCAAGCGGCAATAAAGTAACGGAAAAACCGGAGATCTTATTTGCCCGTCAGGATGTGGCAGAGGTTGTTGCAAAGGCTGACGAAATGTTTGAACAGAGAAGAAAAGAAGCCGGAATTCCTGCAGAAGAAGCAAAAGAGGAAGAGGCTGTGATCGATATCGAAGCAAAACCGGAGATCACATTTGATGATTTTGGAAAAATGCAGTTCCAGGTAGGAGAGATCGTTTCCTGCGAAGCTGTTCCAAAGAGCAAAAAGCTGCTCTGCTCACAGGTAAAGATCGGTTCTGCGACGAAACAGATCGTATCCGGTATCAGAGCACATTACACACCGGAAGAAATGGTTGGTAAGAAGGTTATGGTTCTTGTGAACTTGAAGCCTGCAAAACTTGCCGGGGTATTAAGCGAGGGTATGCTTCTGTGTGCAGAAGATGCAGAAGGCAATCTGGCACTTGTGACACCTGAAAAACCGATGCCTGCAGGAGCAGAGATCTGCTAACCGAAAGGGGATAATTTTGATCCGGACTGAAGAATTTACATTTGATTCCCGTGACGGGAAAACAAAATTACATGCAATGCGCTGGCTTCCCGAAGGGGAGCCCGTTGCTGTATTACAGATCATCCATGGGATGAATGAATACATCCGTCGCTATGATGCATTTGCAGCCTATATGGCGGAAAGAGGCTTTGTTGTAGTGGGAGAAGACCACCTCGGACATGGCGAAAGTGTTCCGGAAGGCGGCACTTACGGCTATTTCTGCGATAATGATCCGGCGACGGTCGTAGTCAGGGATGTGCACAGACTAAAGAAACTGACACAGCAGGACTATCCGACACTTCCTTATCTGATTCTGGGACACAGCATGGGTTCTTTTATCCTGCGTAATTATATCACCAGATACGGAACAGGCATCAGCGGTGCAATCATCTGTGGCACCGGAACGCCGAAAAAGAGCCAGCTTTTAGGTGGCAAGCTGCTGACGGTAATCCTTGGAAAGTTAAAAGGAGATACGTATGTCAGCAAGCTGGTAAACGAGATGAGCACAAAGGCTTATATGAGCGGGGAAGGAATGGAAACGGAGCTTGACTGGCTCTGCTCTGACCGGGCAGTGCAGGAGGCTTACGCAAAGGACCCGCTCTGCTCCGGCTTTACCTTTACCGTCAATGGCTACCATACGCTGTACGAGCTGGCATATCGTATGCAGAAGAAAGAGAATCTTGCGAAAATACCAAAAAAATTACCGATTCTGATCGTATCAGGTACAGAAGATCCGGTTGGTGACAGGGGAGAAGCGCCAAAGGCACTTTATGACACACTCCTGCATCTGGACATTACCAAAACAACTCTGAAGCTGTATAATGGCGCACGTCATGAGCTGTTAAATGAAAAGATCAAAGAGACCGTTTATTATGAACTGTACAACTGGATGGAAATCGTGTTAAATGAGCTGCAGTAAATGCAGCAGGTTATTTCACAGGAGGTTTGAATCGTATGAAGAAACTAATCACACTGCTGTTTTCCGCAGTTTTACTGCTTTCGATGCCTGTTATGGCAGCAGAAGTAGATCAGAGCAGGATCGTCAATATTGACGCGTCCAAATCGATCATCGCACTTGGTGCAGATCTTTCCGCAGAGCAGAGAGCGACTGTATTATCTCTTATGGATGTGACGGAAGCGGATCTTGCTAATTATCAGGTCGTTACGATCACCAACGATATGGAACATCAGTATCTGGATGCTTATATGGATGCATCCGTAATTGGTTCCAAATCGCTTTCCAGCGTGAAGATCACGCCTGCAGAAAGCGGGCATGGTGTACTTGTTACAACGAAAAATATCAATTACTGTACGACCGGTATGTACCGGAATGCCCTTCTGACAGCAGGCGTTTCCGATGCGGATATTCTGGTCGTAGGTCCGACGGAAATTTCCGGAACCGCAGCACTGATCGGAGCGATCAAGGGCTATGAAGCAATGTCGGGAGAATCCGTTTCCGATACGACACTCGATACAGCCATGAATGAGCTGATCACGACAGGTGAGATCGCCATGCAGGATGCGGACAGCCAGGATATTGAAGAACTGATCGCTTTTGTTAAGGCAAAAGTGGCAGCAGGCGGACTGGACAGCGACGACCAGATCAGAAGTGCCATCGAAGAAGGCGAAGATAAATTCGGTGTAACACTGACAGAAGATGAAATCAATCAGATCATTGCCATCATGCAGAAGATCAACCAGCTCGGACTGGATCCGAATGTACTGGTTGCGCAGGCAGAAGATCTGTACAGCAAATTTGGAAAGGATTTCCTGAAAAATCTTGATACGGACGCGATCGCCAAGGAAGTTGCCAAAAGTGCGGCATCCGGTTTTTTTGCAAAGATCGGTGATGCGATCAAAGGATTTTTTGCAGGATTGTTTCAGTAAATGACATTTCAGATCCGTAATATCAGAACAGAAGAATGGGAAGATGCGATGGCACTCGTCTGGCGCACATTTCTGAAATATGAAGCGTGTGACTATGAAGAAGAGGGTGTCCGCAGCTTTCTGGATTTTATCACGGATGAACGATTAAAGAAGCTGCATATGATAGGAGAATACCCTGTCATGGCAGCTTTTTGCGGTCAGAAGATGGTTGGCGTGGCATCCATGCGGAGCATCAATCACATTTCGCTTTTGTTTGTGGACAGTAAGTACCACAAAAAGGGGATCGGAACAGAGCTGGTGCACAGTCTGCGGGAGCTGGTTCTTGCAGAAGGAAGAAGGACTTCCCTGACCGTGAATGCAGCGCCATACGCGACGGGATTTTATCATAAGATCGGGTTTACGGACACGGACCGGATGTGCACAAAAGAAGGGATTTCCTACACACCGATGGAGTGGACTTTCGCATCTTTTACAGGAAATCCGACAGATTAGGCAACATGTATAAGAAAGGTTGAAAACTTTGTGTACTTGTGTTATAGGAAAAATCAGAAGTGTATTATATAATACCATTATCGGGTGACAGAATAACACCAAACATAATTTTAGGAGGAAAATTTAATGGCTAACTTATCATTAAAAGATGTATGTAAAGTATATCCAAACGGATTTGAAGCAGTTAAAGATTTCAATCTTGAGATCGCAGATCAGGAATTCATCATCTTCGTAGGACCTTCAGGATGTGGTAAATCTACTACACTTCGTATGATCGCAGGTTTGGAAGATATCTCTTCCGGTGAATTAAGAATCGGTGAGAAATTAGTAAACGACGTAGAACCAAAGGACAGAGATATCGCCATGGTATTCCAGAGCTACGCTCTGTATCCTCATATGACAGTATATGATAACATGGCTTTTGGTCTTAAGTTAAGAAAAGTTCCAAAAGAAGAAATCGACAAGATGGTTAAAGAAGCAGCTAAGATCCTTGACCTGACTCCACTCCTTGATCGTAAGCCAAGAGCTTTATCAGGTGGTCAGAGACAGCGTGTTGCCATGGGTCGTGCAATCGTTCGTAATCCTAAGGTATTCCTTATGGATGAGCCTTTATCAAACCTGGATGCAAAGCTTCGTGTACAGATGCGTATCGAGATCGCTAAATTACATCAGAGATTAGGTACAACAATCATCTACGTAACACATGACCAGACAGAGGCTATGACACTTGGTACAAGAATCGTAGTTATGAAGGATGGTATCATCCAGCAGGTAGATACACCTCAGAACTTATATGAGAAGCCACAGAACCTGTTCGTTGCAGGATTCATGGGATCTCCACAGATGAACTTCTTAGATGCAATCGTTGAAGTAGTTGATGATACAGCAGTATTAAAGGTTGCTGGTCACTTCATTCCACTTCCACCTGCAAAATCTAAAAAGCTGATCGAAGGTGGTTACAACGGAAAGACTGTTACATTTGGTATCCGTCCGGAAGATGTATATGATTCAGAAATGATGGTAGAAGCTTCACCACAGAGCACATTCGAAGCTACAGTTAAGGTTTACGAATTACTTGGTGCAGAAGTTTACTTATACTTCGATCTTGATGAATTCCAGATGACAGCAAGAGTTGATCCTCGTACAACAGCCAGACCAGGTGATGTTGTTAAATTCGCTATTGATGTTGAAAAGATTCATATCTTTGATAAAGAAACAGAATTAGTAATTACCAACTAATCCGAACAAGTTTACTTGGGGAGATACATTGTATGTATCTCCCTTTCTTTGTAGCGAGGCTTGCGGTAAGGAGGGACCCACGAAGTGGGAGGATGCCTTATCGCCCAGTAACGAGCTTGCTCGTTACAGAAGGAGAAGCAGCGGAGCTGCGGCGCTACGAAGTAGCGGGATTTTCGAGTCTGCAAGAGGTATAGAAAGGATGTGTGCATTTGATAACAGCACAGGTAATACAGAGCTGTCTGGATGATTTAAAGACAATTACAAAGGTAGATCTGGCAGTTGTTGACGTAGAAGGCGTCATGGTGGCAAAGAATTCGGACAGATTTGAACAAAATGTAGAATTTGTAACGGAATTTGCTGCTTCTCCGGCAGGAAGCCAGGTGCTTCAGGGCTGTCAATATCTGAAGATCTATGATGAAGAAGATCCGGTATATGTACTTCTTTGCGGTGATTCCAGTGAGGAATATATGATCGGAAAGATTGCGGTATCCAATATCCAGAATCTGATCACAGCCTACAAGGAGCGGTTTGACCGCAATAATTTCTTCCAGAATCTGATCCTGGACAATCTGCTTCTGGTAGATATTTATAATCGTGCCAAGAAGCTGCATATTGAGATCCAGAAATCAAGAGTGGTTCTGCTTTTGGAAATTCCGGCGGGAAAAGAAAATTATGCCATGGAATTTTTAAAGAGTATGTTTTCTGCACAGTCCGGTGATTATGTAACGGCAGTAGATGAAAACACACTGATCGTTATCAAACAGGTAGAGGCAAAGGATTCTTATGCTGAAGTGGCAGAAGTAGCGGAAACAACCGTTGCAATGATGAACACAGAAGCGATGATCAATGTGCGTGTGGCATACGGTACGATCGTAGAAGAACTGAAGGATGTTTCCAAGAGCTATAAGGAAGCCAAAATGGCACTGGATGTCGGCAAGATCTTTTATGCGGAAAAGACGGTCACTGCATACAGCACACTCGGAATCGGACGACTGATCTATCAGCTGCCGATCAATCTCTGTGAAATGTTCATCGAAGAGATCTTTGGTGGAAAGGTTCCGGAAGAACTGGATGAAGAAACTCTTACTACGATCAATACATTCCTGGAAAACAATCTGAACGTATCGGAGACCTCCAGACAATTATATGTCCATAGAAATACACTGTTGTATCGTCTGGAAAAACTGGAAAAATATACAGGACTGGATATCCGTATCTTTGATGATGCACTGACATTGAAGATCGCACTTATGGTGGTGCGGTATATGCGTTATCTGGAGAGTATGGATTATTAAATATGCGACAAGTAATGCATGACATTACGGGAACCTCAGCCCATGTATAATCACCTTCGGTGATGGGCTGAGGCTACATCATGCATCTTTGATGCATGACATTACGGGAACCTCTCGCATGAGAATTGCTGCGCAATGCTCGAGGCTGCATCATGCATCTTTGATGCATGACATTGCAAGCACTTTCATATATTGGATTAAATGGTTCAATATAGGGAAGTGCTTTTTTGTTTACGCAGAAAAAGGATTATATTTATGTGTATAAAGGAGTGCAGAAGCTGTCCGAGGCAGGACTGCGGAAGCTGACGGTCATGGGGCGGAAGGTAAAGGTGGAATTTCTACTGCAGGATCTGCCGGCTATAGGCGGAAAAGGAAGCTGCAGACTGTGTTATCTTCTGGGCGGACAGGAGAAGGAAAAAAGCTGGGATATTGTATTTGTATCCGGCGGACGGCAGATGCATTTTTTGCAAAAGCTGGAGGAAGCGGAAGAAATTGAAGGGATCGTGGATTGCAGGATCTTTTTGCCCGGCGGGAAGGAGATCCATGGAGAAGCGGATGCTGTCACAGAGGAAAAACAGAATGTGGAAGAGATGGATGTGAGGATGCAGATCCCGGATATAGATAAAGAATGCCAAATGAAGAAATCAGAAACAAAATCAGAAGAACGGCAGATAAAGAAACCGGAATCGGACTCGGAAGTGGCGCCGGGAGATGAGGAACGATCACAGGAGACGCAAAACAAGAGCCGGGTAGAGACAAAAGAAAGCAGGAAGGAGACTGAAATACCGGAAAATCAAGTACTCTATATCCAGGATCTGACGCAGCTTCTTTCCATGGGAGAAAAACAGAGAGAGCTGTATTATAACAGCTTTTTGCTGCATGGATATTATCAGTACAGACATGTGGTAGCTGGTGAAGGGTTTATCGGTGTTCCGGGCAATTTCAGCCAGCGGGAAGCGATCGCGGCAAAAATGATGGGCTTTCCGCTTTTCATTGAGGCCGAAAATCTGCAACATTGTGAGATTGGGGAAGAAACCAGAACAGAAATGCCACAGATGGGGGCATATGGGTATTTTCTGTGTAAAGTCAAATAGATACGTGAAAGATCAGTGCGGCTGACATGGCAGAACAGGCAGTAGTGTAGCGCATGGCAGCTCGATCAGTCTACGCCCCGCAGTGCGGCCGAAGGGATATTTGGTTTCAGTATTTCTATAAACTTCTCCAGTTCCATGCGGGAATAGGCAGAAAAGCCGGGGCATAGAACCCGTTCACTTTCTTTGTAGGACTGCAGAAAGTATCTTTTGGCGCCTTTGATCCAGTCGCCGATCTCACGGAAAGTTTCTGCGCTGTGCAGCTCTCGCACGACTGTGGTGCGGAATTCATAGGTGAAACGCCTTTCATCTGTCTCATGCATCAGAAAATGCACGCTTTCGCGGATGCGGGCAAGCATTTCATCGGAAAAAGCATAAGAAGTGCTGTGATCTGTCGGATCGGTCAGTCCTGCAACCTTCAGATAATCAGATGGACCGGATTTGATATCCATTGCCACATAGTCGATCAGCTTCTGTTCATAAAGCGTGCGCAGCATAAAAGGATTGCTGCCATTTGAGTCAAGCTTGACCAGATAGCCCAGTTCTTTGATCTCGGCCAGAAAATCAGGCAGATCATGATAGATCGTCGGTTCGCCGCCGGTAATACAGACACCTGTCAGGATATTCTTTCTTTTTTGCAAATAAGAAAGAATATCTTGTTTTGTGTATGCAGCATACGAAGCAGGATCTAATAACAGATCACTGTTCTGGCAATACGGGCAGCGGAAATTACAGCCGCCAAGAAAAACAGTAGCTGCCACGTGCTCCGGATAATCTAATAAAGTTGTTTTTTGTAAACCGCAAAATAACATAAGCTGCCTTCTTTCTTATTACACAAAAAACGCTCTGCGGGGATGCAATGTCCCAGATAAACAGTATAACACTTTAAACTGCCTGAGGGTATAGCGGATATGGATATTTTGTGCAGCTATTTTATGCGGAAATGCTTGTTATTTTTACGCATAACCCGTAAGATAGAAGCAGGTGGTGAATTTTATTCTGAAGGAAAAAGTGAGGGAAAAAATGCAGGTAGCAACAGACAGATGTCCGTGTTGTAATAAGAAGTTTTTTTATTATGATAGCAGACAGTATTTTTGTGGAAGTCCGATCAGAACGTGCAGAAAATGTGGAGGCAGTTATATCGACAAAAGATATCATGAACTGGCGATTGAGGGATTGCCGGGCAGTGAGTTTTCTAAAGGATCGTATCTGTTTTTGATTGCGTTAGGTGCCTTTGTATTGTACAGAGGAATTCACCTGATCGGATACAGAGAGCTTGGCATGTCGGATACTGCAGTGAGCAGATGGTTACTTCCGGTTGTATTTACTGTGATGGGACTGGTCCTGATCATTGGTGGAATCATTGAACTGATCCGTATCATAAGTGGAAGTAAAGCCAGAAAATGGGAACAAAAGAGACAACAGTCGGTAGCGCGTCTGCGAAATCCTGATTATGCATGGAAGCTGAAACAGGCGGGTTATCCTGTTCCGGAGGAATATCTGCGATAAGAATAACCGGAAGAACACGCTAAGGCGGTCAATACAAAAAGAAAACAGAAAAGAGAATAGTGAGGGAAAGAGATGAAAGAGAAATTAGCGAAGATTTTTGTGGCTGTGTTATTTATCGGCCTTGGTCTGTATTTACTGATCACAGGGATTACGGATCTGACAAGCAAGAGTGATTATGTGGAAGCAGAGATTGACATGGCAGGTGGAAATCTTACGGTTGAGCATTCCATCAATGGGCTGATCCCGACAGGAAATGAGTATTACTATATAGGTGTTAATTCTGAGGAAGGTAGTATTTATATTGTACGTGCAACGAAAAAGTGGCTGGATCAAAATTTTGATGCAGATGGCAAGGCAATAGGTGGAAGCTATACATTGAAGGCGAAAAAACGGAAGCTGGATTATAAGGTAGAGCGTGAGTATAGTGATTCGTTTTCCGATATGGATATGACAGGGCTTCAGTTAGTCACAGGTACTTCGTCATATCTGGATACAGACTATAAAACCTTTGCGGTGAAAAAGCTTGTCTGCGTATTTGCTTTTCTACTGACACTGTTTTGTATTTTTGCAGGGATAAAGGAGCAGGACGAGAATAGAAAGCCTGTATGGGGAAAAGTTATGGTAGTCTCCCTTCTAATATCTGCGGCATTGATGATCCATGTACTGAGCTTTCTATAAGTATTCTGGCAGAACGGAAAGAAGAGAAAATGGGAAAACAGTTATGCATGAACTGACAGAAAAACAATTAAAACGCCGGGAAAACCGGCTTCGCGTAAAAGAAGAGAAGCTGCGCAGGGAAGAAGAAGCAAGGCAGCAGGCACTTATACTGAAACAAAAAACGGATGAGAAGTTTATGAAACAGGCTCTTTTGCAGGCAAAAAAGGCAAAAGAGCTTGGAGAAGTACCGATCGGCTGTGTGATCGTACAGGACGGAAAAGTGATCGGACGCGGCTATAACAGACGCAATACCGATAAGAGCACATTATCACATGCGGAGATCACGGCCATTCGGAAAGCAAGTAAAAAATTAAATGACTGGCGGCTGGAGGACTGTACACTTTATGTGACGTTAGAGCCATGCCAGATGTGTGCAGGTGCGATCGTGCAGGCGCGTGTCAAGGAGGTTGTGATCGGAGCGATGAATCCGAAAGCAGGCTGTGCCGGTTCTATCCTGAATCTGTTTACGATGAAGCAGTTCAACCATCAGGTGCAGACAACCTATGGTGTCTGCGAAGCGGAATGCAGCCAGATTTTGAAGCAGTTTTTTGCCGGACTTAGAAAACGCCTGCATGAAACGGATGGTAGTGGTATTTGCAATAGGAAATAATGGAACTGTTCTACGAGACAAAATGATCTTATCGGTTCAGATATATTATAGGTGACGAAGAAAGGAAACGAGATGGGTGTGATATATTTTATTCTGGGAATCATGGGTGCTGCCTATGTGATAATTGGCGGAGGTGTATTTCTGGTATTTATAGCTTCAGGAGGCTTTGCAGAGGCAGGAGGAGCAGTTTTTATTCCACTTATTTTTGTGGTGATCGGTATTGGATTTCTGGCGGGAATTGTAATACATAAGAGTGTCAAAGGGAGAATTCGGAAAAAAGGGAAAAAATATGTGGCGAAAGTGTACAGCTATGTGGAGAATACCTCTTTTACGGTAAATAACTCTTATACAGTCAATACAGTGGTGCATTATTTCGATGAAACGCACACAGAAAGAGAGGCTGTCATTCCGACATGTTTTGAAAAGGGCTCCTCTAAAATGCTTCCTATCGGAATGACCGTTGACATTTATTGCTACCGGGATAAATATGACTATGATCCGAAATCTGTCAGGAGTGAATATCTGCCGGGAGAGGAAGAACTGATGGATGACAAGCCGGTAGATCCGATGCAGCTGAAAATGGTGGCTGTTTCCTGCCCAAACTGCGGTTCCAGTTTTCAGGCAGCAACGGGGTATTCCAGCAAGTGTCCGTATTGTGGCAGCTATATAAATGCGTAAAGGGATTGGAATCCGGTCTGTTAGAAGACCGGATTTATTTCTGTCTCTTATACACATCTGACGCTGCCGACGATCTACTCTGTG
>ERZ1026860.1450-NODE-1450-length-11982-cov-3.634443_pt1 | contig 11982 bp, 9 predicted proteins | sample MGYA00380160_ERZ1026860 | MGnify/ENA primary metagenome ERZ1026860 (study PRJEB33269, sample SAMEA4719796) | human gut metagenome | biome: human-associated habitat; feature: organic feature; material: feces | place: Cameroon | collected 2013-10 ... | reverse complement strand
TCCGTTCGAGGCATATCCCGAGGGAAACAGAGCGCACCTCGCGGCTGAAAGTCTGCTGTTCGCGAGGGTAGTGACCGAGGGACTCTTCGGGCTTCGTGCAGTCGGACTGAACAGACTCAGAATAAAACCGCAGCTGAGCGGACTGTGCCCGTCGATAAAGCTGAGCGGCATACGCCTGTTCTCAAAACAGTTTGATATCTCTGCCGACAGCAGCGGCATAAAACTCGAACATGACGGAAAAACATATTCGACCGAAGGCCGCGAAGCGGTGTTCGATTTAAATACTTTAAAATTCGAATAACAAACTCCCGGTGCAATTTTTGCATCGGGAGAATTTTTTTGTGTTTGATATATGAATCCGCGCACCGAAAACGCAAAACCGCCCTGCTTTCGCTTGGCGGTTATATTTATCAAAAAAGAAGGGGTCTCGCAAGTGCTGAACATGCCTTAGCCCGCAGCTTACGTCCCCGACGCCCCATGCGTTCGCCCCTTCCGCAAAGAAAGGGTCTCACAAGTACTGAACATGTCCGAAGACCCGCAGTCTACGTCCCAGACGCCTCATGCGTTCGCCCCTTCCGCTCAGAATATAGCATAGCCGCGAACGCGAAGTCAAGCGTTTGGCAAAATATTATGAGCAAAGGACAATATATCGGACAGTGGATAAGCCCAAGACAAAATTCTGTTGATAAATTTCCGACGGCGGTGTAAGATGTAAATGACAGTGAGGAGTTAGAGACAGAAATGGCACCAATAACCGCCAACCGCCAAATAAATGTGCATGAGCAAATAAATTTAAAGGAGGCGATATATCTATGTCCGGGCATGTAGAAAAGGGGACTTTCTTTAAACGCAATCCGGAGTGGTATTACTATGATGAGAACGACTATCCGCACCTGACAGAAAAAGCCCCGCCGGAAGCCGTTGAGTCATATGAGTATTGGAAGAAGATGTATGAACGGTCGCAAAAGGAAGGTATAATATTTTATTGATGGCTGTAGCGAAAGAAGGCGGTCTCGATAAAAGATTTGAATCGATTCTATTTTCGACCTCAAAAGCAAAGTGCAGCAATCAAAACAGTAAATTGCTTCAGGTGGGAGTTGATGGAATAAATGATAAACAGGTGGTCGTACATTAATGGCTATGCCATGGTTTTTCCAAAGGGTTTTGAGAAAAGCCGTAAAATTGGTGCCGGCTCTATTGTTGTGGAAGAAGATTATACAATGGAAGAAGATTATACAATATATTTTACGCCTGATACTCCGGAAGATTTGAAACATCGCTTCGTGAGAGAATATGCAGAATATCATGCGCAAAAGATGGAAGAACGGAGACAGGGAATATATATCGATTATTGATTTTAACTGTCGAGCGTAAAGCATGGATGTTTTGCTATACTGCAATCCAATAATTGCGGCGTCTTGTATTTGACTGCAAGGCGCCGTTTTTATATCCAAAAATTGTTGTCTCAAAACAAAAAAGACAGTTGCCAAATTTATGAATGGGCTCGATATAACCTCATATTTCAGACTGAGCCTTCCGTGGGGAGGGCGACGGTCTTTGCAGGCGACTGCAAAACGGCAAGGTCGATTTCAATCCACGCCCTCCGTGGGGAGGGCGACGCGCATAGCGGGACGGACAAAATATTGGAACAAATGATTTCAATATTTTGTCCTCCGTGGGGAGGGCGACACCCCCTTTCTGTTGTTTATCAATGCGGGGAAAGACATTTCAATCCACGCCCTCCGTGGGGAGGGCGACGGAAAGGCTGTCAGAAATGCTTGCAAACGCGGCAGAATTTCAATCCACGCCCTCCGTGGGGAGGGCGACTTTGGCAAGTTCGACAATTGCAATGAATCTGCATCATTTCAATCCACGCCCTCCGTGGGGAGGGCGACGCCCCCTCGCTCCGTTAAATTAAACTTTGCCCTTGCATTTCAATCCACGCCCTCCGTGGGGAGGGCGACTAATGTCAGCAAGCCGGTACTCGGTGTTATCACGATTTCAATCCACGCCCTCCGTGGGGAGGGCGACAGCAGGACACCCACCACACCAAAAGGGGGGGAGGCATTTCAATCCACGCCCTCCGTGGGGAGGGCGACCCTTGATAGGGCAACCAAAAAAACCGCCCACTCGGTATTTCAATCCACGCCCTCCGTGGGGAGGGCGACACGCGCCGCCGAAGCGGGCGGGATTACAAACGACCATTTCAATCCACGCCCTCCGTGGGGAGGGCGACGATGACATCGGTACACTTGCCGCTTCTGTCTCTGCATTTCAATCCACGCCCTCCGTGGGGAGGGCGACCACTTGCACCTGCCGCACCGTCAGCAAAACAGCTAACATTTCAATCCACGCCCTCCGTGGGGAGGGCGACATTATTCTATCGAAAATAGTCTTATCTTATTAGATATTTCAATCCACGCCCTCCGTGGGGAGGGCGACTTCAATCTTGGTAATCTTGTCGGTCTGTATGGTAATTTCAATCCACGCCCTCCGTGGGGAGGGCGACTCCAATACGCCGAGATTCCCACGAGGACTGAGAAATTTCAATCCACGCCCTCCGTGGGGAGGGCGACCATCGACATGATAGCCGTCTAATACAGTATCATTAATTTCAATCCACGCCCTCCGTGGGGAGGGCGACGCTTCTGCACTCCGGCGTTCTTGTAAGTCTCCCCATATTTCAATCCACGCCCTCCGTGGGGAGGGCGACTTAGACTGCGTTTCCGTGCAATCCTTAACAAAATGATTTCAATCCACGCCCTCCGTGGGGAGGGCGACTGCAAAAATATACAAATATGCAATGCTATGCTTGTACATAGTGCATATAAAACTATATATTTTTGCAACAGCTGTGCTTTTTACTTGGCTTAAACAGTCGTAAAAGCACGGCTTTTTCGGTGCGAACATACGGCACTTTTTATGATCGATGCCGCTTCGCACTAAAGCATAAGGAGTCCTTCCGGCTGATATCCGGCCTTGGCTCCGATATGCTCTATTTTTGTCTGATAGTTGTTCCCGAGATTATAAAATCTCAGACTGTCCTTTTCGGTGTCAATGAGCTGTTCGAGCTTGTGCTTTACTAATCTGTATTGCGCGGCGTCCAATACACATTCAAATACACTGTTCTGAACCCGCTGACCGTAATTCACACATTCTTTCGCAACTTTCCGAAGCCGCTTTCTGCCGCCGGCATCTTCGGTGTTGACATCATAGGTTATCAATACGAGCATAACGCACCTACTTCCACAGGAACGGGGGATATTCGTCAATGTCGCCGCGGATGTAGCGCGCTAACAGAAGTGCCTGAATATACGGCACGAGCCCCCATTGTATCTTCTCTTTCAGGAACGGGTGAGTCAGGTTTTCGTCCCGCCTCGATTTCCAAAGCTTGAAGAACGATCGCCGACCGTCGTTGGTGAGGAGTACGGCGCCGCTGTCTGTTTTCACAAACATATTGCTCTGAAACGAGCGGTTGTTTATTCCGCTGAGCACAAATCTGTCGGCAAACGACGGGCGCAGTTCTTCCATAAGGTCGAGTGCGAGCGATTTCCTGCCCGAGCGGTCGGTGTGCATCATGCCGACATATGGGTCAAGCCCTACGCTTTCGAGTGCGTTCGCGCAGTCGTTCGCAAGCAGACTGTAGGCGAATGAGAGAAGAGCGTTCACGCAGTCGAGCGGCGGACGGCGGTTGCGCGTCTCGAAACCGAAACATGGGTCGGGGTTGAGTATAAGCTCGTCGAATACCGAAAAGTATGTGCTTGCCGCTTCACCCTCAATGCCGCGGAGCGACCCGGCGTCAGTGCAGCTGCGAGCCGTGTATACTGACTCTTTCAGCTTTTCCGATGCGTCTTTTACTCTCCCTGCATCAATGCTCATCGGGTGGTCGCGCAATGAGCGCTCCAATACCCAGCGGGAGTTGAATATCTTTGCAGTGATGAAATTTTTGGCTGTCTGCAGGCTTTCACTCGGACTGTCGGCGATGCGGTATTGCTGCCTGCGCAGCAGCACATTGCCCTGCACTCCGCCGCCGACTCTCGCGAGGAACCGTCCGCTTTGAGAGAAGAATGACAGCGACTTGTTTTGCTCTGCACATTTGCCCATGAGAGCCGGGCTCGCGCCCATGTATGAAAAAGTCACTATCTGTTCGAGACTGTGCAGAGGGAATCTGCCCATCTCCGCGCCGTCCTTTTTGACGACAACATTTTCTCCGTCGAGCGTCAGATAGGCGTCGGGAGTCAGAATATAGAGCGAGTTCATAAGCTTTTTCAATCGAAGTCACCGTCCTCGCCGATAGCGGAGTCTATATATTCCGCCGCGCTTTTGTTCTTGCACAGGGCAGGGAGACAGAGCTCCTTGAGTGAACAGGCGTTGCAAAATTTGCCTGTCTTGACTTTGGGCGTGTAGCCGCGGCTCATGTAGCTGTGCATCTCGCTGACTGCATCTTTCACCGCTTGGCGCAGTTCGGCGTTTATATAAACTTTTTCGCGCCGACGCGTCTCGCCGTAGAACATATATCCGAGTTCAATCTCGACTCCGAGCATCTCTTCAAGGCACATTGCCTGCGCGCACAGCTGAAGCCTGTCGGCATCGCCCGCTTTAGAAGATCCGCTTTTGTATTCGATCGGCGTCGGCATCCATCTGCCATCGCGCCCGCGCAGTTTCGCGCCGTTTTCGTCATCGCGTCTGAATTCGACAACATCGCATTCTCCGCTTATCCCGAGCTCTGACGAGAATACCCGCAGAGCCCGGACTGTTATCAGATCTCCGCGTTTTTCGCTGAGCGACGGGTCGTGCGCCCGTTCGTGGAATATTTCACCGTTTACAGTGCGCAGATTTTCTGCCCAAAGCCCCTCAATGTGAATGAGAGCCCAACGTCTGCGGCAAAAAGCAAAGTGCTGTATTCCGCTTATTTGCAGAAAATCACACTCCCTATATGTCATTATACTCCCTCGATGATCTCGGGCTCAAGCCCGGGAAGCTCATCTACAGATATAATATAGTCATCCGCGCTCGAGGGGATGTTGACATCGGGCTTCAATTCAACGTGAACGCTGCGGTGTACCTTGCTGCTCGAATACTGACCGTCCTTGCAGTTGTGTTTCCACCAATAGACGCGCAGAACCTCCATTGAACCCTCGGGGCGCGCCGAAGAAGCGTCGTTGAGGAACAGCGTGCGCAGGCATTCTTTTATAATATCCGCATCTTCTTCTGAAAATCCGGTCTTTTCGGCGAGCTGAACATTTATCGAGCCCTTTATCTCGTAGAGACCGAACTGGACGAAATGCTTCTGACCCATTGTGTCGGAGGAACGCGCCGAGGTGTCCTTGCCGTCTTTGACGGGTTCGCCGTTGACACTCTTGGTTATTTGAATGGAGCGAACCTCTATCGGCGATACGCTGACTCCTTGATGTATGCTGACCGGACCGCGCACGCCGACCGATACGCCGCTGCTGTCCTTGGATTTGAAAGCGAACACCTGACCGAATGAACGGACATCGAGCCACTTTTCGCAGGCTTCTTTTGCGTATTCGTTTATGTCCTTCGTCTTTATGTTGCTTGACGCGCGTTCGCTCAGGCTCTTGCAGCCGTCGTCGCTGCGGTCTGCGGACTGGACGAATATGTCGTTGCCGAGATCCTGCATTCTGTTGCGTATTTTGCGCTTGATGCAGACGTCGGACATCTCGCCGTAGCCGGAGTAGTCGGTGCGCGGGCGGTTGCCGTTGAGCGGATCGCCGTTTACATTTGCCTGATTTGCGGATACAAGAACTACGAAATCGATTTTGTTGTTAAGAGCTGCCATTTTAATTTTCCTCCTCGTTGTTGCTTTCTTTCTTTGTGTAGAGTTCACTGCGCTGCAGGTAATAGCCTAAAAGGTAACTGTCCTCAAGCTGGCGGTTGAGGCTTTTTTCATCAAATTCGCTCAGATGACCGAAAATCTCGCCGATGAGGTTATTATAGTATATTCTCATTCCGGGCGAGAGCTTTGCAAAATACGGATTGAGGCTGTCGCGGATTATGCGGGAAGCATACATTGGTCTCTCGCAGAATACCGACTGCATCCTTATTGCGTTCGGCTCTCTCTTCTCGTCTCTGTCATAGGTGTCGCGCTCGACCTTTTCCATGACTGCGAGCAGACGCCCGAATTGATAGCTTCTGTCTTTCTTGTCTTTTTCAAGGGCCATTTCCCATTCCTCCTTTTTAGTAACGGTCCTGTATGCATATATAACCGCACAAGCGTTATAGAGAATTTTTATGCGGTTTGATTTTGTGTCGTAGGCGAGCGGCATCGACGCTCTGTGCATCAGCGCGCGGACGATGTCTTGCGGTATAGGCGCTTGGTCGATAACACTGTGGAGCAGCCTTTGCGCCTGCTCACGCATCACGCGGTCATCGACGCTGAGTTTCCCGTTCTGCTCCGTGCCGAAGGCGCACTTGACTATTTCCCATATTGACGGGGACTGATAGCCGAACTTTCCGCTTGACCAGTAACAGTGCTCCTTCCAGAACGCGAGACGGTTCAGAAAATCCGAACCTTTCAGCTCATTGTAGTATGTTATGGAGAGTCTGCCTGTTGTGGCGGCGTCAAACGACGCTATAACAATATCGTCCTCCGCCGGAAGCTTGTCCTGCCATCCGCTAAGTGCCTTTTTCAGGTCGGCTTTGTAGTCGGTCGGAGTAGCCGGAAAATCTTTTTTCTCTTCTTCGTCGCTGTAGTTGGGCGTCAATGTTTCGGAGTCCTTGAACAAGGATGTATCTCCCTTTGGATTCCAACAGACGAAAGTTCTGCCGCCTATTATAATTCCCTGATTCGCCGCAACCCAGGCGAGAGCGTTGTGCGCTTTCTGAGAGGTCTCGTATCCGATGGTAGCCGCCTGCTGTGAGTCGGTGAAACGCCCTCTGTAGGTGAAATTTGAGCTGTCGTTTGCCGATATGAGCTTTGCGCCGTATGCCGATGCAACGGTTCCTTTCGGATGACTTTCGGTTATGCGTTCGTCTTTGCCCGATATCATGCAGAGCTTTTTCGGGGCTTTATTCTGCAATGAACTGTAGTATCCGATAAATGCGTCAAAAAGGCTTGTGTCTTTATAACACGCATCATTGTCGCCCGTGTTCATAACGCGCCAGCGAATTAAGCTTTTATCATACTTGCTCAGTGGCTTTCCGCTCTCGTCAAGCTCTATAATATTTTCGTTGGCGAGGTCGTCAACTATAGTTCCGCTCTCGACATAGGCGAGTATCGCGCGCACTTTCGGGTGGCTGAATTCGGATTCAGCCCATGCCCTGAGCTGGTTCAGATATGACTCGTGTCTCTCCGGCATATACGTTGCAATGTATCGCAGCTGATCGCTCAGAGGATGCGCGCATGGAGTGTCGCCAACGCGTCCGGCAGAGCGTTCGGTTGCCGGAATAATAGTCTTAGTGTTCTTTTTATCCTTGGCAACATCCGAAGCTTCTTTGAATTTTCCATATTCGTCAAGAAGTATTTCTATCTGCGCGTTCTGGATGATGTGAGATATCGGCATCAGTGTGACATGGTTGTCGAAACTTTTTCCAACTGAATCGCCGTGACAGTCATATGTCTCAACGGCTCTTTGCCATATGCTCATTTATTCCACCTCCCCGAATTCTCTGAGTCCGATGAAATTGCCGAGGTCTTCGCCGAACGGCTTTATCGCCATGTTTTCGCGCACCGTTTTTGTTATCGTGCACTCCTCGGGTCGGGGGAATGTGATAACGCCCTTTTCCATCGTCGGGTACCAGAATCGGACGGTCATTCGGTTTTTCGTCTCGTCAGAATATGCTTCGTCCGCGTAGGTTATCCCGTGGTACATAAGCCCAAATGCGAGCTCCGGCGTCTCATCATATGCGCCTTTGCCGCTCTCAAACTCGCATGGCTCAACATAGCCCTGACATTCGCGCGCGCCGAGGAAAATATCTCTGCGCCCGCCTTTTTCAATCATGCGCTTTGCTATGTTGTGATGCTTGTTCTCGTTGCGGTCGCCGATGAGCTCCGGGCGGTTCTCGTTCCACTCAAAATGCGCCTGCACCTGATAACGGCAGTCCTTGAGATAGGTGTAGAACGAGAGGTCGTTCCCGCCGTTGTATTTTATCGGCCGGATGCCCTTGACCTCAGTTTGAATGGGGTTCATCACTCTGACCTTGTCGATATACCAGACGATAGTGGGCTTCCAGTAGATCGAGTGGAGAATACCTTTGAGAGCTTCGTATGTCGGGATTTGATAGCTTGCTTTTTCTCCGCCGACGCGCATTACCGGGTCGGAGAAAAGCGCGTAGTCTCCGAATACTTCAAACGTCACTATATTCGGATGTTCCATATGCTGCACACCTCCTGTGTTTATTTATAATGTGATTGCTTCGCGGCTTTCGCCGTCAAGATTGAGTCCGAAATCCTCGTTGTAGAATTCCTCGCTCAGTGCGAGCGCGATGCCGTCTGCTATGGGATGGAGCGCGCCGCTGTCCGCGAGAGCTCTGCGCTGATTTTCATAGAGCGAGACGGTGTATGCCCGCGCTTTTTTGATAAGCTTTTTGAGATACTTTATGTCCTCTTCGGCCCGTTTTGAGCCGAGTTCGGCGATTATCTCTTTTCCCTCGCTGTATGGCACGATAACATCGGTCGTGCTGCTGCCGAAGACGGTGAACCTGCTTCCGGCGGTCTTGAACGCTTGAGTCAGCGCATATTTTTCGCCGTTTGCTTTTAAATAAGGCGCGTTCGCGAATGTCCTGTCGAGCGAAAGAAGATCAAAGAGAGTGAACGGCGAACCGTCGATTTTTATCGGCATATCCTGCGCGCCGATGTCGGATTGAATATAGAGCTTCTTGTAGTAGGCGTATACCGCCTCGTCAGATGTAAGCCCCGACGGGTACTTCTCGGGATGATATTCGTAGTCTGACAGCAGTGACATGCACGCCATCTTGCCGTCCTTTATGCTTCTGAGCATGCCGAGATCTTCGCCGCGGCAGTTTATTATGAACACATCTGCGGCTCCGTTAAGCTCGCCGTTGCGGTTGCATCTGCCCGCCGCCTGTATCACGCTGTCGAGCCCCGCGCAGAGCCTTATCACGCAGCCGAACGAGACGTCAACGCCTGCTTCTATGACCTGCGTCGAGATGCAAACCACTTTTGGTGCGTCTGGATTTGTGCGCTTTCTTTCAAGTGCGCTGTTTATCTCGGATATTACCGCCATTCTGTGCGCCATGCACATTCCGGCGGAAAGATGGAAGATCACGGTGTTTTCCAATTTCATCTCAGTGAACAGATACGCCGCCTGCTTTTTGAGATTGCATATGACAAGAAGACTGTCCGTTCTGTCGAGCTGTTCTGCGATAAATGCGGGGATTGCGTCAAGCCGCATGCCGCCCTTGTCGATTATCTGCGTGCGTTTGAATACGCGCCACAGCTCCTCGTCAAACGGCACAATATCTTTTATATTTTCTGTCATCGGGTGCGCCGTCTGTTCAAGGCACGGCTGAGTCGCCGAGCACAAGACTATAGTCGCGCCGCAGACCTCCGAGAGAAAGTTTACCGCCGTGTTAAAAAGTGACAGCATTTCGTTCGGCACGGTCTGAACCTCGTCTATGACTATTACGCTGTCGCACAGCGCGTGCATTCTGCGTATGCAAGAGGTCTTTCCTGCAAACAAAGTGTCGAGCAGCTGCACAAGGGTGGTTATTATCACCGGCGACGACCAGTTTTCCGTTAACAGCTGGGCGCGTTTGAGTTCGTCCGCATTGTCCTCGTCGAGAGCGACATTTGAATGGTGCTCCGTTATGATGCTGTCGTTTCCGATGAATTCTCTTATTATCTTCGCATTCTGGTCGAGAATACTCAGCAGGGGAGAGGTGAAAATGATTCGCTTCTTCCGATGTGTTTTTGCGTGAGCCACGGCGAATCTCAGCCCCGAGAGCGTTTTGCCTGCACCGGTTGGGACATTGAGCCTGAATATGCCGGGCTCTTCTTCTGCGGCGGCGCGGCAGATGTCGGATATCTGCTTTCTCGCCACGTCTATCGGTCTTGTGTTTGAAAATTCGCCAAGCTTTTCTTCAATGTGCCCGAGGCATTCGTCCCAATCCGCTTCAACTTGCGGGAACTCCATGTTTTCCATGAATTCCGCCGTGTCGCGCCTGTCGCCCTCGATAACAGCCGAGAGCAGAAGCCGAGCCAGCAGGCTTATCTGAAATTCATATTCTTCAGCTTGCCGTGCGCTTCTCTTCGGATTGCGCTCTCTTATGCCCGCAATAATTTTAGTAAGCTGTTCTGCGGCTTCGTTGAACTGCGATTTCAGTTCGGCGTCTGAGAAGCAGTATTCGTTGAAGTTTTTCTTCGCCTCGTCATAGTCGATGCCGTCTTTTGTTAGCCTGTGTTCAAAGCCGTTTTTGTGGTCGTCATTAACCGCGTCAAACTGTCCGTGATGCGCGCCGACCGCGTAGGCGAGAAGCTCGCGCACTTCGTTGTCAACGCCGTCGGACATTTCGAAAATATATCTGACCGCCGCAAAAGTGTGGTTCACTTCGCCGCGCCGGAGCGTGTTGCCGGGCTGTATGTAGTCAAAGAACTTTTTTGTCGCCTTGCCTAAGTCGTGAATGTTCCCGCAAAAGCTTCCGACCTTGTCTAATTTGATACATCGCAGCGCCTCTGCGGCATATTTTCCGCTGTTTTCGTTGTGAGTTTTCAGTGTTTGTTCGTCATATTCCGGCGGTTCGGATTTTTCCACGAGCCGCAGGTGAGCTATAGGCTCCATTGTCTCACTTCCCGTATTTTGTTTGTTTCACCATATATTTTTTAGAGAAAATTGTCAACTTAACTGCAAAAACGATGCGATTTTTGTCGAAAGTGATATGAAAACAGAAAATTTAGTTCTTCTTTATAACAAAACTTCCGACGCTGTCGTCACCGAGCGAGGCGATGACGTTCATAAACGTGTTCTTCGACATAACGGCAAAATATCCGCTTGCTTCAAATTTTTCCGGGAAATGCTTCTCGATTTTTTCGAGCGCTGATTTCAGCGCGAAAACAGCCGCCACACCGTGCTTGCAGATGCCGCACGCCCAGCAGTCGCAGGTGATGTTTGCGATCATGCCGTTCTTGTAGTCAAATTCAACTTCGTGCAGCTCGTTTGTGCCGACTATCGCGTGTCCCTTGCCGTCTTCAACGCTGAGATACAGAACCTCGCCGCAGTTGAAGTCGGATTTGCCTACCATTATCGTGTGCTCGTATGCTCCCATGCCCTCGAGGTCGTCGAGATTATAGAACTTGTTCTCTTTCGCGCTCGCATATTCCTCATCGGGTTTTGCGGGAGCTTTGAAGTAGGGGAGTATCTTCCCGAACGGCACGGTATTTTTGTCAAAAGAGAACAGTTCGTCGCCGACATAGCAGAACTCGCCGGAGATGTCCGTATCGATTTTTGCAATTACTCTTTTGTAGTCGGACAGCTTTATTTTGAATGTGTACGACACATCGATGACCTTGCCGCGCTTGCCCTCAAGCTTGCCGTCAACATAGACGAGGTCGCCGACATGCAGGTCGAAAAGATTGTTGTAATATGTGCAGTCAAAGCCGCGCTGCGGGAAATAGACCCTCACGAGCGATTCCCTCGCGGGAGCCTCTTCGGGAGCTTTTGTCTCGGTCTCGGGAGCTTTCTTCTCAACTTCTTTTTCTGCGGTAAAACCTATCTTGAATTTCATATGTATCTCTCCGTTCCTTATTTTCTGATTCTATTCTATCACGGCAGGTGTGTCAAAAAACGGACAGTGAATCTCAAAAGCCTTGTAATTGGCAGCATTTGCGCCGACTTTGTCTCTTTACGACGACAAACGGGATGCAAATCGGGGGGTGGCTTATCACTTTAGCTGTAGCAAGGTAAAAGCAAGCGATCCAACCGGTCTTTATAATCAAGCTTTCAATAGCCGCGCCGCAGTGTTTGATAAGCCAATGGAGACAAGCGAGGGAACGGCTTGCGA
>ERZ1026860.1449-NODE-1449-length-11989-cov-6.192140_pt1 | contig 11989 bp, 10 predicted proteins | sample MGYA00380160_ERZ1026860 | MGnify/ENA primary metagenome ERZ1026860 (study PRJEB33269, sample SAMEA4719796) | human gut metagenome | biome: human-associated habitat; feature: organic feature; material: feces | place: Cameroon | collected 2013-10 ... | reverse complement strand
TACCTTCATTATATGCATCAACTTCAAATATATCGTGAATCATTTCATCTCTCCCGTTTTCTATTCATGATATTTGATATTTTTATTCATGATTTCAGATATATTATATCATATTTTCTGAATCATCGAAAGTTATGTTTGCGAAAATAACGTCAAAAAGCGAGGAAATCGTATCGATTTTGTGTATCCGAGTCCGGCAAAAGTCGTTATACTGTAATCACTGATTCAGAAAAGGAACGTCGACGCAAGCTTTTTTCATGGAATCAAAATCTGCCCTACGGCAACTATGAGAGGAGATTATTAACAATGGGTAATGTTGCAGAAAGGAAATACTTAAAATGGTATAATGTACTCGGATACGGAACCGGTGACGTTGCTGCCAATCTGGCGAGTGCATTTATCAATGCCTTTATTCTAATTTACATGACGGATACAGTCGGAGTGGATGCAGGTATTATCGGCATTTTAATTCTGATTGCAAAATGTTTTGACGGTTTTTCTGATCTTATTTTCGGACACTTGATCGACCGTACAAAGACAAAAATGGGCAAAGCCCGCCCTTGGATGTTTTTCGCACAGTTCGGTGTATCATTAACTGTGATTCTATTGTTCTCTATCCCAAGCGGACTGAGCGACTTTATGAAGTATGCATGGTTCTTCTTAATTTATCTGTGCGAAATGTCTATCTTTTATACAGCGAACAATGTGGCATATTCTTCTTTGACAGCCCTTGTCACAAAGAACAGTGATGAACGTGTACTTTTGGGTACAGTGCGTTTTATTTTCTCGATTTCAACAAACTTGTTCATCGCATATGTCGGCGTATCTCTGCCGTCTAAGATCGGTTATTCTTATACCGCAATTCTGTTTTCCATCGCTGCGATTATCATCAATACCATTGCTGTGTTCTCTGTCAAGGAACTTTCTGACGAAGATCTGATGGATCGAACCGATGAAACAGCATCCGATATAAATGAAAAGCCGTCTATGATTGAATCCTTAAAGATTGTCTTTACCAATAAGTATTTCATCATGATTCTGCTGAGCTATTTGTTCTTCTATATCTATTATGGCTCCGGCGGCACTGCTGTTTACTATTTCAAGTATGTAATGCATAATGCAAATTTATATGGTACATATAGTTCCGCCAATTTGCTTCCGATGATTCCGGGCTTAATTATCACGCCGATTCTTGTCAAAAAATTCGGTATGTATAAATCCAATCTGGCTGGTTACGTTGCGGCAATTGTGGCATCTGTACTGTTGATCTTCGCTGCAATGAAAGGAAACTTTACATTGATGTTAGCAGCGATCGCACTGCGTGCATTCGGTACTGCTCCGCTTACCGGCGACCAGAACGCTTTAATTGCGGAAGCTTCTGAATATTCTTATCGTGTTCACGGAAAACGTATTGACGGCATGATGTACTCTTGTTCTACCATCGGCAACAAAGTAGGTACCGGTCTTGGTTCCGCATTGACCGGCATTATGCTCTCTGCAAGCGGTTATGTAAACGGTCTTGAAATTCAGAGTCAGTCCTGTATTGATATGATTAACAGATTGTTCTTGATTCTGCCGTTGGTACTCATGATTCTCCTCTTTGTCGATCTGTATTTTCTCAAGGTAGAACAGGCTAATAAGAAGTGGGATGACGAACACACACTGCAGTAATTTAAACAATCAAAAAAAGAAAGGCGATATATATGAAAGCAGCAGCTCCTACCTGCTTTCCGCGTGAAGGTACTTATTGGTTCAGCGGTGTCCATGCAGATCTGCAATGCGGCACCCCCGGTGCAGAAATTCATTATACTGTAAATGGAGAAGAACCAACGCCGGAAAGCCCAATTTATCATCGTGAAAATGGTCTGATTCCATTGGAATCAGAATCCAAATTGTATGAGAGTGTTACAACAAGAACTATCATTCGTGCAATTGCAATCGCTGACGGAATGGAACCGTCAGATTCTGAAACCTTCGTCTATGACATCACCTGTGATGCACGCACAAAATATCGTTATCATGTACTGCGTCAAGGTGAATCACTGGCTGATTTGTATTGCATTGAAGATTTCGATACAGATAAGATGTTTTTATTTGTCGGCAGCAAGCGTGCCCTGCTGATTGATACCGGATATGATCCGGATGGTGATATGAAGCAGCTTGTCGATACGCTCTGTCACGGAATCCCATATGATGTTGTGATCTCTCACGGACATCCAGATCACATCCAGCAGGCAAATCATTTTATTCGTGAAGGTATTTCGGTTTATATGAATGCCGCGGATCATGATCTCCCCGCACAATTCGATTATCAACTTTTGTCCTATATCGATATGCAGGACGGTGTATGCTTTGATTTGGGCAATTCCGTTATTGACTTTTATCATGTACCGGGACATACTCCCGGCAGCATGATCGCCGTAGAACGGGAAAGCGGTTTTTGTTTCAGCTCGGATGCACTGGGAAGCAATCGCTTGGAAAAGCCGGATACTGCATGGTTCCAGTTTCATCTTCCCTGCTGTACTTTAGATCGTTTTCTGGCACAGCTTCAAAAGTTTCGTTGGAGAACTGCCGGAAAGCTGACAAAGCTGTTTACCGGTCATAATACCGCAGTACTGGAGCCTGAACCGTACTTAAATAACTTAGAAACCGCAATACAAAATGTGGTAGATCACGGTACAGATGTATTGCAGCCAACGCTCCGTTCTTCCGCGGAATCTATGGGATCTCATTATATTGCCGTATCCGGTAATTATGTATATGATCCAAGTTGGGCTGCAGTCAATGTCGGAACAGTTTTTTCTGACGGATTTGTCCCGGAAAAAAATGCATATCTGAACTGGATCGGTGTCAATGGCGGTGATTTATCTCCGATATTTGACCGAGAGACAACAGAATATATGGTAACATGCAAAGAATCTTTTGTTTCTCTGCATATTATCGGAAGTTCTGCATTAAGTGCAATTCACCTAAACGGCAAACCGATCTGCTCGAAGCAGGATATTTCAGTACAGTCAGGTGAACAGTTCCAGATCAGCGTTACCTCTCCAGATGGCAGCGCCCAAAATATCTATACAATTACAGTTAAATAAACTTTCTCCTATGAGCGGGCGGCATTGTTAAGATGCCGTCCGCTTTTTGTATCACAAAAAATGAGGAGAAACAGTTTTACAGCCCCTTTTTTGCCCCTGCACGCTGTGGATGTGCCTTTATTACTGTACTTTTCTACTTTTTTACTTTGCAACTTATAAAGAATCCGCTCAGTTCTTTTACCATATCCTAAAAATGAATTTCATTTTGCTGTCTTCTCCGGCAATGACGCTAATATCGTGCAAAAGAGCGGCTTTTGACCGCTCTTTTGTTATATCTTCCACCGAATTGTCATGTCCCCATTTTCTTCCAATTCAATGCGTTCGATGAGCAATTGTGTGATGTACGTCCGTTGAAGCAGCGATAATTTGTTAAAATCCGGTATGTTTTTCCATAATTTTTGTTGTCTGACTGTCGGTATATTGCGCTCTCGATTGAGTTCGATCTGTGCAATTTTCTTCTTGCGCTGTTCGATTGCCTGACTGATCTGCGTAATGTCCGACTCTGCCAAAGCTGCCAAATCAACCAGTCTAGTGATTTCCTCATCCAACCGCTGAATCATTTCGTCCAATCTGAGCTGTTTTTCCATTTTTCGCTCCATGTTTTCAGCAAGTGTGTGCAGTTTTGTCTGTATCTCTTCCGCTGCATTTTTCTGCAGTTCCGGAAACGGAATCCGAAACGAGACATCACAGCAGTGCAGTGTACTTCTGCCCCAGCAGCTCAATGTCGGATAATTATTGGTTTTCACTGCGTAGCCGCAACGCTTACATTTGACCAAACCGGATAATTCCTGCATTTTATGAGGACGATTTGTCCATCCCAACTGTTGATTGCGGGCCAGCCTGTCTTGTGCTGCCAAAAACAATTCTGACGGAATGATTCCTGCAAAATTTGTTCGGTACACAGTCTGTTCGCTCAAATCCGTATAACTGCGCGTATTGACATTTCCAACACGTTTCCCAATAACGTGGGCACTTGTTGTGCCGTCCCATTGCGTTTCTGCGCCGATAATTTTCGCCTGTCGTGATACATAATACCGATACAGCAGAATATCCGCTTGTGCATACACCGGATTCTGCAAAATTCGTGCAATCGTTACATTATCGAAACCGCCGTTTTTTCGTCGGCTGCGAAATCCTTCATTATATAACCGATGTGCTACGCTCCCTAAACTTGATTTTAAATCATCGACATACAATTCAAATACTCGTTTGACAAGCTGCATTTCCTCGGTCGGAATCAAAGTCGGTTTGTTGTCTGCCGTTTTCCCATTTGTAAATCCGTATGGTGCCGGGCCGCCGGGCCATCTTCCGTCTGTTGCAATACGCTTGTAATAATTATCCGTGACACGTTCTTGTATGCTCTCACGTTCCATCTGCGCAAAGACAATCAGGATTCCCATCATCGCGCGTCCCATCGGAGAACTTGTGTCAAAATTTTCATTGATACTGATAAATTGTACCTGATGCTGTTCCATCAACCGATAAAGCTGATAAAAATCCGCAATATTTCTGCTAATACGGTCTAACCGGTAGACGATGACGCGCGCCACCGTGCCGCATTCTATATCTGTTTTTAATTGCTGCAATGCCGGACGATTTGTGTTTTTTCCCGAAAAACCTCGGTCAGCGTAAACCTGATTGTCTCCATCAGAAATGCGCTGTGCCTTTTCGATCTGTGTCTCAATGGAAAGCGAATCCATTTTGTCAATCGACTGTCTGGCATAGATTGCATCATGCCGTTTCGGCATCGTTTTCATTTGTTTCATCCTGTCCACCGTCGTATGCATCGCCGTTCAGGATAATGTCTAAAATTTTACAGTATGTGCGAATCTGCTCATCCTCAGACGCATTACCGCCAACATGCGTTACCACAGTGTATACCTCCTCTCTAAATCGCATCGTGATATTTTATTTCGCGCACCATCTATATATTCATCATGTGTTGTACTTTGAGCCAATATAAAATCGAATTTTCTCTATTTTCCGCACATTTATTCACGTTTACTTTGAGGTGATGTAAAATCGTTAATTTTATGTATTCCGCATTTCAAAAAATGTGCTTTTTACTATATCAGGTGTATCTACATCCCACTGAATGCAATACATGCCAATCGAACGCATGGTAGAAATAACCGCATTATTATAATCTCCGTATGGCGGGCGGAACAGCGTCGGCTGCACACCGGTAATCGCTTTGATCTTTTCGTTGCAGCTCTGTACTTCTGCCGTCATTTGTTCTGCGGATAAATCCGGCATGTGCGGATGTGTTGCGGAATGATTCATCACCTCATGTCCGGCATCCGATAACGCTTTGACGGATTCTGGATACTTGTCAACCCATGCACCTACGACAAAAAACGTCGCTTGAATGTTCTCTGTCTTTAAGATGTCAATGAGCTGTTGGGTGTCCTCATTGCCCCATGCCGCATCGAAGGTCAGGGCACAGACCTTGTCTTTTCGCTCTACGCTGTAGATGGGAAGTTCCTTTTGTGCAGCTGACACACTGACCCAATTTCCTGCCCGAAAAACCAGACAACCCGCAGCGCACACCGCCATGCCTATCAGCAGTGCAGCTGCCATTTTCCTGCCAGATACCACCTTAAAATAGCACATTTCTCCACCTCAATGCCATATTACGCGCATAGTTTGTACATTATACCGCTCTCTGCACTTGTCTAGTTCTCTGTACGCTGTCACAATTTGATGCAAAAATATCTGGTGATTCTGCTGTGAAAAAAGTCGTGCTTTTCTCTTGCAATTCAAGGCATATCATGGTAAATTTATAAGCGTGGAAAGCATAATGCACAAAAGAGAATTCTTGTTCTCGCACAGGATAGTAGAAGTTTCTATTTGAAATGTGCCGACATCACATCTCCGGCGTGGCGCGGACACTTTGTACAATTGGACGGATACAAAAACAGCGGATGCTGGCAAAAAGGAAATCGCCAGTAATCATCCGCTTTTCTTTCTCCCAATTGCGTGCACGTGAACGCAACATTATGTAACACCTACACCATTGCACCTTTATAATTTCATAAAGGCATAGAATACGAACCTATGCATCCATAACAACAAAGGAAAAGGTTACTCAGATTCGATTCCGAATTTCAAAGTTTACATTTGTACTTACTTTGTTTTTCCCATATACGAAAGATATGTTCTTTTATGGAGAGAGTGTTATAAAAAATTTTAAAAGCGATCTTTTGGGGAAACACAAGTATGCGAAACAAAAGGAAATATAAAGAAAGAAGGAAAAATAAATGGGTTTTCTGAACTCCAATATTTGGGTTATCATCTCCTTCTTGGCCTTCACGATCTTAGTAGCAGTCATTGCCAGTGTAAAGACCAAGGGCGATAACCTCGAATCCGCAGACGGATACTTCCTCGCAAGCCGCAGCCTTCCGGGCTACGTCATCGCAGGTTCCCTTCTGCTGACAAACCTGTCTGCTGAGCAGCTGGTTGGCCTGAACGGCCAGTCTTGGCAGACCAACATGAGCCCGTCCGCATTTGAAGTTGGTTCCATCTTCACTCTGCTGTTCCTGGCTCATTACTTCCTGCCGCGTTACCTGAAGATGGGTACCACTACCATTCCGGCTATGATGGAAGAGCGTTTTGGCAAGGGCGTTAAGCTCATGTTCTCCGCTATCATCGTACTGATGTACTCCTTCCTGAACCTGCCGGTTATCCTGTACTCGGGTTCCGTTGCATTTGTAAGAATCTTTAACTTTGACAAATTGTCTATCTTCAACGGCAATCAGTTCGCTGCCATTGCCGTTCTGTGTGTAGTTATTGGTATTGTAGGCGCTTGCTACGCAATCTTCGGCGGTCTGAAGGCCGTTGCTGTATCCGATACCATCAACGGTATTGGTCTTCTGATTGCAGGCTTCCTGATCCCGTTCATCGCTCTGGCAGTTCTGGGTCACGAAGTTGGCGGCTCCGGCATCGTTGACGGCTGGACTTACATCCTGCACAACGAGCCGGAAAAGCTGAACGCATGGTCCGCTTGGAACTCTGCACAGCCGAACCTGCCGTGGCCGCTGATCTTCACTGGTATGCTGTTCTCCAACCTGTATTGGTGGTGCACCAACCAGTCCTTCGTTCAGCGTTCCCTCGCTGCTAAGAACCTGGCTGAAGGCCAGAAGGGTGCCATTTACTGTGGCTTCCTGAAGTGCCTTGGCCCGCTGTACCTGATTTTCCCGGGTATCATTGCTTACCATATGCCGTCCATCCAGGAGACGATCAACAGCTCTTCTTCCCCGATCGACATGGCATATCCGGCACTGATTGCACACGTTGTTCCGACCCCGATCATGGGCTTCTTTGCAGCAGTCCTGTTCGGTGCTATCCTGTCTTCCTTCAACTCCGTTCTGAACTCTGCTTGCACGATGTTCACGCTGGATATTGTCAAGGATACCAAGATGGGCAGTGGCAAGGACGACGCACAGCTGATTAAGATTTCCAAGTCTTACGGCACCTTTGCAGCAGTTATCTCTATCGTTATCTCCCCGTTCGTTATGTACGCAAACGGCATTACCACCTTCCTGAACTCTCTGGCAAACTTCCTGTCCCTGCCGGTACTGTGCACCGTTCTCGGTGTTATGTGGTTCCGCCGCGTACCGAAGTTCACTCCGTATCTGATTACTGTTATCCATTTCGTTGTTTACGGCGCATTCCTGCTCCTGAAGCCGTGCTATCCGGGAACCACCGAAGAAATCCATTACCTGTACGCAATGGCTGTTCTGTTCCCGCTGTACCTGCTGATTATGTTCATTCTGCAGAAGGTACGTCCGTGCGAGGAATATGTCGTACCGGATGTTGGTGCAGTCGATCTGACTCCGTGGAAGTATCGTTGGCATCTGACCATTATCGGCCTGATTGTCGCTGCTGTCTTCTACATCGTATTCTCCCCGCTGGTACTGGCAGCATAAGCTGTTTTCCAGCTCCTTTATCCCCAATGGTAACTTTTAAAATTACATAACACAATCTCCAAAGCCCCCTGCAGTTCCTGATGCAGGGGGCTTTCGTCTTGTTTGTTTAATCTATATTTTTCCATCCATAGCGAACAATGGACAGCAGCATGGATGCTTCGCTGACAATTTCATCCAATATTCCCGCCCAAGAACCGACAATGATATCATATATGATCCATAGCGGAGAATTGATGCACATACCGACAAGGCGAATCTTTCGCGCGCTGTATGTATATCCGCCGATTGTCGCTGCAATATTTGCCGCAACAGGAAGAATCGACCACCATGTATCCCAAGTGACAAGCAGCGCCGTCACTTGCAAGGTACAGAGTATGCTGCACATCGCTTTGCTTTTCAGAAAATCATTGTTACTCCCAAGACAAAACGACCGAACCGTGTTTAAGATATAACTGATGCCGCCGGTTGTCGCTCCCAACAACAGCAAATGCACCGTGTAGCATACATATGACACGAATTGCACGCGAAATAATGTTTTATTGCTTTTAAATTGATAGGACAGAAAAAATAAGATTGTCCCGAAAAATCCGATGGCCTGCACGAGTATCAAGTGAACTGACATATGTATCTCCTATATGCTGATTATCAAACCGAGTATATCATAATACCTGTGAAAAGAACATCCCTGAAAGCGCAAAAATCCCATGTCCAACACGAATTTTCGTGCAGACATGGGATATATGATTTATTTGGAATTGCCCGGTGCATCCTGATCGATATTGCGCGTAAAGATTTGCTCTCTGCTGCTCTTCCAGATCAGGTATAAAATATCATCGCCGTACATAACAGAGACGTCTTCATCTACGGAAGATGTCGCTTCTTTGAGATGCAGTGTCTTGCAGTCATCACTCAGTGTGTAGGTGCCGTTGCCCTTTTTGCCTTCATTGTCGGTCTCATAGGTACCGTCCTCATGAAACTGAATGGTCGCGGATTCATGGCCTTCAAAATACCATGTGCCGAGAATGGTCGTCTCATCAATGGTCGCCGGCGGCTCTCCGATGTCCTCCTGCGTGTACGTGCTGCGGGTACAGCCGCACAGCAGCAGTGCTGCCATTGCGGCAAGCGCCAATCCAGCCAATATTCTTTTTTTCATGTATGTCTCTCCTCTTGAAATTTGTTATTTTATTATACCAGACAATCCCGACAAATTCCACTGGGTATTTCTATGGCAAAATCCAGCAATTCGCAGTAACGAATAGACCTCTTGCGCGGACGTGCCAAACCGTTCCGGCGAAAAATACTTGCTTTTTTCTTCCAGTCATGCTAGATTAAAATAGTTGGAATGATTTCATTCAGAACGTTTTACCGCACACTGTGATAATGTGGTACAATCATTCTTTCGTATATCCACTGGAAGGGGTCTCAACATGGCTGTCACACTCAAACAAATCGCCGAGCTTGCCGGTGTATCTCGCGGCACGGTAGACCGTGCATTATATAACCGCGGCCGCGTCAAACCGGAGGTCGCAGAGCGCATTCGCAAAATCGCAGACGATCTTGGGTATCAGCCGAATCGCGCCGGAAAAGCGCTGGCAATGACGCACCGTCCGATGAAGCTGGGCGTCATCGCACAGGCAACCGAAACACCGTTTATGCACCTGCTGCGCTCCGGCATTGATGACGCCGCACGCGAAGTATCCACCATGGGCTGCGAGGTTCTCATTCGAGAAGGTATCGGTCTGGATGTGGATGTACAGCTGCAATTGATTGACGAATTGCTCGCAGAGGACATCAGCGGCTTGGCAATCTGTCCGGCGGACGACCCGCGCATCAAAAAGAAAATCAACGCGCTGGTAGACGCGGGCATTCCTGTCGTGACGTTCAACGCCGACATTGACGACACCAAGCGCATGTGCTTTGTCGGTCAGAACAGTGAGCTTGCCGGCCGCACCTGTGCCGGACTGGTCAACGCCATCACCAACGACGGCGGCTTGGTTCTCCCCATCTCCGGCTATCACTACAACCATTCGCACGCTCTGCGCATTCACGGCTTTTGCGACGAAATCAAAAAGAGCTTTCCGAATCTGCGCACACTGCCCGCCGTATACTGTCAGGATGATGAAATCACCACGCAGGAGCTGACCGAGCAGACGCTGCGCCGGCATCCGGATCTCAAGGCAATTTACATGGCCGCCGGCGGTCAGGCCGGTGTGTCCCGCGCGCTGGAGCGCATGGGATATGCGGGCAAGGTACGCGTCATTTGTTTCGACCTGGTACCAAACAACATACAGAATCTGCTTGACAGTCGTATAGACTTCTTGATTGGTCAGGATGCGCATACGCAGGGTTTTCAACCGGTTATGCTACTTTTTGACCGTGTATTCTCCGGAAAATCGCCGGAAACCCGCTATTTTTATACCGATATCTCCATTAAAAACAAATACAATGTGTAATTTGACGATACTCTGCCCGCTGTTTTTCCTCGGAAAAGCAGCGCGGCAGAGTTTTTTCGTCAAATTTTATAAAAAATCCCAGTCGTTTTTCGTCACTTTGACGTGTATGCGTTCACGTGAACGCAATGTTAAAATTATTTTTACAAGATAAAAAAGTTGCATTTTTCCTTGAATTATCCATATTTTACGCTTTTCTCTCTGTAAAATTGGCGATTTTCCAGCGCTTGTCTGGTGTTTCTGTACAAATATTTTGAATTTTGGGCATTTTGTTCTATTGATTTGCACAAGAAAATTCGGTATACTGTAGTCACAACAACAGAGAACACCGGCGCGACGCCGGTTCGTATTTCGATTTTGGAGGTTTTTGACATGGATGAACTGAAAATCGCTCTGGTCGGCTGTGGCATGATTGGCAAGCAGCATATCGACCGTATCCAGAACAGAATCAAGGGCGCTACTGTAGTAGCAGTATGCGACGTATTCGAGGCAGGCGCTAAGGCAGCAGCAGAGATTGCTGGCCCGGGCACCAAGGTTTACACTGATTCCGCTGAGGCTATTAACGATCCTGACGTTAATGCAGTTGTAGTTACCACTCCGGGTCAGTTCCACAAGACCCCGATCCTGCAGGCTATCGCAGCTGGCAAGCCGGTATTCACCGAGAAGCCGCTGACCAACACCGCTGCAGAGTGCAAGGAAATCGTCGACGCTGAGATGGCTTCCGGCAAGCATCTGGTACAGGTTGGCTTCATGCGTCGTTACGACCGCGGCTACAACCAGGTAAAGGAACTCATCGACGACGGCAAGTTCGGCGCTCCGATGATTCTGAAGTGCACCCATCGCGCTGACGGCGTTGCTGAGGACTACACCACCGCAATGGCTGTTACCGATACCGCAATTCATGAGATCGACGTTCTGCCGTGGCTGATCAACGACGAGTGGGACGAAGTACAGTGCATCATGCCGAAGACTTCTTCCAAGGCTCATGCAGGTCTGAAGGATCCGCAGGTCATGATCATGAAGACCAAGACCGGCATCGTAACCATGCTGGAAGTAAACGTAAACTGCGGCTTCGGCTACGACATCAACTGCGAAGTTGTTTGCGAGAACGGCGTTATCAACCTGCCGTGCCCGTCCTTCCCGACCGTACGTTTTGCTAACAACGTATCCACGAAGATCGAGGACAACTGGATCCTGCGCTTCATGGATTCCTACGACGTAGAGATTCAGGACTGGGTTGACCATGCACTGAAGGGTGAGACCGGCGGTTCCTCTGCTTGGGACGGCTACGTAGCTTCCATCACCGCTGACGCTCTGGTTGCTTCCCAGACTTCCGGCAAGGCTGAGAAGGTTGTTACCGGCGGCACTCCGGACTTCTACAAGAAGTAATTTTACTTAGACACAATTTTCGAACGAAATACAAGAGAGCAGATGCCACGGCATCTGCTCTCCGACAACAACAAGGAAAAGGAGACTACACATCATGCTTAAGATGGGTTTTAACGAGGGTTGCACTTGG
>ERZ1026860.1448-NODE-1448-length-11990-cov-5.872308_pt1 | contig 11990 bp, 8 predicted proteins | sample MGYA00380160_ERZ1026860 | MGnify/ENA primary metagenome ERZ1026860 (study PRJEB33269, sample SAMEA4719796) | human gut metagenome | biome: human-associated habitat; feature: organic feature; material: feces | place: Cameroon | collected 2013-10 ... | reverse complement strand
GGTATAAGCTGCTATAAGCATCTGAAATCCACTAAAGATGGCTATCATGGCAATGTCCGATATGATATATCCAATAAATGCATTTTTTCTTGTGGTCCCAAAAGCAATTGTAAGCGAAATTCCCCCTGTCTTCCTATTAATCTCAAAGACAACCAATATTGCTGCTAAAAACCAGATACCGGCCATACACCCCTTATCATCGATAACACTTCCGCCCATTAAAAAATTAAAAGTCAGAAAATAAACTATTAAGGCGAATACCGCCGATAATACACTTTTTAATGTCATCTTTTCCCAGAATATTATGCTGTTTTTCATCGTCAGCCCTCCTCACATATGGCAACAAACAGGTTTTGAAGTGTCATTGGCTGTACTGACAATTTCCCCGTGGCTGTTAAACATTTGTTTTTTGCTGTGAGAATTGATATACCCTTGCTTCGTCCTAAGTTTTGTATATCAAGCACTTCGATATCAGGGTTTTGTGTAAGCATTTTATCCACATCTTCCTTATTTCCGCTTATGTGATATGCCCGCTCCAAAAGCTCTGCTGTGTTTTCTTTTAAGGCAATTTTTTGATTATTTACGATGATTACCTCCTCGAAAATATCTGATGCTTCATCAATGATATGTGTAGAAATGACAAAGGTTCTGCCACTTTGCGTATACTCCTCTATTAAAAGCCTGTAAAAATCATTGCGTGCCACCACATCAAGACCTGCTGCCGGTTCATCCAAAAATGTGAATTTTGCCTTGCTCGCAAGTGCCACAACTATTGTAACCATTGACATCATTCCCTTTGAGAGCTTATTTATACTCTGATTTTTATCCAGGTCAAAGCGTGCCAGCAGCTCATTTGCGTAATCATTATCCCAATTCTTTAAAAAACACTGCGCATATTTCAAATATTCCTTTACCTTTAAGTTGTTTGCTCCGCTCATTGTATTAGCAGAAAATTCTCTCGAAAAAAATATATCAGAGAGAGCTTTCTCATTTTCCCAGATTTGCTCCCCATCGAGGGTAACATCTCCTGAACTAGCCGGATTTTGCGCCGAAATGATGGAAAGCAGTGTTGTCTTGCCGGCGCCATTTCGTCCTATCAGACCATAAATCTTTCCCTCCTCTATTGTGAGATTTACATTGTCCAAAACCTTCTTTTGCCTGTAATTTTTACATAAATCAGTGCATTTTATTGTTCCCATATTATTCTCCTTTAATCTTCAAAATTCTTCTCGATTCCTGCTATTAATTCAGCCTTTGTAATACCAAGTGTCTTTGCCTCATTCACAATCTCACTGACATAATTCTCATAAAACTGGGCTTTCCGCTTTGTCCTTATTACTTCCTTTGCTCCGTCACTCACAAACATTCCAATCCCTCTTTTCTTATACAAAATTCCTGCATCCACAAGTATATTTATGCCCTTTGCCGCTGTAGCCGGATTTATTGCATACAGCTTTGCAAGCTCATTTGTGCTCGGCACGCGCTCATCCTCCAAAAGCACATCCCGCAGTATGTCGTTTTCTATCATTTCGCTTATCTGAATATAGATTGATTTCTCCTGATTCAGAATTTCGTTCACATGCTCCGCCTCCTCTCTATGCTATGCTTGTTGTACTTTTTATTTTCGTAACTATACAGAACCACCACACTCATCCGCAAAAGCGCACGATACTTGTGCTTTATCTACACTCTGTTTAGCATCGCTGCTACGCAGCTAATTTCGCTCATATTTGCGGTATGGTTATATGGTTAATTACTCAAGTAACTAACCTATGAACTTATAATAAATGATATAAACAATATTGTCAACAGTATTTTTCTCCATATAAAAAAGACCATACACTCAGTTGTTTTCTGAATGTATAGTCATTTAATTCATCTTATTTCCAACAGCACTATGGTAGTTCAAATGTCATTCTCTCCCCTGTAGCAGGGTGATCAAAAGCGATTTTATATGAGCAAAGTGCAAGCTGTTCCCTTGCAAAGCCACCGGTGTGTCCATACTTGGTATCTCCAATCAGTGGATAGCCGATATTTGCAAGCTGCAAACGTATCTGATGATGCCTTCCTGTGAGAAGCTTTATGTCAAATTCTGTTTTAATGCATTCATTTTGGAAGCTGTCCCTATCCGGTGTCACTGATATTATCCGGTACTGAAGCACTGCTTTTTTTGCCAGCCTGTCTTTTTCGCTTGTAATTTTTGATGTATTGGTACGCTTGTCGAATGAGATATAATCTGTAAGAGTATGCCATGCCGGGTCATGATTATCTTCTTTCTTATCTGCTCCTGACACTCCATGCCCTCTGCTTGCCGCATGATAATATTTCTCGGTTGTATGCTCCTTTATTTGTCTGCTTAAAGAAGCCGCTGCTTTCTGATTCTTGGCAAATACCATCACTCCCTCTACCGGCTGGTCGAGTCTGTGCACTATGCCGACATAAGGCGGCTCATTTTTAGCCGCCCTGTAATTTCTTATGAAGCTCTCCATATCCTGCTGCCCTATACGCCTGGTCTGTGTAGCAATTCCCGCCGGCTTATAGCAGACGATAATGTCGTTGTCTTCGTAAATGATATCTGGTTTTCCCATGTTGTAACTCCCGCAAATTGTTATTGTAAATTTTAACTGTTCAACACATTTACAGTTGCGATACGCAAGCATATCCGTTTATTTGCCCGACTGTTCCTTTATGAGAGACATAAATGCCTCCTCCTCGACAGGCTTGGAGTATGCATAACCCTGATAATACATAGGTCCAAACTGCTTTAGATACTCCGCCATCTCATGAGTCTCAATACCCTCTATACACGAACGCATCCTGATACGTCCGGTGAAAACAAGAATGGACTCGACAATTGCCTGCTTTAATTCATCCTCCATGACGTCCTTCGTAAATGATCGGTCTATCTTTATCTCGCCCACCGGAAGCTCCAGCGCCAGACTCAGTGATGCCGAGCCTGTTCCGTAATCATCTAACGCTATCCGTATGCCATGCTCCTTGAAAAAGGATATCTCCCTCTTTAGGAAATCGTGGTCTAAATCCTTACATCTTTCGGTAAGCTCTATCCAAAGATCCTCTTTTGGAAAATCAAGTCTCTCAACCATATTGAGTACATCCGTGCGGAATGCCGTATTTTCAAGCTGTGTGGCCGCTATATTTACATTTATGAAGAAATCAGGTATGACCTTCTTGAATCTCTTTGCCGCCACAAGCGCTGTCTCAATAATCCAGTTTCCGAGTATGTAAATACAAGGATCCTCCTCAAGCCATGGAATAAATGAATCCGGTGGCACAAATCCGTACTTCTCATTTTTCCACCTGATAAGAGCCTCAGCTCCGACTATCCTTCCGTCCGTGGCACTGACTATTGGCTGATAGCATAGGAAAAATCCCTTACAGCCGTCCATGACGCTCTTATGGATTTCCGCAATCTGCTCCATATTTTTCATATTGTCATGAATTATGGTACTGTCAAAAAATACCAGATCTCCGTGCTTTTCATGCTTCGATATGCTGAGTGCATATGTGGCGCTGTTTAGCAGATTGTACGGTGTGCCGGAGTAGTTTTTTGCTGTCACTGCTCCACCAGCAATCCTAAGCTGAACCATTCCATCGCCAAGCTTCACCCCGGCCTCAGCTACTTTTTTCACCTTAAGATACAGCTCACTGATCTCATCATGCTCTGCGTATGGCTTGATGAATGCAAACTTTGTTCCATCCATTCTGAATACGTAAAGGTCTCCGTTCACTACCTTTAAAAGCTCATCGCCATAATTCTTCAATACCTCATTGCCCAGCTCATATCCGTAGGTATCATTGATGTGTCCATACTTTGTTATTCCGATGATAAGCACTGCTGCCGACTCATATCTGAAAATATAGTCATTCAGGCAGCTTCCAAGCATCTTCATATTCCAGAGGTTGGTAACAGAATCAACCGAATCCGATATGCCATGATTCAGTATTGAGCCTGCAAAAATATCAGGACTTCCATCCACACCCTTTATTATGCGGCCATGACCTGTACAGCTCACAAACACTCCGTCCTCATCCCTTACACGGTAGGTGAGATTAAATGCATCCTTTTTCCCCGAATGTACCGCATCCACTTCCTTCTGGTACATCATTATATCATCCGGATGTATTTTACTTTTCCATCTGTCCTCTGTGTTTAAGTCATATTCGCTGTCAATTCCCATAAAACCAAATGCATTTTTGGACCATCTGGTCACATTGGTGTCCATATTTGTGACAAACATATAGATTCTTTGCGATGCCTCTGATAACACCGGAAAAAGCTTCTCATCAAGGCCATCCAGGTCAAGCTCATCAGAGCTCTCATGACGTACCTCGGCTTCCGATAACAGCATGTCTGTCGCGTCAAACAATTCTTTTTGAAGTTCATTTTCCGACCTTCCTTTTCCCTCTTTTAAGGTACGTGCGTTCTCAAGCGCCATATGTGCCTCAGCTATCCATGCCGGCATACTCTGACCTGTGTATTTTGCCACTCCGATTGTGACAGTCACCGGTGCCTCAAGCTGCATATTTTGCGCAGTCTCAGGGACCCGCTCTTCTATCCTTTTGCGAATGAGCTGCATCATATTCCCGCTTGTCGTATCAAAGACGACTACAAACTCATCTGCATCAAATCTGGCTATATAAAAATCATACTCTGCCGCAAGCGCCTTCAACGCAAAAGCTGTCGCCACAAGCACCTTGTCTCCTTCGAGTGGACCGTATTCCTTATTTATTGATTTTAAATCATCAACATCTATCACATAAAGATACAGCTGGCTATGGCCTGACCCTACCCTTACCTTTGCACTGATATATTTATCAAAAGCACTCCTGTTGTTGATACCGGTCAGTAAATCTGTGGAAATGAGTGATTTCTGGCCGTTACTGTACACAAGCATGTAGCCGAGTGTCACCCCACATACAAACGAAGGCAGCATCGGTGTAAAATACTGGATAAATAACATAATAACAGGCAGCACTGCAAACGAAGCCATGCGCCTGTATTTGTCGCGGTTCACATAATTTTCCGGCAGAAATGACTTGTAAAATGCCCTGATACAGCTATATATAGCCGGTATAAATGCTATAACAGCTTCTGTAATCATCTCATGCTTGAAGCTTGTCCACTTCAGATACATGACAGTAATCATCATGATACATATGGCTGCCTGCGCTGCTATGCGCACGATTCTTCCGGATTTAAGCCGGATAAATACAGATTGCTGCTCTGCCTCACAATACAAAAACCAATGATATGACAGCAGCGCTATCAATATAAAGTAAATGACCGTAAATGTGTCCAGTACCAGTTTTTCCGGCTCCCACAGGCCATATACTATGATAGCTATAATATAATCCACCACAACTGCTGACGCTGTAAGCATACCTACTGCCAGAAATTGATGGCTGCTGTATGTTTTATCATCAGCTTTCAAAAATCTGAAACATATGACTCCCAGTATCAGCAGACACATAAAGCTCATCTGCCCATACAGGGTTCCTATTACTATACTGCTCATTATACTCTCCTCATGTTGTCCTGACATCCTCACCGCGAGACTATCAGAATTCCTACCCATATGATGGTAATATCTCTTTATATTGTATCAACTTAATGAGTCGTTAGCAATGGTATTTAAAAACTAATTCTGACTATTTAAAATTCTTTTTGCACATTCTATCTGCTCCTTTGCCGGAGGCTCCACCCCCTCAAGCTGATATGGTATACCTAGCTCCTTCCACTTGAACACACCAAGTGTGTGGTACGGCAGTACCTCAACCCTGTCCACTGTTTTAAGTGTGTCGATAAATTCTCTAAGCTGCTTTAAATACTTCTCATCCGTAGTGATTCCCGGCACAAGCACATGGCGTATCCACATTTTTTTACCGTTTTTTGAGAGATATTGTGCCATATCAAGGATATTCTTATTTGTCTGTCCCGTAAGCTTTTTGTGCTCCTCGTCATCTATATGCTTGATGTCCAGCATGAAGAGATCTGTATATTTCATCAGCTCATTAAATTTGCCAAAGAACGGTTCTTTTCTCGTAAACGGATTTCCTGATGTGTCAAGGCATGTGTTTACACCTTTTTCCTTTGCAAGCTTAAATAGCTCTGTGACAAAGTCTATCTGCAAAAGTGCTTCACCTCCGCTTACTGTGATGCCGCCTGTTTGTTTCCAGTACGCTTTATAGCGCATGGCGGTCTTTAGCACCTCCTGCGGTGTCATCAGCTTTGCACCGTCATTTTCGCCGCATTTGGCCCATGTGTCCGGGTTGTGGCAGTATTTACAGCGCATATTGCAGCCCTTCAAAAATACTATATATCTCACTCCCGGGCCGTCTGCTGAGCCAAAGCTTTCTACCGAGTGTACTCTTCCTAGTGTTTCTCCCATGTTTTACCTCCTTCAGGTTGTTGCTGCTACTTTTATTTTTATAGTACGGAATTTTCGGCAACCCGCCGACCGGGACTTTGCAATGCGAATTTCGCAGGGCTTAGAGGCTGTTAGAATTATGAACACAGCCAGCGATGCCCATGCATGGACGCATGGGCAAGGCATTATGCGCCATGGAAGGCGCGTAAAAGCCGGTCGCGTCAAGCATAGAAAACCTAAATCATAATTCATACAGCCTCTTAGCCCGAAGAACCTGAGCATTGAAAAGTCCCGGTCGGCGGGTTGCTGAAAATTCCTTACGCTGTGGTGTTATTTAAAAAATCAGAATATGCAGGCACTTGGCCTGCACATTCTGGAATATTGGATATTTTTTTATATTACATTCTCTCGTGGCATGTACGTGAGATTACATCGAGCTGCTGCTCTCTTGTGAGGTCGATGAACTTAACTGCGTATCCTGATACTCGGATTGTGAAGTTTGCGTACTCCTCCTTCTCAGGATGCTCCATTGCATCGATGAGCTTCTCCTTACCGAATACGTTTACATTAAGGTGATGTGCACCCTGATCGAAGTATCCGTCCATTACGTTTACAAGGTTGTCAATTCTCTCTCCCTCGTTGTTTCCGAGTGCTCCCGGATTGATGGTCTGCGTATTTGAGATTCCATCAAGTGCCCACTCATATGGAAGCTTTGTGAGTGAGTTTAAGGATGCGAGAAGTCCGTTCTGCTCTGCGCCGTATGATGGGTTTGCTCCAGGTGAGAGTGGCTCTCCTGCTTTACGTCCGTCAGGCATTGCTCCTGTAGCTTTTCCGTATACTACGTTTGATGTAATTGTAAGGATTGATGTTGTAGGCTCTGAATCACGGTATGTGTGATGCTTCTTTAACTTGTCCATGAATGTCTTAAGAAGCCATACACCGATTTCGTCCGCGCGGTCATCATCGTTTCCGTATTTAGGGAACTCTCCCTCGATTTCGAAGTCCTTTGCCAGTCCGCTCTCGTCACGTACTACCTTAACCTTTGCATATTTGATTGCTGAAAGAGAATCGATTACGTGTGAGAATCCTGCGATTCCTGTTGCAAATGTTCTCTTTAAGTCTGTATCCATGAGTGCAAGCTCTGCTGCCTCATAGTAGTATTTGTCATGCATGTACTGGATAAGGTTTAATGTATTTACATAGATGTCTACTAACCAGTCCATCATCTTGTCGTATTTCGCCATTACCTCGTCATAGTCAAGGTACTCTGCTGTGATAGGTGCGTAGTTTGGTCCTACCTGCTCACCTGATTTCTCATCAACACCACCGTTGATAGCGTAGAGGAGACATTTTGCAAGGTTTGCACGTGCTCCGAAGAACTGCATCTCTTTACCTGTCTGTGTTGCAGATACACAGCAGCAGATTGCATAATCATCGCCCCATACAGGCTTCATTGCGTCATCGTTCTCATACTGGATTGAGCTTGTCTCAATTGAGATGCGGGCTGCATAATCCTTGAAGGTCTGAGGAAGCTTTGATGAGTAGAATACTGTGAGGTTTGGCTCCGGTGCAGGTCCCATGTTCTCTAATGTATGGAGGAAACGGAAGTCTGTCTTTGTAACCATTGAGCGTCCGTCCACACCTGTTCCTGCCACGTCAAGTGTTGCCCATACAGGATCACCTGAGAATAACTGGTTGTATGAAGGGATACGTGCAAATTTAACCATACGAAGCTTCATTGTAAAATGGTCGATGAGCTCCTGTGCTTCCTGCTCTGTAAGGATGCCCTTGTCCATATCTCTCTTGATATAAATATCAAGGAATGTAGATACACGTCCTACTGACATTGCTGCACCATTCTGTGTCTTGATTGCTGCAAGGTATCCGAAGTATAACCACTGAACTGCCTCTTTTGCGTTTGTTGCAGGTCTTGAGATATCATATCCGTAAATCTCAGCAAGCTTCTTCATATCCTCAAGACATTTGATCTGCTCTGCGATTTCCTCTCTTAAACGGATAACATCATCTGTCATCTGTCCGCATCCACAGTTTGCCTTGTCCTTCTTTTTCTCCTCGATGAGGTAATCAAGTCCGTATAATGCTACACGACGATAATCACCTACGATACGTCCACGGCCGTATGTGTCAGGAAGTCCTGTAAGGATCTTTGCATGACGAACCTTCATCATCTCAGGTGTGTATGCATCGAATACCGCTGTGTTGTGTGTCTTATGATATTTTGTGAAAATCTCCTTGAGCTTGTCGCTTACATTGTAACCATATGTCTCAGCAGCCTGTACCGCCATCTTAATTCCACCGTAAGGCATGAATGCTCTCTTTAACGGCTTGTCTGTCTGAAGACCTACAATCTGCTCGAGGTCCTTTAATGCCTCATCTATATATCCAGGGCCGTAAGCTGTGATTCCTGTTACAACCTCTGTCTCCATGTCAAGAACTCCGCCCTTGGCACGCTCCTCTTTCTGTAATTTCTGGAGAGCATCCCACAGCTTGTTTGTAGCATCTGTCGGATCAGCTAAAAAGCTCTCATCTCCGTCGTATGGAGTGTAGTTGTCCTGAATAAACTGACGAACGTTGATTTCCTCTTTCCAAAGACGTCCTTCAAATCCATCCCACTCTTTCATTTCTATCATTGTAATATCCTCCTTAAAATGTGTGAATGTTACTTCGTTTGATTAGTTTTGTTTAACTGTGGTTAGTATATACTTACTACAGTATTTTTGTCAATATCCATGTTGTTTCTTTTGAGATACATTCCCTGGTTATTCATACGACTATGGCTGATTTTATAATCAAAAAGAGCCGGCTGTCCGGGTTTATCGCCCAGACGGTCGGCTCTTATTTGTTATATTTCATGTGGTTATTCCACTTATCCGTCAGTCATATAACACGTTCATAGTAGACTATTTTTCTCAATAAAGCAATAGTGTTTTAGAACTATTTTTATTCTTTTCTATTCCGCATGGACCGCCCAGCGCATCTTCGTGGACCTGGCACGTCCGTTCTGAGCACATTCCTGTGCTGATGGGCGAATCACATCCTTTGAATAGTCGCTGTATATTCCTGCTTTATATCCTGCCTTGAGTGCCTTTTTGACCAGCTTGTCCTCTCCTGAATGGAAGGTAAGGATGGCAGCTCTTCCGCCGGGCTTTAATGCTCCCGGAAGCTTTTCCATAAACTCATATAGCACCTCAAACTCATGGTTTACATCTATGCGAAGCGCCTGGAATGTGCGCTGACAGGTCTTTTTGATTATGTCCTTCTTATCCTTTTCAGGGAGAAAATCGAGTGTCTGCTCTATAATGTGACGAAGCTTTGTGGTCGTATCTATGCGGTTGCCCTTCCTGATCTCGTCTGTGATAGCCTTTGCAAGCTCCTCGCAATACGGCTCATCTGAGTTCTCATAGAGCATACCCGAAAGCTCCTCACGGGATATATTGTCAAGACGCTCTGCCGCACTGATACCGGCATTTGGATTAAGACGCAGATCCAGCGGACCATCCACCTTAAACGAAAATCCACGCTCAGGATTATCTATCTGCATTGATGAAACTCCAAGGTCTGCAAGTATGAAATCAAAGCCTCCTACTTCCTTTGCAATCTCATCTATTGTGCAGAAGTTCTGAAGCTTTACAGTGAGAATATCCTCTCCAAAGCCTGCTTCAGCGAGACGCTTTTTTGTCTTTTCAGACTCGATTGGGTCAACATCTGTAGCAAACATATGTCCCTGTCCTTCAAGCTTTTCAAGCATTGCCCTTGTGTGGCCACCGTATCCGAGTGTAGCATCAAAGCCTGTCTGTCCCGGCTTTATGTCCAGAAAATCTATGATTTCTTTTACCATTATGGATATGTGCATGCCCGCAGGGGTATTTCCCTTGCTGATGACATGCTCAATTGTATCCTTGTATTTTTCCGGATTTAATTCCTTGTATTTTTCCTCAAATTTTTTGGGATATTTTCCGCTATAATGCACGCGGCGCTTGTGCTGTTTTTCTTCGCTCATTTTATGCTCCGTTTCATTCTGGGTTAGAACTGTTATGCTGACTTTTGCTACAGTATAACTTTTATTTTACTTTTCCGCAAGATAATGGCTTACATTCCTATACCATCTGCACGAGCCACACGTCGCTTTTCACCATGAAGTATCCGATGACTACCTTTATCAGCTCTGTGGCCTGCACGAGGAAGTACACTGCTACTATGCCAAGTGCAGTGTATTTGGCGAGCACAAATGCCACCGGCACCACTATCACCCACGTAAATACGGAGTCAAACAGAAATGTGACAAGTGTCTTTCCGCCTGAGCGGAGTGTAAAATACGACGAATGTGTAAATGCACAAAATGGCATAATTATCGCTGATACCGCTATGAAGCTTGTTGCGAGTGACTTGATTTCATCTGTTGTGTTATATATCTGAGGGAAAAATCCTCCTACCAGAAGCATGACCGCCGCCATTATAGAACAGCAGAACACACTGAACACTATCATCTTGTTATCCGCATCCTTTGCCTTTTCAAGCTCACCGGCTCCAAGATACTGCCCCACAACTATGCTGATGCATGCGCCAAGCTGTATAAACACGATATTGAAAAGGTTTGTTATCGTTGTCGCAATGTTTAAGCCTGCGATTACCGAGAGCCCACGTACTGAATAGCACTGTGTAACCGTTGTCATGCCTGCTGCCCAAAAAAGCTCATTGAGCATGAGTGGCAGTCCCTTGATGAATATAGTCTTAAACTCACCAAACGGCATTCCTATTCCTCTGTAAGCGCCCTCGAGATATCTGTTCCTATCCCTGTTTTTATGTGCCCACAGCACAACTATTATTGTCTCAATATATCGCGACATCACCGTGGCAATAGCGGCTCCCGCCACACCCAGCTTTGGTATCGGTCCTATTCCGAAGATGAGCAGAAAATCAAGCACCGCATTGCTTCCAACTGCTGCAAAGCTTGCAACCATCGGTACAAAAGTCTGTCCTGTTTCCTTTATGTTTGTCGCATAGGCCTGTGTCACCGCAAACGGTATGAGACCTATCATAACAATTTCCAGATATTCCTTTCCGTATGCCAGTGCTACCTCCGTGGCACCGTTTCCTGCCGTATCTGTCAGATAAAGTGATATTAAACCTGTTCCGTTCGTGATAAACAGTGTCATCGCTATTGCTGTAACAAGCAGCGCTGCATACAGCTTGAATCTGAAGGAATACATATGCCCCTTATGATTTCCCTTGCCAAAATACTGTGCTCCGAATATACTTGCCGCTGACACCGCCCCAAATACAGCCAGATTGTACACAAATATGAGCTGGTTTACGATTGCTACTCCCGACATCTGCTCTGTACCAAGCTGTCCTACCATAATGTTGTCCAGAAAGCTTACCAGATTTGTGATTGCATTCTGGATTATCATTGGTATGGCCAGCATGAGATAACGCTTATAAAATGCCTTGTCTCCTATATATTTTTGTCTGAATTTATGCATATTTGTCCCCCTTTCGATTTCTCCATGGTCCTTTCGCGTAATGCTACTATTTTACTACGTCAGACTTTATTTTTCAAATATTTTATGTGTTTTTCCC
>ERZ1026860.1442-NODE-1442-length-12037-cov-3.883158_pt1 | contig 12037 bp, 8 predicted proteins | sample MGYA00380160_ERZ1026860 | MGnify/ENA primary metagenome ERZ1026860 (study PRJEB33269, sample SAMEA4719796) | human gut metagenome | biome: human-associated habitat; feature: organic feature; material: feces | place: Cameroon | collected 2013-10 ... | reverse complement strand
TACGAGATTTCTGCCTGTCTCGTGGGCTCGGAGATGTGTATAAGAGACAGTCCTATGCCAACTGCCACGGTGCCAGCAAAAAGCAATCCGCTTGCTGTATGCAAATTGGGAATGAAATACACACTGAGCAAAGTCATGATATAAAAATAAATTTTTACATTGACAAGCTGCAGCAGCATTCCCTCTCGAAAGGTCGGTAGTTTGTCATCGCACGATGTCTCCGGCTTGCTCCGCATCATATGTATTGCCAGCCAAATCATATAGACGCTGCCGGCATATTTCAGGATTTCCAGCACCGCGCCAAATACAGAATTGAGCTCATACAACGCTATCGTGCACAGCAACTGCACCAATGCATATCCCATGCAAATGCCCAGCACCAAGCGCAAACCCTTCTTCCATCCATATCTGCTTGTGGTATTGAGCGCCAGAATATTTCCCGGTCCTGGCGTGAACGAACAAACCAGCATATATCCAAGTAATGTCGCGTTTTGAAAGACAAGCATTCTCTTCCTCCTATTGTTTTATTTATGCTTACACTAGTATAAAAAATAGACTGCAAAAAAACAAGTCACTATGAAATTTATGAGCAGCTTATCAATTGATTAATATCTTCCTTTGTCCAAGTATCTGACATATAATACATACAAGCTCAATGAGCAAATCAGCAAATCTATACATACGGAGGCATGTATTATGCAAGCAAATGTTGTAAAAATCCTCAAGGAAAATATGTGGGATCTGGCCACTTGCGCCAACAATGAACCGAACGTTGTCACTGTGGCATTCAAAGATGTGACCGAAGATGGCAAACTGATTGTTGGCGATGTTTTCCTTGAAACCACCCTGAACAATCTGAAGGCAAACGATGGAAAAATCGCCATCACGGCATATGACGCCAAGACGCTGGAGGGTTATCAGATCAAGGGCACGGCCGAGTACATCACGGAAGGCGCAATTGTAGATACCTTTAAAAAGATGGTTGAGACGATGTTCAACGGTGCCGCAACGGCAAAGGGCGCACTGGTCATCACACCGAGCAAGATCATCGTCACGACGCCTGGCGCAGATAACAAGAAAGAACTGTAATTCACTTTGCATTTGTTCCAATTTTTCCTATACTAAAACAGAGGCTCCCTCCGGATGCATAGCATCCAGAGGGAGTCTTTGTCTTATGGGAATGTTTTGAGAAAGCAAACTGATTTATCCGGCATTTACATTGTCTGTGTCCTCTTTTTCGACAACGACAGACAAGCCTCTAGCAATTGCTCTGCGATCCTGTTTTGGTGCAGAAATCGCATCGTCTTCCGGAATATCCGAAGCCAAATGACTCTTGGAACGGAGCAACGGCTTGATGAGCTTGAGTGTCATCAGCACCAACCACAGCGTCGGAATGGTCATCAACAAACCGCCCAAATTGAGCAGTCCCTTGACGGCATCCACGCCGCCGGAAATGACCAGCAAATAAGCGACAATGGAAATCGCAATGCCAAGACCGATCTTCAATACCTTCGGCGGCTCGGAGTCAATTTCCTGACCGTGTACACACAGCGTAGACAGTGCAGAACAGTTTGGGTCTGCCAAGGTGATAAAGGACAGGCATACGGTTACCAGGAAAGCAAACTGTACGATCTTACCAAACGGCATACTGCCAAGTACCTGATACAGGGTTGTCTGCATTCCCTCCTGCTGAATCATTGCCCAAACATCGGTGGCGCCAGAGGTCTGCACACTGATAATCTGACCGGCAAAAATAGCGATAAACAGGCAGCAAAACAACGAGGGAACCAAAACTTCTACCAGTACAAATTCGCGAACGGTGCGTCCCTTACCCATGCGAGCGAGGAACATGCCGATAACCGGCGCATAAATAAAGAAGGAATTCCAGAATGTGATCGGCCATTCATTTGCCCACTGATCCTGCGGCACCATGGTGTTATTTGTCGTGATTTTTGTCCAGAAATTGTCCAGCAGATTGCCGGTAGCTTCCGATCCGATTTTACCGATAAACATCGTATCGCCTGCAAACAGCATGTACAGCATCAAAGCGAAAAAGCATACCATACAAGCGGTAGACACATAGGTAAGTCCCTTATTGATACCCGTTACACAGGAGATAATAAAGAACAGGGCAACCAGAATCGTGATCATCAAATACATCACCGGACCCTGCGGAATCCCGAATACCGCATTGACACCACCGGAAATCTGCATGAGACCAGCTGCCATCGAGTTGGATACGCCGCACGCAACTGCGTAGCCGCAGATGATATGCATAACGTCGTCAATCGCTTGGCGTTCTTGCCGCCTGTCAGTTCCAGCATCGGTGCCATAGACAGCGGTTTCTGATAGTTGAAGCACAGCAGCGCAAATGCCAGTGCCGGAAGGGTGTAAATAAAGTACTGCACAAACGACCAATCAAACATGGCCTGACTGACTGCGAAGATTGCAGCTTCGCGGCTGCCTGCTGCTGCCTGAAGTGCTGCCGGAGGCGTCATGAAGTGATACATCGGCTCACCCATTGCCCAGAACATCAAGCCACAGCCAATACCGCTGCAAATGGACATCGAGAACCACTGCCAGTATGTGAAATCCGGCTTGGCATCTTTGCCGCCAATCTTGACATCACCCCATCGAAAAATGACAATGACAATGCCGACAATCACACAAAATACTGCCAGCAGGTTGATCCACCAGCCGAAATTGTCACCTACCCAGTACAGCATTTTGGACATCACCGCGCCAAATTGATCGGTAAAAAGGATACCGCACACGATCTCTGCCAGCAGAGCCGCTACAATGACAATCAGCACGGGCTTGTAAATCTTACCCTTGTTTGTTGTGTGTTCCATTTTTGTTTTCCTCTTTCTGTCTTTGTATTTGTCAGTTCCTTGCAAACAGCATTTGTACATGCAAGTGTTTTTGCACGTGCGTGTGCTTTGTCAAAATGTAACAACGCATCTGGTTGTTTAAACTGTCAATTGAATGGCAAAGCATTGAATGATTGTTTTTCCTACCTCAATCAACTCAATCTTTTTACTTATATAGCAGCACATTCCATGCCATTCGAGACTTTTTGGCAATTTTTTTGTGTTTTTTGCATAATTTCAGCTTTTTTAGCCGAATCTCCTGCCAATGTTTCGCTTTGTTCAGTCCTTGCCGACATATTTTGCATGGTATGTGCAAAATATCTTTGCGCCATGCAAAACAGTTTTGCCAAATATGCAAGATTTTTTGCACGTTACTATATCAAACAAGTATTCGTATATATTATATGCATCTTCACCCCAAAACGCAAGAAAAGGACGAAACCTCAAACGGTTTCGTCCTCTTGAAGAAAGAAGAAAATCGGCAATTTATTCGCCGTAAATCTTAGCTGCATGATAGCCAATGCCCAACGTCTTATACATATATTCGCAAGACTCGCGCAGTCCCTTCATTTCCAGCTCGCGTCCTTCCTCAATGCTGTATCCGGACAACGGCAGCTCAATTTCCAAATCAATCGTATCCAGCTGTGCCGGTGCCTGCTCGCGCAGAATCTTCATAATTGCGACACAGTCTACGTTGCCCTGTCCGATAGCGGTGCCCAAAGAATGTGTGCCATCCGGATCTGCAAATACGCGGTTATCGCAGAAATGAATGCAGTTAACATACGGAGCCATCTTACGCACGCACTCCTCGATGCCTTCCATCAGCATCAGAGAGTTGATGGTATCGCAGCAAGCGCCGATCTGCGGATGTGCCAGTTCCTTCACCAGCCAGATTACTTCGTCCGAGAACAGATCGCAGTGGTTCTCAATGGAAATCTGCAGGCCGTACTTTTCGATGGTCGGAATATTCTTTCGGAAGTTTTCGGCAATGACTGCCAACTGCGCCATAACAGATGCACACATGCAGGAATGCGAGGATTTTTCCGGATGCTCCACGTCGGTGCTGTATTTTACCAGTTTGCAGCCCAGCTTGTGCGCAATCTCAAGAGACTCCTCAATCGTGCAGTTTACACGCGGATCGGACGGTGCGTTAAAGGAGACATTCAATTCCAGCTCAATCTCATGCTCTTCTGCATATTTGCGGCATTCCGCCAAATGTTCATCCGAGGTATCGTTCTGGATGTCTACCAGTGTGATATGCAGAACATCCAAGCCGACATCAACGGCAATATCTACTAAATCCTTGAACGTCTTTACCTGCTCGAATGCATGATGTTCGCCATACTCCTGAAATCCCCAGCTTTCACCGAAGCCGGACAGATGCAGGGTGTAGCTGTGCATGCCAAGTTTAAATTTTCTATCCTGATGCTGTAACATAATCTTGTCTCCTTTTCCATATATATGTGTGTTCTGCTCCCTGCCGACCTATGCGGCCGGCAGGGATATGTCATTATTTTTCGTTGTAAATTGCCTCTGCCTTACCTTCTGCAATCAAATCCTTATTGATGTCCATCCACAAATCGACATTCTTGATACCCAGCTTTTTCGGGTTGAAATACGGGACTTCAATGCCTGCCTTGAGCTGCTGGAAGAAATCATCATATATCTTCTTTACATTTGGCAGCAGGAAGATCAGCGTAATCAGGTTGAGCCAAGACATAATCGCAAACATGATTTCGGAGATTGCCCATGCGGTCGATGCCGTTACATTGCTCCAGATGAAGAAGAAAATCGGCATGATAATGCGAATGCCCCAAATCAAGGTCTTACGGGTCTTGTCATTTGCTTTTCTGGTCAAGTATGCCAAGCCGGACTCGCCTTCATAGTAATAAGCAATACAGGTAGAATATGCGAAGCAGGTCAGTGCAATCGCAATGATGATACCGCCGATAACCGGCAGTGCAGTGTTCGCAGCCTCCTGCACCCAAACAACACCTGCCGTCATGCTGTCAGCCTGTGCCTGCATCTGTGCAGAACCAGCGCCAATGTACTTAAAAGTGGTGCCATCTGCATTCAGAACGTTAAAGCAATCGGTAACGAGAGCCATAATGCCGGAACATGCACAAACGGCAACGTCAATGTATACAGAGAAGGCGTTTACCAGACCCTGATTTGCCGGATGCGGCGTCTCAGCAGCTGCTGCAGACGGCGGTGTCTCGCCAAAACCGGAGCCGGAAGAGTTTACGGCACGCTTTACGCCGTAGGAGAATGCTGCGCCCAGCATACCGCCAAATATCGCGTGTCCGCCGCCGAATGCACTGCTGCACATCATTGCCAGCGTCGGGCCAATGTTGCTTGCATGTGTAATCAAAACAATAATCGTAATAATCAGATAACCAATGGTCATGAACGGAACGATAATCGTCGAGAACTTTGCGATGCGGCGCACGCCGCCGGAAATGACCATGAACAACAAAACTGCGATAATCAGACCAACAATCCAGTGCGGAGCACCAAAGCTGTTTTCCATTGCCATTGCAATGTTATTTGCGGACGGACCGGTTACGAGGAACGGAACGCCGATCGATGCACACAGGGCAAACAGGACTGCAAAAATTTTTCCGAGCGGTTTGAATGGAATGCCATGCTCCATGTAGAAGTATGGGCCGCCGCGGTACTGACCGTCCATGCGGACTTTATATAACTGACCAAGGCTGTTCTCTGCGAATGCGATCGCAGAGGTTACCAATGCGGTAATAATCATCCAAATCACTGCGCCCGGACCGCCATACATAATGGCTACCATGACGCCGCCGATGTTGCCAACCGCCACGCGGTACGCTGCTACAGAACAGAATGTTTCGAATGCAGACAAGCCTTCCTCAGAGCTTTCACCTTTTGTGAGAAGCTTCCACTGCAGCTTAACATTTGTCACGTTGCCGAATTTGATTGCAATACAATAAATCAGCGCCAGACCAAACGTCAAGATAATCAGCGGAGTTGCCCACAAAATGTTATCAATTTGCATAATCAGTGCAGAAAAATCCATTTTGGTTTTCTCCTTTCGATTCCCATCTTTTTCTCTTTACTCACAGCACGCAGCCGTCCTTTCCGAAATAAAAACCCTCCTTCTGCCACGATTAACAGCCGTGTGTGTGTCGCCGTACCCTTCGGGGCAATTCGCCCAAAAAGTTTCCTACATCTTTTTTCGGGTGCAGCGTCTTTACCAAAATAGATGCAATCACCGTGCCAAAACCAATTTCTTTTCGTGAAAATTCAACAAGAAATTTTCTTTTTGTGAATCTTGTTCAGTTATTTTGCGAATCATTTGTGAAAAACGACAAAATCTTCTCTTATTCTCTTTCTTTTCTTGACAGCATGAAGCGTATATTGGCAGAATTCTTTTGCACTTTTCTGCATGCAATTTTTGCACCATGCATGCACATTTTGCATCCCGTGCAAAAAATCACAGCATGCGCCATATTCCTTTGCACCTCCCTGCCTGATTTTTTTGCATGATTTCTGTGAAAAGCTGAAAATATCCGTCTGTATACCAACAGACGGATATTTTGAAAAAATTATAGTTCTTTTACGTTGATGCCGTATTTTCGGATGCGATACTGTAGGCTCTGGCGGCTCATTTTGAGTATGCGCGCCGATTCTGAGATGTTTCCTCCGTTTTCCTTGAGAATCCTGCAAACCGCATTGCGCTCTACATCTTTCATTGTGCTGTTCAGAGATGTTCCCGCCAGCGATGCCGGTGCAGACACCGGTTTTATCTTGTGCATCGGCTGCACATCCTGCATATACGCCGGAATATATTCCGGTGTAATCAGCGATTCATCATCCGGCAAAACGTTAATGGCATGCTCGATGGCGTGCTCCAATTCCCGCACGTTGCCCGGCCAGTCATATGCTTGGAATAGATCCAGTGTTGCCGGATCCAAGTCCCGTGCATTGCGCGACAGTTTGGCATTGCACTTCATAATGAATTGTTTTGCCAACAGCGGAATATCCTCTTTTCGTTCGCGCAGCGGCGGAATCGCAATGTTGACGACACCCAAGCGATAAAACAAATCGCGGCGCAGCTTATTTTCATCAATTGCCTGCTGCGGCGGAACATTGACGTTGGATAACACGCGCACATCAACATGAATCTCAGAACTGCCGCCGACACGGCGCACCATGCCGTCTTGCAGCACACGCAGCAGCTTTGCCTGCAGATTGATATTCATGGAGTTAAGCTCATCCAACAGCAGCGTGCCGTTATTCGCCTGCTCAAAATATCCCTGCCGACGCTCCGCGCCGGTATATGCACCTTTTTCCGTGCCAAACAGCAAACCTTCCAGCAGATTTTCCGGTATGGCCGCGCAGTTAATCGCCAGAAACGGACCATTGGCGCGGCGGCTGGCATTGTGAATACTCTGCGCAAGCAGTTCTTTTCCGGTTCCGGTTTCACCGTAAATCATCACCGAGGAGTCGGATTTTGCCGCCTGCCGGCATTGCTCTATCATGGTTTCCATCACCGCGCTGATATGCATGATATCATCAAAATGGTAGCGCGCAGACAGTGCACTTTTTCCGCTGTTGTGTTTGCTCGGGTCGTTTTGCGCGATGAGCTTTGCTTGGAGTTCCACAATTTTTTTGTTGAGAGAATCCACTGCACTCCAGTCTTTCATGATGCTGTATCCGCCCAGCACCTGACCATTTTGCACGATTGGATATGTATTGGACGTAATGTCCACATTCTTGTTGTAGCGCGTGGTGTAAATCTGCCGACGCCCCAGATAAATCTGCTTTTTTCGAATGGCCTGCGGAATAATCAAGCTTTGACCGTCCAACGGTTCATATACTTTTTCGTTCTTTTCTCCGATGACATCGCTCGGCACGACCTCATCCATTTGGATACAGGCGTTGTTGAGAAAATTGATGCGCGTCTCCTCATCGCACATCACCACCGCGTCACTGACCTGCTCCAGCGCATGCTCGAACATATCACACTGCGCATCGCGCGTTGCCGTCCGAAAGACAACCAGCCGGCAGTTTGCCGGCAAATCCTCCGCAGACGGCGCAGGACACCGCAGCAAATATTCATTAAATCCCATATACGCATAGATTTTCTGTTCCGGCTCCAAACATAGCGGTGATGCAATGTCGGATAGTTTCTTTCCAATCAGCCAATGATGCTCTGAGCCGTGCAGCAGTCTGATTCCCACCTCATTGACCTCGCGAATGACCCAATCTTCCGTCACGAGCACAGCTCCCATTCCGCACTCGGACAATACCTTCATAATCTCTTGATATCTCATTTCAAACCTCCTATCCCCCAAGACTTTTTATTGTTCTTGTGACAGGACACCGATTTCTTCTTGTCAGCGACTATTATTCACTGACTTTCAGTCATTATACATCTTTTCTCTCCGGATTGCAATATTTTTTTGCAGCCTACGATTTTTGCAGGCTGCGAAGCGCTTTGCAGCTGACAACGACATACGCCGTCAGCACCATGGTTCCGGTGACAATCCATGAAATCGGATAAACGCTGAACAAAATCGGTAAAACATGATGCGCAGGCACAACGGTATTGACCCAAATCACACGGAAAATACAGGTGCCGAACACCGTGAGCAGCGCCGGCGTCAGCGAGTGCCCGTAGCCGCGCAGAACCGAGCCGCTGATCTCATACGAGCATGCCAGACATTGCAGCAGCAAGACAATCTGCATGCGCTGCGCCGCACAGGCTGCCGCTGCGGCATCCGTTGTGAACAGTCCAATCCACAAATCCCGCCCCAGATAAAAGAATACATCCAGCGCCAGACAGATGAAAACGCCGCACAGCATACAGATGCGGAACACACGCTTGCATCGCTCCGCCTTTCCCGCACCATAGTTTTGACTTGTGAACGTGACAGCGGCGGAATTAAACCCCATAAATGCAAAGCAGGTGATGTATTCAAAGTTCATCGAAATGGCAGAGCCTGCGACAACGGCAGAACCAAATGTATTGACCGCCGCCTGAATACACACGTTGGAAAAAGAAAATACCATGCCCTGCACGCCTGCCGGAATGCCGATGCGCAAAATTGTCCGCAGCACGCTTCCATGCACGGCAAGTTTTTTCGGATGAAATCGAATCTCCTCCGCTTCATGCATGAGAAAGTACAGTACCATCATGCAGCTGACGATATTGGCAAGCACGGTTGCCAGCGCAACGCCTGTCACGCTGAGATGGAAGCCAACGACAAATACAACATTGAGTCCGGCATTGATACAGCCGGAGACAATCAAACAATACAGCGGGCGTTTGGTGTCGCCTTTGCTTCGCAAAATGGCGGCGGCAAAATTATATGTCATGATAAACGGCATGCCAAGACAATACACACGCAGATAAACAACCGCCAAGTCCAGTACATTTTCCGGTGTGGAAAGCAGCTGCAGCAGCGGCCGCGCAATGGCAATGCCGCACACCATCAGCAGCAGACCGCTACATATCGCCAGCAGCATTGTTGTGTGCACAACGTCCGGTATGCGTTCGCGCTTGCCCTTTCCGATGTAATTCGCTATAACAACATTGCTGCCGACGGAAATGCCGACAAACAAATTGATAAACAGAGATACGACCGAGGTATTGGCGCCTACCGCCGCCAAGGCTTCGCTGCTGGCGAATCGTCCTACCACGGCTGCATCCACCGAATTAAACAACTGCTGCAGCATACTTCCCGCCGCAAGCGGCAGAGCAAACAGCAAAATTTTATCCCACATCGAGCCGGATACCATGTCGATGCCGGTTTGTTTTTTAGATTTCATGTTAATAGATAAGCTTCTTTCTCATTTTATTCTGTTCCAGTATAGCATACACATGTTCTTTTGACCAGACAAAAGAAAAGCAGCCGCTGTCTGTACGACAGCAGCTGCTTTCCAAAGATATTGGTGATTTTTATTATGCACGTAATTTAAGAAAGCTGCTGCATGACCCAATCCAAATCATTGGTTGTCTTGAGCTTTTCCAGAACCTCTTCATCTTCCAGCATGTTGCAAATCTTTGCCAGAAGATCCATGTGTTCGTTGCCGATACCGGCGATACCGAATACCAGCTGCGCCTTTTCGTCTCCGAACTTGACGCCGTCCGGATACTGCAGGAATACAATGCCGGTTTTCTTTACGGTGCCCTTCGCCTGACTGGTGCCGTGCGGAATGGCAACGCCCATGCCCATATATGTCGTGATGAGCTTTTCACGTTCTTGCATCGCCGGAATATAGCTCTCATCAACATAGCCGAGCTGAACGAGCAGTTCGCCTGCTGCCTGAATGGCTTCTTCTTTGGATACCGATGTCTGATTCAGGCGCACGCCTTCCCGACAGATGACTTGTTTTCCCGCAATCGGAGATGGTGTTTGTTGTTCTTCCCGCTGCGGTGCAACAGCGTCTACCTTCTGCAGCATTTCATACAGCGCATCCAGTGCCGGATCTGCCAAGAAATTTTCAATCGTGACCAGCTTTGCCTGCGGCGCACACTTCTGTGCGCGCTCTGCCAGCGTTGCCTGTACAACAGCAATGTTGCAGTCTGCCGGAATATTGTCAACAGAGGTATTGCTTACTTTGATATCCGGACGAACGCTCTTTAAGCGATTTCTAAACTTGGTTGCGCCCATGGCAGAGGATCCCATGCCTGCATCACAGGCGAAGATAATCTTCTGTACATCGGCTGCGCTGCCGATTTCCGCCGGAGCAGCCTGTCCCTTGGATTCTGCCTTCATTGCAGCCATCTGATTCTGTGCATCTTCCAGATTTTTTCCGCCCGCCATTCTGACGATCGGAGAAGCGATTGCAAACGAAATGCCGGCTGCCAGCAATACGCCGATGATAACCTTCCACAAATCGCTGGTCGGCGTCATCATCAGGAATGCAATAATAGAACCAGGAGATGCCGGACCTACCAGACCGCAGTTTGTCATGCTGAACCAGAAAATTGCTGCCATGTTGCCGACAATCGGCGCGATGATAACCAGCGGGTTCATCAGAATGTACGGGAAGTAAATCTCATGAATGCCGCCGAACAGATGAATGATGACGGCGCCCGGTGCGGACTGCTTGGTTTTTGCATCCTTGCAGAAAAACATGTATGCGAGCAGAATGCCAAGTCCAGGACCCGGATTTGCTTCCAGCATATACATGATAGACTTTCCGGTCTCCGCTGCGTCAGCTGTTGCCAGCGGCGTGAAAATGCCATGATTGATGGCGTTGTTGAGGAACAGTACCTTTGCCGGCTCAATAAAAATTGCAACCAGCGGCAAAACACTGTGAGAAACCAGAATATGTACACCGGCTGCGAGCACAGTCAGAATAGCGCTCATGACCGGACCGACAACTGCATATCCCAAAATGGCGAGAATCATGCCGATAATGCCAGCCGAGAAGTTGTTAATCAGCATCTCAAAGCCTGCCGGCATATGTCCTTCCATCTTTTCGTCAAACTTCTTGATGCAGAAGCCGCCGAGCGGGCCCATCACCATGGCTGCCATCAGCATCGTAATGGACGTATCACTCATAATTGCGCCGATGACGGCAATGGCACCAACAACGCGGCCTCTGTCGCCGCCGACCATCTTGCCGCCAGTCGATGCAATCAGAATCGGAATCAAATACGTCAGCATAGGGGAAACCATGCTGTTGAGCTGCTTGTTTGGAATCCAGCCTGTATCAATAAACAGTGCTGCGAGGAAACCGAACGCAATCAGCGCTCCAATATTCGGCATAACCATGCCGGATAGAAATTTACCAAATTTTTGTACCCTATTTTTCATGTCAGACCTCTCTTATCCTGTGCAGCGGGACAACAAACGGTACAATTGCAGGTTATAAAACAGGAATCCGATGCCGTTCACATTCCGCCAGAACGTCCTGCGGAAGATGCCCGTCAGAAATCACCAGATCGACATCCGCCATCGAGCAAATGGAATGGCTCCTCTTCACGCCTACCTTGGAAGAGTCCATCAAAGCGATGACCTGATCCGCCTGCTTCATCGCCGTGCGCTTGAGCAGAGCTTCTTCGATGCTGCCGCAGGTAAAGCCCGCCTGCAGTGTATATCCCGTGATGCCTAAAAATGTCTGGTGAAAATTGACCTGCTCCAGCTCTTGAATCGCCGTCGTACCATATGTGCTGATAC
>ERZ1026860.1441-NODE-1441-length-12056-cov-5.696942_pt1 | contig 12056 bp, 9 predicted proteins | sample MGYA00380160_ERZ1026860 | MGnify/ENA primary metagenome ERZ1026860 (study PRJEB33269, sample SAMEA4719796) | human gut metagenome | biome: human-associated habitat; feature: organic feature; material: feces | place: Cameroon | collected 2013-10 ... | reverse complement strand
AGGCTTAGGGGCTCTGCCCCTAAAACCCCGGCAGGAGGCAGCGCCTCCTGCACCTCCACTTTTTAGACGGCCTTTGTCCGCCTGTTCAGGCGGACAAAGGTTGACTGCAAATCCCAAAAGTCCTTATTTGCGCACAATGACGCCCACGCCATCGGGAATCACCGTAACGCTGGCGTTCCCGCCCAGCAAATCGCTGGCCTGACGCAGGGCGGTGTCCACATCGGGCGCCCAGCGAAGATGCATGTTTTCCACCAGATGCCGGTTTTCCGGGCCGGTAATCATCCAGCAGTTGGCCTTCAGCATCACCCGCGCCAGCACCTGCGCCTCCCACTGGTCCATATGGGTGCTTTCCGGCGGCACGTTGCGAATATCCTCCATCACGGTTTTAGCGTCCGGCCGGTCGGCGAACCAGCGGTAAAAGTCCTCGCCGCCATGACCGTCGCTAAGGGCGGCGCACATCAGAATCGCTCCGCCGGGGCGCACGCAGGCCTCCGCGGCGGTCATGCCCTTTACGGACTGGTACACGTTCTGGTCCAGCGGATAGCCGCCGTTGGAGGTAACCGCGATATCCGCCTCCACCGGCTGCACCTGGGTCATTTGCAGGCACAGGCGGCAGCCCGCCTGATGGGCGGCTTCCAGATCCCCGGCAAAGGCGGCGATAACCCGCTTTTCCGCGTCAATCAGCACATTCAGGATAAAGCTCAATTTGGCCTGTTTGGCGGCGTACAGCATATCCCGGTGGATGGGGTTATCCTGCAAATTGCCCTGCCGGGCCTTTTCGCTGGCGATAAACTGAGCGTTGTGGTTATACAGCACCGTTTTTTTGGCGGCCACGCCCGGCAGAATGCTCTTGCGCCCGCCGGAAAAACCGGCGAAAAAGTGAGGCTCCACGAAGCCTTCCGCCACCACCAGATCGGCTTCCCCTACCAGTTTGTTCAGCCAAAGCTCGCCTCCGGAGGGCAGCGTGCCAAAGAAGGCCATATCCTCGTCCCGGCAGGCCTGATGCACCACAATCCGCTCATGGTCCACAATTTCATCGCCCAGCTTTTGCCTCAGCTCCTGCTGGGTGGTGGGCCTGTGCATGCCTGTGGCAATCAGAATGGTGATCTGTGCCTCCGGGTTTTCCCGGCGGATTTCCTCCAAAAACAGGGGCATGGTCACCCGGCTGGGCACCGGGCGGGTATGATCGCTGGTAATGACCAGAATATTGCGTTTTTCTTTTGCCAGCTGGCACAGCCGGGGCGACGCCACCGGGTTTTCCAGCGCGGCGCGTACAATGGCGCTTTGGTCGTGTTCCGCGCAATCGGCATGGGTGGGGCGCAATACCGCCCGCAGCCTTTCATCCGCCACATGCAGGGTCTGCGCCGTTTTGCCATAGGGAATTTGAATGGTCGCCATAAGTCCCCTCCTAATGAATGATCCTTTTTAGACTCTTTATTGGGTTACATTCTGCATTTTTTGTCATTTTCCTGCATCCGGACTGCGCCTTTTCAGTCTATGACCGGCCATTGCGTTTTTACATTTGATACAAGCAGGATTTCGCGGCCCATGTGTCGAAAGAATTCATCATAAACCACAGCAGATAAAAGTAGCCCATACATCCGGCAGGCCCTGCCGTGCCGTTTTACCAAAGAAAGGAGCGTGGTTCCCTTGGTACACGCGGTTCTTTCCCCCTCCCATTTGGCGGGAGTTCCCCATCATATGTAAAGGAGTCTGTATTTTATGAAGACCACCATTACCGCTAAAAATATGACCGTAACCAATGGCATTACCGAACGGGTCAACAAAAAGGTTTCCAAAATGGAGCGCTACCTGAACCCCAATACCGAAATTCTGGTTCGCCTGACCAAGGAAAAAAACAACCGCCGCACCTGTGAAATTACCGTGCCCTTTGAGGGTGTGCTGCTGCGGGCCGAGGCCAGCAACGACGATAACCTGTACATCAGCATCGACCAGGCCCTGGCCCGGTTGGAGCGTCAGATTCACAAGCACCGCACCAAGCTGGAAAAGCGCCTGCGGGACGACGCCTTTAAACCCCACGAGCTGGAATACAGCTCCGACGACGCGGAAGCCCTGGAAAAGGACGGTTCCTCCCCCAAGGTCGTGCGCCACAAGACCTTCCCGGTACGTCCCATGAGCGTGGAGGACGCTGTTTTGCAGATGGAACTGCTGGGCCACGACTTCTTTGCCTTTGTGAACATTGAAACCGACCGCACCAACGTGCTGTACCTGCGCAAGGATGGCGATTTGGGCCTGTTGGAGCCGGAAGCCTGATAAAGCGTTTGCTGAAGGCCGCGCCTGTGCGCGGCCCCAGACTGTCGAAAAACCCTTTTCGGGAGTTGTCAGAGGGGCCGCAGCCCCTCTGACTGGATTCGTATCGAACGGCTGACCTGCGGTCAGCGAATGAAACCGTTTCATTTGCTGTGCGCAGCACCCGGTCGGGCGGGGAGTTTTCGGCTTTGCCGAAAACATTCCTCCAGTCCTTCGTCAGAAAAGATCGTCGTCAGACGAGCTTTTTTGACGGCCTGAGGCCGCGCCTGTGCGCGGCCCTTTTCTTTTGGGAGCTGATTGTTTTGAACGCATTTCCAAGCAACGCGCACACCCACACCCCCTATTGCGACGGGCAAACCTCCATAGAGGATATGGTGGCCCGCGCCAAAAGCCTGGGCTTTGTCAGTCTGGGGTTTTCCGGTCACGCCCATCAGGGGTTTGACCCGGAGTATTCCATGAGCCTGCCAAATCAGGCGCTTTATTTTCAAAAGCTGCGCGGCCTGCGGGTTCCGGGCCTGCGGATCTGGGCCGGTCTGGAGCTGGACGGGCTGGCGGATGACGCCTGCCGCAGTCTGGCCCGCAGTCAGTCGGATTACCTGATCGGGTCCACCCACTATCTACCGCTTCCAGACGGGGGCCGCGTGGCGGTTGACGGCCCGGCGGAGCTTTTACAGCAAAGCCTGAACACCTTCTTTGACGGAGACGGTCTGGCGCTTACCCGGGCCTATTACAACGCCCATACGGCCCATTTGCTCCGGGACAAGCCGGACATCATCGGCCATTTTGACCTGATCCGCAAGCACGCCGCCCGCATCGGCCTGTTTGCGGAGGAGGACGCGGCCTACCAGCGCATTGCCGCCAGCGCTCTGGAAGCGGCTTTCCCCTGCGGCGGCGTGCTGGAGGTCAATACCGGCGGCATTGCCAGGGGCTACCTGCCCACCCCCTACCCTGCCTTGCCGCTGTTGCAGGTTTGGCGCGAGCTGGGCGGCCGGGTCACCCTGACCTCCGATTGCCACGATGGCCGCTACCTGGACACATGGTTTGAGCAGGGCCTCGCCTTGATTCGCCGGGCCGGTTTTGACCATGTGATGATGCTGGGCACCGGAGACCAGCTGTGGGAGGAATTTGCCCTGTAAATGGAAAGAAGCCCTGACTGACGGTGTGTCAGCCAGGGCTTCCAATATTTCTGCCGTTTTTTACAGCATCCCAAATATCCACATCAGCAGCAGGCACATGCCTCCAATGACCAGCAGGCAGGGAATCACCAGTACAAAGAAGGCGGTGACGGTCATAATCACCTTGTCCTGAAGGGGCACGCCCTCCATGCGGTTTTTAAACTCCTGCTCCTGCTCCGGAGTCGCTTTTTTCAGCCGTTTCCAGATCATGCTTCCGGCTCCTGCGCGGCGCTGCGGCTGGACTTTTTCTCCATCTTGGGCAATTCAAACAGATAATTGCCGTTTTCATCCAGCTTCTTCTGGGGGAAGTGGCAGGCCAGGAAATGGCCGGGCTCTACCTCCCTCAATTCAGGCGGCACGCGCTTGCACTTGTCGCAGGCCATATAGCAGCGGGTGTGGAATTTGCAGCCGGACGGGGGCTTGATGGGGCTGGGAATGTTGCCCTCCAGCAGAATGCGCTCCTTATCCAGGCTGTCCGGATCCGTTGTGGGAATGGAGGACAGCAGCGCCACCGTATAGGGATGGCGGGGATCGTGGAAAATGGTTTCCGCGTCCGCCAGTTCCACCACATTGCCCAGGTACATGACGCAGATGCGGTCGGAAATGTAACGAACCACCGACAGGTCATGGGAGATGAACATGTAGGTCAGGTTCTCTTTTTCCTTCAGTTCCTGCAGCAGGTTGATGATCTGGGACTGAATGGACACGTCCAGCGCGGACACGCATTCGTCGCAGACAATAAACTTGGGCTGCACAGCCAGCGCACGGGCAATGCAGATGCGCTGCCGCTGGCCGCCGGAGAACTGATGGGGGTAGCGGTGCAGCATATAGCCCTGCAAGCCGCACTTTTCCATGGTTTCGATGATGTAGTTGCGCATGGTTTCGGACCCATGCTTGTAGAAGTGGTGGGTGACCAGACCTTCTTCAATGATCTGCCCGATGGTAAAGCGGGGATTCAGGCTGGAATAGGGGTCCTGGAAGATAATCTGCAAATCCTTGCGCAGGATCCGCTGCTCCTTGTACTTCAGCCGGGACAGGTCAATGCCGTCATCCCGCATCGCCTCATATTTGGCAAATTCGGGATCCTGAGCATACTTGGCCCGCAGCACATCCAGCGAGCTGGTCAGCTGAGCAATGTTCTTGTCCTCAACGGCAATTTCCTCGTCTACAGCCTTCAGCCGGGCTTCCAGCTTTTCCACGCCATTGCCGCCGGAGGCCTGGCGATGGTCGTGCTCCGCAGCGATTTCAGCCCGCTTCGCCACCAGCTTGGCCCTCTTGGCGCTGGCCTCGTACACCTTTAAAATCAAATCCCGGCCCTGATTGCCGTCGTCCACGGCAAAGAAGCCGCCCAGAATCTTGACCAGATGGTCCAGACAGGTCTGCTCGTCGCAGCGGGCCAGATTGCGGTCCTGAAGCAGATAAAAGTCGGCCTTATCCTCGCCCACTTCTTCCACCTTGCGGTTCAGCTCATCTGCCTTCTGCTTGGCCTTCTGATACTTCTGGCGGTACTTGTCCACATGGCGCAGGGTGTCCTCCATATAGCTGGGGGCCAGCTCCGCCAGCGTTTTGCCATAGTACATGGTCGCGCCGGCGGTCTGGGGGTACAGCTGCAGCAGCACGCGGCCCAGGGTGCTTTTGCCGCAGCCGGATTCGCCAACCACGCCGATGGTTTCACCCTCGTAAATATCCAAGGAGATATCCTCGTTCGCGCGGACGTACTGCTGCGTTTTTTGAAAGACGGAGGTCTTTGCAACCGGGAAATACTTTTTAAGATTCGTGATGGACAGTAATTTCTTGGTGTGCTGCACTACGTCTCACCTCCTTCTCCGGGTAGAAGCAGCGAATCTGCTGACCGTTGCCCACATCCACCAGCCTGGGTTCTTCCTCCATGCACTTGCGGGTGCAGTACTTGCAGCGGGGCGCGAATTTGCAGCCCTTGGGCAGGGCCAGCGGGTGCGGCACCACGCCGGGAATGGGCTCAATTTTGTCCTTGGAGTCCAGCCGGGGAATGGAGAACATCAATCCCTCGGTGTAGGGGTGGCTCATTTTGCAGTCCGAAAAGATGGTACGGGCGGAAGCCTTTTCCACCACCTGTCCGCAGTACATCACCGCCACATCGTCCGCCATTTCGTTGATAACGCCCAAATCGTGGGTGATAAAGATGATGCTGGTGCCCTTTTCCTGCTGCAATTCGTTCATCAGGCGCAAAATCTGGGCCTGAATGGTCACGTCCAAAGCGGTGGTGGGCTCGTCGGCAATCAAAATTCTGGGCCGGCAGGCCAGCGCCATGGCAATCATCACGCGCTGCCGCATACCGCCGGACAGCTGGTGAGGATATTGGCGAATAACCGCCTCCGGGTTGGGAATCTGTACGTCCGCCAGCATTTTCAGGGCCAGCTCATGGGCCTCTTTCCTGGTTTTGCCCTGGTGAATGATAAAGGGCTCGCTCAGCTGGCGGTCCACCGTAAACACCGGGTTCAGGCTGGTCATGGGCTCCTGAAAAATCACGGAGATGGCGTTGCCGCGAATCTGGTACATTTCGTTCAGGGACAGCTTGGTCAAATCCCGGCCCTCAAACAGCACCTCGCCGCTTTCAATGTAGCCATTGGCGTCCAGCAGCTGCAAAATGCTCATGGCCGAAACGGATTTGCCCGATCCGGATTCGCCTACAATGCCAATGGTTTTGCCCGGTTCAAGCGAGTAGGAAACATCATTGACAGCCTTCACAATGCCCTTTTTCGTCTTGAAGTAGGTGTGAAGGTTTTTCACTTCCAGCAACGGCATTTATGGTCCCTCCTCACTTATCAATATTGGACTTCGGATCCATCACGTCGCGCAGCGTATCGCCCACGATGTTGATGCAGATCGTCGTAACCGCCAGGAACAGGGACGTAAACAGCCACTGCCACCAGTAGTTGCCAATGATGGTGGCGTTGTTGGCGCCGTTCAGCATATTGCCCCAGGTGGGCCGGGGGTAGGACACGCCAAAGCCCAAATAGCTAAGGCTGGATTCCGTCAGCATGCAGCCGGCAAAGTCCAGGGTCAGGGTCACCAGAATGACGGAGATGATGTTGGGCAGGATGTGCTTGAAGGCAATCACCCGTTCGCTGACGCCCATGGCCTTGGCGGCGGTTACATATTCGCTTTCCCGGGCAACCAGCACCTGGCCGCGCACCAGACGCGCCAGAGACGGCCAGGTCAGCACGCCCAAAATCGCCATGATGATAAAGATACGCATGTCCTCGCTCAGGGTCATCTGGCTCATGACGCTGCTTAGAATCATGGCAAAGGGCAGGAAGGGAATGGCGGTAAAAATTTCGGTAACGCGCATCAGCACCATATCCACCTTGCCGCCGAAATAACCGGCCAGGCAGCCGATGATAATGCCGATGATGGTGGAGATGATAACAGCCACAGCGCCGATGGTCATGGTCATCTTGCCGCCCGCGCAAATGCGCTGGAAGATGTCCGCGCCATAGGTATCGGTGCCAAACAGGTAGCCCTTCAGGCCCCAGGTGGCCATCAGCTTGCCGTTTTCATCCACCGCGTAATTCTGGAAGGAACCCGCGAAGGTCTTGGCGGCGCCCTGGGCCTTGGCGGGGGCCTCGGACTGGCCAAAGTGGTTCTTGCCCCAGGAGTACACATGACCCTTGTTGGTAATACCGGTGTAGTGGTAGGTACCGGCGCTGATGCTGCCAATCAGGAAGTGTTCGCCCTCCTCCATTTCAGGAATGGGCAGCGCGTCGGAGGTAAAGTCGCCGGACAGGGCGATGGAACCGTCGCTCAGCTCCAGGCACAGGGTATCGCTGGTGGCCACGATGCGCTCGATGGTACGGCCATCCAGGAAAGCCTTGGTTTTTTCCGACTTGCCGTTCACGTTGGACCGCAGGGTGCCGTACAGGCCGCGGGTACCGGTGTAAATGCTGGTACCGTCCTCCTTGATGCCCACGATGTAGTTCAGCAGGAACTCCACGTCCTTCATGCCGTCGTTGTTCAGGAATTTGTCGATGTTGGCATAGGTCAGCTTGTTGCCCCACAGGTACAGCTTGCCGTCGTTCATCAAAATGGCGGTGCACTGATAGCCGCAGGTCAGCTTTTTCACATTGGCAACGTCGATGCCGCCCTCCACCATGATTTCCTCGGGCTCCGGGGCAATGTTGGGGTTATCCAGCATGGCCTGGGTGCGGCCGAACTGGCCCAGCTTGTTGTTGCCCCAGGCATACACCTTTCCGTTTTCGCCAATGGCCACAATATGGTCGATACCGGCGGCCACATAGGCGATTTTGGTATCCAGCACCTCCTGGGGAATATCGGCCACGTTGATGCCGGTGGTGCCAATCTGGGTAGCGCCCCACACATACACCTTGCCCGCGCCGGACAGGCCCACGGTAAAGCTGCCGGAGGAATCGATCATTTTCACGTCGTCCCGCATTTCCCTGGGCACGGACATCATGCTCATGGTAGGCGGCACGCTCTTTTGGGTTACCTCGGTATAGGCGTCAGAGTAGTTTTTCAAAAAATAGGGGCCGATGAACACAAACAGGAACATGGCGATGACCACGCACAGGGCGAACACGGCCAGCTTGCGCTCGCGGAAGTTGCGCACCAGCTGACGGCCGGGGCTGACAATTTCCTCCACATCGTTTACGCAGCGCTGCTCCTGCTGCTCCAGGGTTTCCCGGGCATACTGGCGGCTTGCGCCCATAAAGGCGCGGCTGATCCAGCGGAAGGGGGCGAAGCCCTTCCCGGAGGAGCGATTTTCGTTTTTACTCATACGTCATTCTCCTCCTTACTTGCTCACGCGCACGCGGGGATCCACCAGGCCGTACACGATGTCGATCACCAGGTTGCCCAGCAGGGACAGCATGACATAGAACATCTGCAAAAGCATAATCACGTCAAAGTCCGCCGTGCGCAGGGACGAAATCATCAAATCGCCCATGCCGTTCAGGGCAAACATTTGCTCAATGACCACAGAGCCGGAGAAAATGCCCAGGAACCAGCCCACCACCAGCGTAACGATGGGAATCAGCGCGTTGCGCCAGGCATGGGAATAGATGATGGCCTTTTCCTTTACGCCCTTGGCCCGGGCCGTTTTGATGCAGTCCAGGGACAGCGCCTCAATCATGGAGGCGCGCACATAGCGGGTCATGCCGCCCAGGGAGCAGAAGGTCATGGTAATCAGGGGCAGGGCCAGGAAGTACATACGGTCGGTAAAGAACTTCCAGCCGGTGTAATTGCTGCCCGGCGTTTTGATGCCGCTGGGCGGGAAAACGCCCAGCAGGGAGCAGAAAATCCAGATGAACAAAATGGCGATCAGGAAGGTAGGCAGGCTGTAGCCGATAATGGTCAGCATCTGCACGGCCTGATCCCCGCGGCTGTTCTTTTTCACAGCGCAGTGAATGCCCAGGGGAATGGTGATTCCCAGCGCTAAAATGGTGGCGAATATATTGATAAATATGGTATTGGCCATGCGCGGCTTAACAACGTTAATCACCTCGTCGCGGGCCTCATATGAATAGCCAAAGTTGCCCTGGAGCAGGCCGCTGTAGCTGCCGTCATACAACGGGTACAGGCCCACCCAGCGGAGATAGCGAACAACAATGTTGTTGGTATCAGTGCCGTAGCGGCGCTGATATTTTAAATACAGCTCTTGAAAACGGTTTTCCATGTCCGCGGCGGACAGGCCCTTCTTCATGGATTGAATTTCAGCCTTCGCGTCGGTATAGGCGCGGTTGCTGGGCACCAGATTATAAATGGCAAACATCAAAAAGGATAAAACAACGAGAACCAGCGCCATATAGCCGACTCTCTTTACGATATATCTACCCATTATTCATTCCTCGCTCCGGTCCCGTATGGAAAAAAGTGCAAAACTTTTTCCGCATACTGTAATATCCCCAAGGCAGGGACAACCCTGCCTTGGGGTGGGGGGAGCGGAAACGCTCCCAAACCTGGTTTCTATGCCGGGATTACTTCAGCCAGAAGATATCGGCCTGATCCTTGATGTAGTACGCGGAATAGTCGTCATACATGGCGGGATTGATGGTCATCTGGTAAGAGTAGTCATAAGCGGCGGAGGTGAAACCGGTGGCAAAGTTGAACACGCTGTACATGGGGCTGCCAGAATAGTAGCCATACACAGCGGCCTGGTACAGTTCGTCCAGCATGGGGGCGAAGTCGCCGATGGTGTACTGTACGTTGAAGCCCGCGGCGATGATGTTATCGTTGTTGGCGAAGCCGGTCATCAGCTGATCGGTGAAGGGGTTGTCGGAGGTGCCGTACCAGTTCAGGACCAGCGGCATGTAGTAGTCGTCGCCAACCTTGGTGGTCACATAAGCGCCGTCCTTGGACTTGTAGTTGATGTCGTTCTCGGTAGCGATATCGCCGGGGATCTTCTTATAGCGAACGCCCTCGGTGTACTCGTTGCCCTCGGCGTCGTATACCCAGCCGCCCTCGGTCAGCACTTCGATGGCGCTGTCCACGGAGGTGGCATAGGCGTTCAGGATCATGCCCTGATCCACAGCGGCTTTATACATCCAGCTGCCGGCATAGTAGGGGCCGTCCACAACGCCGCCGTAGCCGCCGGTGAAGTCCTTGGCGAACTTGGCGCGATCCATGCAGTAGGCGATCGCCTGACGCACTTCGGTGAACTGAGCGGGGCCGTAGTCGGCACGGAAGCCCAGCTTGCCATAGCCGGCGCGGCTGTAGTGGGTGTACACATACTTGCCGTTGGAAGCATCGGCCAGAGCCAGGGCCTCGTTGGTTTCGTCGCCGCCGGTGATGCCGCCGATAACGTCCAGAGTACCGGCCTTCAGGTCCTCCAGCTGGGTGCTGCTGATGATCTTCTTGTAGATCACCTTGGCGATGGTGGGAACGACGCCCTCATAGTTGCCCTTGAAGAAGGGGTTCAGCTCCAGCACAGCGGACTTGTCGGCGGTGTCGTAGGAGGTGACCACATAGGGGCCGGAGTAGGGGTAGGTGGTATCGGTGTTCAGGCTGGCGGCCACAACGTGATCGGCCATGATGTACTTGTCGCCGTCCTTGGCATACACGTCGTCGGTGAAGTACGCGCCGTTGCCATCGTCCTTGATGTCGCCTTCGCCAATCCACAGGGGCAGGCTGTCGGCGTACATGCCAGCAAACGCGATGGCATAGTAGTAGCTGGCATAATCCGCGTCCACGGTCAGGGCGTAGGTGTAGTCGTCGATCATGCGCAGGCCGGCGAATTCCTTGGTGCCGGAGCCTTCGGTGCCGTCATAGGTGTTGAAGGTGCCAAAGCCCTTCAGCTGCAGACCCATCTGATGGTCCTTGCCGGCGGCGGCGGCGCCCACAGGGCTGGACAGCAGCATGGGCAGAACCAGATAGTTCTTAACGGTCACAGCGGAGCCGTCGCTGAACTTCAGGTCGTCATAGATGGTCACGGTGTAGGTCAGGGTGCCATCCTCGTTCAGGGTTTCCTCGTGGGACTTCACAACGGTGGGGTTCCACTCGTAGCCGCCCTCTTTGGTGGTGGTAACCGTTTCCAGACCGCGGGTCATGTTCTGCACGTCCAGGTCGGCAGCGCCGGGGTTGGTGGCGCCAAACGCGGCGTAACGGAACTTGCCGGACAGGTCGGTGGTGTTGCCGATGATGATGCTGTTGTCCTCTTTTTCGCTGGTCCAGTCGATCAGAGCGGCAGCGGGAGCCCAGTAGGGGTTGGTGGGATGCTCCTCCATGCCCTTGATCTGAGCGTTGTACAGATCATAGTACTCGTTGGAGTACAGGGGGATTTCAGGCAGCAGGGTGTTCCAGCGCTGCATGTACAGACGCCACCAGGCCGCGAATACATCGTCCGCGGTCTCGTAGTCGCCGGCGGGGGTGGTGTTGTAAACCATGGCCATGGACAGGAAGTCCAGGCCCAGTTCATATTCTACGCCGTCCTTTTCAATGTAGCACAGGCCGGTTTCTTCATCCTCAGTCACGTCGGCAATGGTGGTGTCCTTGCCAAACTGATCGTACAGGGAGGTGTAGTCCACGCCGTATTCCTTGCCCACAACGCTCTTGGTTTCAGCTTCCTCAGCAAAGGCAGCGGGAACCAAAGACAGCATCATGGCAACGGCCAGGACGATGGAGAGAAACTTCTTCATGTCTTTGTTCATCCTTTCTTCATTTTCCCTTTCGTACTTTTTTTGTACAAAGGTTACGTCCAATTTTACGGCATTCACAACGGTTTGTCAACAAACTTTCCAGCATTTCACGCGGGTTGCGGGCGTCCGTTTCCACATTTTTAGTATACAATATTGTATACAATAGTTAAAAACGTGATACAGCAAGGTTTTGCATTCCTTTTGTTTTTCCCGTCATGATACTGGACAAAATTGATTCTTTTTTTACCAGCCTTGCAAGGAGCCATCGTGAAAATGACGGTTTGTTTTTTCAGTGTTTCAAAAAGCAGGAAAAGCTGCATTCTTGAGCGCAAATTCCCTCTAATTAATGAATAAAGCCGGGCTGCAATTGCCCGGCTCAAACTGTCGAAAAGCCCCTGATTGCCCGCCAGCGCCCGCGAACAGCACTTCGCTGGTTCGCGGAAAAAGAGCTGCGGCACAAGGCTTAGGGGCTCTGCTCCTC
>ERZ1026860.1440-NODE-1440-length-12074-cov-7.320576_pt1 | contig 12074 bp, 5 predicted proteins | sample MGYA00380160_ERZ1026860 | MGnify/ENA primary metagenome ERZ1026860 (study PRJEB33269, sample SAMEA4719796) | human gut metagenome | biome: human-associated habitat; feature: organic feature; material: feces | place: Cameroon | collected 2013-10 ... | reverse complement strand
GTATATATTTCATCATTTGTACTATAAATTGTTTGCTAATTGGCAATTATTTTGCGTGGTTAGCAAGAACCTTGTCCTGTACATTCTTTGGAACCGGCTCATATCTGTCGAAGAACATTGAGTAGTTTCCACGTCCCTGTGTCTTAGAACGAAGGTCTGTAGAGTAACCGAACATCTCTGCAAGTGGTACATATGCATGTACAATCTTTCCACCGCCGAGATCGTCCATACCCTCGATACGTCCACGACGAGAGTTAACATCACCGATAACGTCTCCCATGTACTCCTCAGGCATTGTAACCTCTACCTTCATGATAGGCTCAAGTAATACAGGTGAAGCCTTTGCCATAGCCTCTTTGAAACACATAGATCCGGCAATATGGAATGCCATCTCTGATGAATCGACCTCATGGTAAGATCCATCGTATACTGTTGCATGGATACCAACTACTGGGAATCCACCAAGAGAGCCGGCCTTTGTAGCCTCCTCGATACCTTCGCCGATTGATGGGATGTACTCCTTTGGAATAGCACCACCGACAACCTCTGAATCGAACTTGAAAAGTTCTTCTCCATTGGCATCCATTGGCTCGAAGCGAACCTTACAGTGTCCGTACTGTCCACGTCCACCTGACTGCTTAGCATATTTGTATTCCTGATCAACAGCCTTTGTAAATGTCTCCTTGTAAGCAACCTGAGGTGCACCAACGTTTGCCTCAACCTTGAACTCACGGAGAAGACGGTCAACGATGATCTCAAGGTGAAGCTCACCCATACCAGCGATGATTGTCTGACCTGTTTCCTGATCAGTATGAGCACGGAATGTAGGATCCTCCTCTGCAAGCTTTGCAAGAGCCTCACCTAACTTACCCTGTCCAGCTTTTGTCTTTGGCTCGATAGCGAGCTCGATAACTGGCTCTGGGAACTCCATAGACTCAAGGATAACCGGATGCTGCTCATCACAGATTGTATCACCTGTTGTTGTGAATTTAAATCCAACAGCAGCAGCGATATCACCTGAGTAAACCTCATCCAATTCCTGTCTCTTATTTGCATGCATCTGAAGAATACGTCCGATACGCTCTTTCTTATCCTTTGTTGCATTTAATACATAAGAACCTGCCTTACATTTTCCTGAGTAAACACGGAAGAATGCAAGCTTTCCTACGAATGGATCTGCCATGATCTTGAATGCAAGTGCTGAGAATGGCTCATCATCTGATGAATGTCTCTCAATCTCATTTCCCTCAAGATCTGTTCCCTTGATTGAAGGGATATCTGTAGGAGCTGGCATGTACTCAACAATAGCGTCAAGTAACTTCTGTACACCCTTGTTACGGTATGCAGAACCACAACATACAGGTACTGCTGTACACTCACATGTTGCTTTACGAAGAACCTTCTTCATATCCTCTACAGATGGCTCCTCACCCTCAAGATACTGCATCATGAGATCGTCATCTAACTCACAGATTTTCTCAATGAGCTCTGTACGGTACTCTGCAGCCTGATCAGCCATATCTCCAAGATCATCAGTAACTGTGATATCGTCACCCTTCTCATCATTGTAGATATAAGCCTTCATCTCGAAAAGGTCGATAATTCCTTTGAAATCGTCCTCTTTACCAATTGGTAACTGAAGTACGATAGCATTTTTTCCTAATCTTGTACGGATCTGGTCAACAGCTCCGTAGAAGTTTGCACCTAAGATATCCATCTTATTGATGAATGCCATACGAGGTACATTGTATGTGTCAGCCTGACGCCAAACGTTCTCTGACTGAGGCTCAACACCACCCTTTGCACAGAACACACCAACTGCGCCATCAAGTACACGGAGTGAACGCTCAACTTCTACTGTGAAGTCAACGTGGCCCGGTGTATCGATGATATTGATACGATGCTCAAGTGCTCCTGGCTTTGGTTTAGTGAACTCTTCAAGTGTCCAGTGACATGTTGTAGCGGCAGAAGTAATTGTAATACCTCTTTCCTGCTCCTGCTCCATCCAGTCCATGGTAGCAGTACCTTCATGAGTATCACCGATTTTATAGTTTACACCAGTATAATAAAGAATACGCTCTGTTAATGTTGTTTTACCAGCATCGATATGAGCCATAATTCCAATATTTCTGGTTCTCTCAAGTGGATATTCTCTTCCAGCCAAGGTTTTTTCCTCCTATATTTAGTGTCCTATGCACAACCGGACTCTGTTGCAAATCCGGTCCGCTGCATGAATCAAAAGCAAAGCTGTAAGCTTCTTACAGAAACTAGAATCTGTAATGTGCGAATGCCTTGTTTGCCTCTGCCATCTTGTGCATATCTTCTTTTCTCTTAACAGATGCGCCTGTGTTGTTAGCTGCATCCATGATCTCGTTAGCTAATCTCTCAGCCTGAGTTTTCTCTCCTCTGGCACGTGAGAATGCTGTTAACCAACGAAGGCCTAAAGCCTGACGACGATCAGGGCGAACCTCGATTGGTACCTGGTATGTGGCACCACCGATACGTCTTGCTTTTACTTCGAGAGCTGGCATTACATTGTTCATAGCCTCTTCGAATACTTCAAGAGCTGGTCTTCCTGTCTTCTCTTCTACTGTAGCAAATGCTCCGTATACAATCTTCTGAGCTACGCCTTTCTTACCGTCTAACATAATGCTGTTAACAAGCTTTGTAACTACTTTGCTGTTGTACATTGGATCTGCTAATACGTCTCTTTTCTGAGTATGTCCTTTACGTGGCACGTTACTTCCCTCCTTAATCATGATATTTGTGGATTAATTCATCGGTACTCACATGTGTCTCTCTAATGTGTTCGTGCGGAATTGTATTCATAAAGTGAAATCCTGCATCTGCAGGTCTAATCCCAACACTAACCTACTTTAGTTCTGTTTGTGATACACAATGTTGCTAAATTATTTAGCAGCTTTTGGTCTCTTTGCGCCGTACTTAGAGCGGGCCTGTTTTCTGTTTGCAACACCTGCAGTATCTAATGTACCACGGATGATATGGTAACGTGTACCTGGTAAATCCTTAACACGGCCACCACGAATCAGAACAACGCTATGCTCCTGTAAGTTGTGTCCCTCACCAGGAATGTATGAAGTTACTTCGATTCCGTTTGAAAGACGAACTCTGGCGATCTTTCTAAGAGCTGAGTTAGGCTTCTTAGGAGTAGCTGTCTTAACAGCTGTACATACACCACGCTTCTGTGGAGAAGAAGTGTTGATTGGCTTCTTCTGAAGAGAGTTAAAGCTTCTCTGAAGAGCTGGTGCTGTAGACTTCTTTACAGATGTCTGACGTCCTTTTCTTACTAACTGGTTAAATGTTGGCATTATTTTCACCTCCTGTTTTATTTTAAGCAGTGCAATCTTATGCACGCTAAAATATTATACAAATCCTTGTCTGTTTTGTCAAGACCAATTTTGTTTTCAATAAAATACAAGAAAGAAGCCCGGTTTCCCGGACTTCTTTCTTTTTGGTTTGTAACAGCTTCTGTAGCTTAAGTACAAACATCAGTAATTATTCTTCATCAACTGATTCAGCATCTGTATCATTGACTCCGACTGCCTCTTCCTCTGCGAAATCCGCAAAATCATCATCATCAAAATCAAGTGTATCGTCATCGTTTACATCGCTGTCAAGCTTGATGTTACGATAAATCTTCATACCTGTTCCTGCCGGGATGAGCTTACCGATGATTACGTTCTCCTTCATACCGATAAGTGGATCAACCTTGCCCTTGATTGCTGCCTCAGTAAGAACCTTTGTGGTCTCCTGGAATGAAGCTGCTGACAGGAATGAGTTGGTTGCAAGAGATGCCTTTGTGATTCCAAGTAATACCTGTGAGCCAACTGCAAGCTCCTTGCCCTCTTCCTCAAGCTTCTCGTTGAGCTCTAAGAAGTCAAGGGCATCAACCATGCTGCCAGGAAGTAAATCTGAATCTCCCGGCTCCTCTACGCGGATCTTCTGTAAGCACTGACGAACTATAACCTCGACATGCTTGTCGTTGATTTCAACACCCTGTAAACGGTAAACACGCTGTACCTCGCGGAGCATGTAATCCTGAACCGCACGAACACCCTTAATCTTTAAGATATCGTGTGGATTTACAGAACCCTCTGTAAGCTCGTCGCCGGCCTCAAGCTCCTGTCCGTCTACAACCTTGATACGTGAGCCGTAAGGAATGAGATAAGCCTTTGTCTCGCCTGTCTCGTTGTTTGTAACGATAACCTCACGCTTCTTCTTTGTATCCTTGATTGTGGCAATTCCGCCGAACTCTGTGATAATAGCGAGTCCCTTAGGCTTACGTGCCTCGAAAATCTCCTCTACTCGAGGAAGACCCTGTGTGATATCTCCACCGGCAACACCACCTGTATGGAAGGTTCTCATGGTAAGCTGTGTACCAGGCTCACCGATTGACTGTGCTGCGATGATACCGATTGCTTCACCAACCTGTACTGCCTGACCTGTTGCAAGGTTTGAACCGTAACACTTAGCACATACTCCCATGTGTGAACGGCAGGTAAGCACTGTACGGATCTTAACCTGTGTGATTGGATTACCGTTCTCATCAACACCCTCTGCCATAACCTTTGCTGCACGCTTTGGTGTAATCATATGGTTGGCCTTAACGATCACATTGCCATCCTTATCGCAGATTGTGTTGCAAGAGAAACGACCTGTAATTCTCTCCTGAAGGCTCTCGATTTCCTCTCGACCCTCCATGAATGCCTTTACAACCATTCCCGGAATCTCACGTCCTGTGCCTGCACAGCAGTCTGACTCACGAACGATCATATGCTGTGAAACATCTACGAGACGTCTTGTAAGGTATCCTGAATCGGCTGTACGAAGCGCTGTATCTGAAAGTCCCTTACGAGCTCCATGTGCTGACATGAAGTACTCGAGTACGTCAAGACCCTCTCGGAAGCATGACTTGATAGGAAGCTCGATTGTACGACCTGTTGTATCAGCCATGAGTCCTCGCATACCTGCAAGCTGTTTGATCTGCTTATCAGATCCACGGGCTCCGGAATCTGCCATCATGAAGATGTTGTTGTACTTATCAAGACCTGTAAGAAGTGCCTTTGTAAGGGCATCATCTGTATCCTTCCATGTCTCGATAACCTCTTTGTAACGCTCCTCATCAGTGATAAGTCCACGCTTGTACTGTCTTGTAATCTTATCTACAGTGTCCTGTGCATCAGCGATCATCTGTGGCTTCTGTGGTGGCACTGTCATATCTGAAATTGAAACTGTCATGGCAGCCTGGGTTGAATACTTGTATCCCATAGCCTTGACATTGTCAAGAACCTCTGCTGTTGTTGTAGCTCCGTGTGTGTTGATAACCTTCTCAAGGATCTGCTTGATCTGTTTCTTACCAACATGGAACTCAACCTCAAACTTGAGTGCATTCTCAGCCTTTGATCTATCTATAAAACCAAGATCCTGAGGAATGTTCTCATTGAATATCAAAAGTCCTACTGTTGTTTCTGTAAAACCTGAAACCTCTGTGCCGTCAGCAAGCTTTACTGTACGGTGTACAAAGATATTCTGGTGAAGAGTAATCTCCTTGTTCTCGTAAGCGAGCATTGCAAGATTAACACTTCCATAGTAACGGCCGAGAAGATCTATCGGTCTGCAAAGCACACGACGGTTTCCGTCTGTGACATCCTCAAACCAGATGAGGTCATATAAACCAAGCTCAGCCTTTCCTGTATTTTCATCAGGAGTTGTGAGCTTTCTAAGCTCATCAATATCATTGTATACAGTGTCTGATGACACCTGTGCAACCATCTTCGGATCATCCTTGTAATCAGCGAGCTTTCTCATTGTGAGGTAGTAAACTCCAAGGATCATATCCTGTGAAGGAACGGCTACAAGTCCACCATCAGAAGGCTTAAGCAGGTTGTTAGGTGACAGAAGCATGAATCTGCACTCAGCCTGTGCCTCAGCAGTCAGTGGAAGATGTACAGCCATCTGGTCTCCATCGAAGTCGGCGTTGAACGCTGTACATACGAGTGGATGAAGCTTGATTGCCTTACCCTCTACAAGGATTGGCTCGAAGGCCTGGATTCCAAGTCTGTGGAGTGTAGGAGCTCGGTTAAGCATAACCGGATGCTCTTTGATGACGTCCTCAAGGACATCCCATACCTCCGGCTGAAGTCTCTCAACCATCTTCTTTGCACTCTTTATGTTGTGTGCGGTTCCGTTAGCGGCAAGCTCCTTCATAACGAATGGTTTGAAAAGCTCGATAGCCATCTCCTTTGGAAGACCACACTGATAAATCTTAAGCTTTGGCTCTACACAGATAACCGAACGGCCTGAGTAGTCAACTCGCTTTCCGAGAAGGTTCTGACGGAAACGACCTCCCTTTCCCTTGAGCATGTCTGAAAGAGACTTAAGAGCTCTGTTTCCAGGACCGGTAACAGGACGTCCACGACGGCCATTGTCGATAAGTGCATCGACAGCCTCCTGAAGCATACGTTTCTCGTTACGAACGATGATATCCGGCGCTCCAAGATCAAGAAGTCTTCTAAGACGGTTGTTACGGTTGATGATTCGTCTGTAAAGGTCGTTAAGATCACTTGTTGCAAAACGTCCTCCATCGAGCTGAACCATTGGACGAAGATCCGGTGGAATAACAGGAATAACTGTCATAATCATCCACTCAGGCTTGTTTCCTGACTCACGGAAAGCCTCTACAACCTCAAGTCTCTTGATGATACGTGCACGCTTCTGGCCTGTAGCATTCTCAAGCTCTGCCTTAAGCTCTGCCGAATCCTTCTCGAGATCGATTGCTGCTAAAAGCTCATGGATAGACTCAGCACCCATTCCTACACGGAATGCTGAGCGGCCATAAGTATCGCATGCCTCCTGGTACTCTGACTCGTTGAGAATCTGCTTGTATGCAAGCTTTGTCTCGCCCGGGTCAAGCACAATATATGAAGCAAAGTACAGTACTCTTTCAAGTACACGTGGAGATAAGTCAAGGATGAGTCCCATACGTGATGGGATACCCTTGAAATACCAGATATGAGATACAGGAGCAGCAAGCTCGATGTGTCCCATACGCTCTCTACGAACGCTTGACTTTGTGATTTCTACGCCACATCGGTCGCAGACAACACCCTTATAACGTATCTTCTTGTATTTACCACAATGACACTCCCAGTCCTTCGTTGGTCCGAAAATCTTCTCGCAGAAAAGACCGTCTTTTTCAGGCTTTAATGTTCTATAGTTAATAGTCTCAGGCTTTTTAACCTCGCCATGTGACCACTCTCTGATCTTTTCAGGAGATGCTAATCCAATCTGAATCGCATCAAACTGCATTGCCTGATTATTTTCTATATTATTTGTTTCTGGCATTTTGGCACTCCCTTCTAATTATTCTTCGTCATCAAGAACTTCATCAGCAAAAATATCGTCATCCGCTGTCTCAGGAGACTCTTCCTCTTCTATGTCAACAAGCTCTTCGTTGTCATCAAATTCTTTCTTTGAGAAACCATGCTCTGCGAATGACTCACTGTCCTCGAATGCATAGTCCTTATCGTTTCCGATAATTGAGTTGATATCTGTATTACCGTACTCACTTGTCTCGATAAGCTCGACCTCTTCTCTGTTCTCATCAAGTACCTTGACATCCAGACCAAGTGCCTGAAGCTCTTTGAGAAGTACCTTGAATGACTCTGGAATACCAGGCTCAGGGATATTCTCACCCTTGATGATAGCCTCGTAGGTCTTGACACGGCCAACAACATCATCGGACTTCATTGTAAGGATCTCCTGGAGTGTATATGCAGCACCATATGCCTCAAGAGCCCAAACCTCCATCTCTCCGAAACGCTGTCCACCGAACTGTGCCTTACCACCGAGTGGCTGCTGTGTTACTAATGAGTAAGGACCTGTTGAACGTGCATGGATCTTATCATCAACAAGGTGATGCAGCTTAAGGTAATGCATGTGTCCGATAGTCGTCTTTCCATCGAAGCACTCACCTGTTCTACCATCACGAAGCTGTACCTTTCCATCCTTTGAAATCGGAACGCCCTTCCATAAGCTTCTGTGAGCTCTGTTTGTTGAAAGATATTCCATAACGTCCTCACGGAGTGTATCAACATATTTATCGTAGAAGATTTCAGCATCTGCGCTCCAGTATGGATGCTCAGCCTGTAAATCCTTTTCAAGCTCTTCCTTATCGAACGGAAGATTTACGTAATCATTTGCAAGCTCAAGTGTATCCTCGATATCTACCTCGTTTGCTCCGTCAAATACAGGAGTTGAGATATTAAAGCCAAGTGCCTTTGCAGCGAGACTCAGGTGAATCTCAAGGACCTGACCGATGTTCATTCGTGAAGGAACACCGAGTGGGTTAAGTACGATATCCAGTGGGCGTCCGTTTGGAAGGAATGGCATATCCTCAACAGGAAGCACACGGGAAACGACACCCTTGTTACCGTGACGTCCGGCCATCTTATCACCGACAGAAATCTTTCTCTTCTGTGCAATGTAGATACGTACTGACTGGTTTACTCCCGGAGAAAGCTCATCGCCGTTCTCTCTTGTAAATACCTTGGCATCAACAATGATACCGTAAGCACCATGAGGTACCTTAAGTGATGTATCACGAACCTCTCTTGCCTTCTCACCGAAGATGGCACGAAGAAGTCTCTCCTCTGCTGTAAGCTCTGTCTCACCCTTTGGTGTAACCTTTCCTACAAGAATATCACCGGCACGAACCTCTGCACCTACACGGATGATACCTCTCTCATCAAGGTCCTTGAGTGCGTCGTCGCCGACACCAGGGACATCACGTGTAATCTCCTCAGGTCCGAGCTTTGTATCACGTGACTCTACTTCATATTCCTCGATATGAACTGATGTATATACATCATACTCTACGAGACGCTCTGAAAGAAGAACGGCATCCTCGTAGTTGTATCCTTCCCATGTCATGAATCCGATAAGCGGGTTCTTTCCAAGAGCAAGCTCTCCCTGACTTGTTGAAGGACCGTCTGCGATAACATCGCCTGCCTTAACCTTGTCACCCTTAAATACGATAGGTCTCTGGTTGTAGCAGTTTGACTGGTTAGAACGAGAGAACTTTGTAAGGATATACTCTCTCTTGTTTCCGTCAGTCTCTTTTATGATAATGCGGTTTGACTCTGAAGATAATACCTCTCCGTCTGCCTTTGCAACTACGCAGACACCTGAGTCAACTGCGGCCTTTGTCTCAATACCTGTACCAACTACAGGAGCCTCTGTGGTCAGAAGCGGAACGGCCTGACGCTGCATGTTTGATCCCATGAGGGCACGTGTAGGGTCATCGTTCTGCAAGAATGGAATCAGCGCTGTAGCTACTGAGAATACCATCTTTGGTGACACATCCATATAATCAAATGCTGACTTATCGTACTCCTGAGTTTCCTCTCTGTAACGACCTGAAACTGAGTTACGTACGAAATGTCCTTCGGCATCAAGCTTCTCATTAGCCTGTGCTACGTGGTAGTTGTCCTCCTCATCGGCTGTCATGTATACAACCTCTTCTGTGACTACCGGGTTCTTAGGATCAGTCTTGTCAATCTTACGGTATGGAGCCTCTACGAAGCCATACTCATTGATTCTCGCATAGCATGCAAGTGAGTTGATAAGACCGATGTTTGGTCCCTCAGGAGTCTCTACAGGACACATACGGCCGTAGTGAGTGTAATGTACATCTCGAACCTCGAATCCGGCACGGTCTCTTGAAAGACCACCAGGTCCAAGTGCTGATAAACGTCTCTTGTGAGTAAGCTCTCCGAGAGGGTTGTTCTGATCCATGAACTGTGAAAGCTGTGAAGAACCGAAGAATTCTTTAACAGCGGCAGTTACAGGCTTTATATTAATAAGTGACTGAGGTGAAATTCCCTCTAAGTCCTGTGTAGTCATTCTTTCACGAACAACACGCTCCAGTCTTGAGAGACCGATACGGTACTGGTTCTGTAACAGCTCTCCAACCGCACGGATACGTCTGTTTCCAAGATGATCGATATCGTCATCTGTTCCTGCGCCCCACTCTAAGTGCATATTGTAGTTGATAGTTGCGAAGATATCCTCTTTAGTAATATGCTTTGGAATAAGGTCAGATATATCTCTCTTTATAGCCTCGATTCTATCCTCAAGAGAATCATACTCCTCGAGAATCTGAGCGAGTACCGGATAGTAAACAAGCTCGGTAACACCGATAGACTTAGGATCCTCAAGCTCAGGAATCCAGCTTCTGATGTCAACCATCATAGAAGAAAGAATCTTGACATTTCTTGTCTCTGTCTGAATCCATAAAGCAGGAACAGCAGCGTTCTGGATCTGTGTAGCAAGCGCACGGTCAACAACAGTACCTGCCTCAGCGATAACCTCACCTGTAGAAGGATCAACTACGTCCTCAGCTAAAACCTGTCCACTGATACGGTTCTTTAAAGCAAGCTTCTTATTAAACTTATAACGTCCTACCTTGGCAAGGTCATATCTTCTAGGATCGAAGAACATTGCTGTGATAAGGCTCTCTGCACTCTCAACTGAAAGTGGCTCGCCCGGACGAATCTTCTTATATAACTCTAATAAACCAGCCTCATAGCTTCCCTGTGGCTCACGCTCTGTGATTGCAGGGTCCTTGCTGAATGATGCCTGGATCTTTGGCTCATCTCCGAACATATCGAGAATAGCCTGGTTTGTACCTACTCCAAGTGCACGTAAAAGTACTGTGATAGGTACCTTACGTGTTCTGTCTACTCTTACATAAAAAACGTCGTTAGAGTCTGTCTCATACTCAAGCCATGCACCACGGTTTGGAATAACAGTACAAGAATACAGGGTCTTTCCGAGCTTATCATGAGCAATTCCGTAATAAATACCAGGAGAACGAACTAACTGACTGACAATAACTCGCTCTGCACCGTTGATTACGAATGTACCGGTCTCTGTCATTAAAGGCAGATCACCCATGAAAATTTCATGCTCATTAATCTCATCTGTCTCTTTGTTGTGAAGTCTGACTTTAACCTTTAAAGGAGCTGCGTATGTTGCATCTCTTTCCTTGCACTCAGGAATTGTATACTTTACATCATCTTCGCATAATGTAAAATCTACAAAATCAAGACTAAGCTTTCCGCTGTAATCTGTGATTGGAGAGATATCCGCAAAAGCTTCCTTGAGACCTTCGTCTAAGAACCACTGATAAGAATCCTTCTGGACCTCAATCAGATTTGGCATCTGCAGAACCTCTTTTTGTCTTGAGTAACTCATACGCATGCTTTTTCCGGATGTGACCGGACGTATTCTGTTTTTCTCCATTGACGTTTCACCTCTCGTTTTTATTTTAATCTAGCAAGTATCTAGATAATGATTCAAAAACCACCCCAGTTACTATATCTTGTGGTTTTTCTCTTGTGCACATATTTGTGAATGCATTTTAGTGTAATTTACCTATTGACAAATTTGCATCATTTAAAAAATTGCATAAAAATGCCACTGCACCACAATAGTGCAACGTATACTATACAACAAATCCGGCACGAATGCAAGTGTTTTTTTATTTTTTGTAAAATATCCAAAGTATTTGCCCAATAAAAACAAAAAGAGCCGAGGCGCAAATAAAATTTGTCCTCGACTCTTTTTATATTTTTAATTAGCTCGTAACCTATCAGACTACTTAAGTGTAACCTTAGCACCCTCTGCCTCAAGTTTAGCCTTAGCATCCTCTGCTGAAGCCTTGTCAAGCTGCTCTTTGATAACCTTTGGTGCGCCATCAACAGCGTCCTTAGCCTCTTTAAGTCCAAGACCTGTGATCTCACGAACAACCTTGATAACCTTAACCTTGTTTGGTCCAACCTCTGTAAGCTCTACGTCGAACTCAGTCTTCTCCTCAGCTGCTGCTCCGTCAGCTCCTGCTGCTGCAACTACAACACCTGCTGCTGCAGAAACACCAAACTCTTCTTCACAAGCTTTTACTAAATCATTTAACTCTAATACGCTTAACTCTTTGATAGCATCAATAAACTCTGCTGTTGTTAATTTTGCCATTTTATTTTCCTCCATTATAA
>ERZ1026860.1439-NODE-1439-length-12083-cov-4.407549_pt1 | contig 12083 bp, 11 predicted proteins | sample MGYA00380160_ERZ1026860 | MGnify/ENA primary metagenome ERZ1026860 (study PRJEB33269, sample SAMEA4719796) | human gut metagenome | biome: human-associated habitat; feature: organic feature; material: feces | place: Cameroon | collected 2013-10 ... | reverse complement strand
ATGCTCTCCTTTGACCTATATATTTTTTATTGTTGATTGTATTCGTGGTTAAATAAATATATCCGAACATACGTTACATACTCACCCTATCCTTAAATTCCGCAAGCTTATGGTCGGCATACATTGTTCGACCGTTTATTTTTGAATAACCTAAATCCTTGGTACCCTTGCTTTCGCAATATTTAAAATGGGAGTGGACTATACATTCTAACTTGGGTTATAGTCTCTGAGCGTCCTCCAGTTAAGGAGTGTCGTTGCGTCTGAGGAACTTCCATCCTCGGTTGCCCAATCCTTGAAATTTTTATGGTGTGTGCTCTCGCTGTCCCGCATTCACGCTTGTCGTTTCCAACTTCGTTGTAGCTTTCAAGGCTCTAAGGGTGTCCCCGCAGTTTATCCAATTTTACATGAGCCATTAAGTTAACCCATTCATTCTTTCTATCCTTGTAATATCTGTACTTCCGCACTTGGGGCAAACATCACTGTCGATAAATTGATGTCCGCATTTCTCACAATAATCAAGCTGAAGATTGACCCCTTCATAGAACCCCATGCGCATTGCACGCTGAACCAATGTTTTAATTGCACCGATATTGTAGTCTATCGGATAACGGCAGTATTGTATATTCCCGCCGTTGCAAAGATGAAACATCGGGTACTCTATATCTTGCTTTTGGATAGGTGTAATATCTTCCCACACTCCGCAGTGGAACGAATTTGTTGTGTACGGTCGGTCAGAAACACCTTTTATAATTCCGTATTTTTTCTTGAATTGTTCTATTTGTAGAGAACATAAGCTCTCTGCCGGCGTGCCATAACTCGCATATAGAATATTGTCTTCAACTTTGTAATGCCCTATATAATTATCAATAAACTCCAGCACTTCAATCGCAAAGGAATTATCTTCAGCTATGGGCTTCCCTGTATGTAATACACTTGCCTCGTTCAGTGCGGTTATTCCGAAGCTCATTGTCATAGGTCGCAAAAAATCTTCTCCGATTTCTTCTTCCGGGTCAAAGTTTCCATTATAAAATCCACCCTGACAAAATCCTAATGGGTTAGTTCCTGCTTTTTTATGAGACAGGTAGTTAAACGTTCTTTTGTGAATGTCTCTGCACATATCCAAGTAATATGTAAGCACCTCATAGAAATCCTTATTCTCTTGCTGTGCCTTTGCTACAATCATCGGAAAATGCAACGAAATTGCACCCAAGTTGAATCTTCCCTCGTAGACAGGTTCGTCATTTTCATCTGCCGGAAACATACCGCCATTTTTATACCACGGCGAAAGATTAGCACGGCAACCCATTCTGGAAATTGTTTTCCCATATTTTTTATAAATTGAAGGAGCATATCCATCTCCCGTGCAACTTATATAATCGGGATACATTGATTTGCCTGAGCAGTCTATAGCCTCGTCAAACAACCACTCCAGCTCTCCGTCTTTTCCGTGCAAGTTTTCATCGTAGAAAAAACTCAGTTTTGGGAATAGTACAGGGTGTTTAAAGCCGTCTTTCCCCTGACCGTTTTTACGAACACGCATACATATAGATGATGCCATTGTTTCAAATCTGCCTGTTCCCAAACCAAAGCTTATAGATGTAAACGGATAATCTCCACGGCTTGACGCAACTGAATTGAACTTCATCTCCCAACCTTGAAATCCCTGTTCAAAATCTCTCTCAACCTTTTTGAGTGCGTATTCATTTGCTTTCGATTCAAGGTCAACATCTGTTACCATATCTGTAAATACTTCATTTAATGTACTGTAGAATTCTTCTTTATACTTATTGTAAGATTTCTCAGCGTATGGAGCAAGGAGCTTATCAATCTCACTCAAACTAAAACCTCCATATTGGCAAGCTGCTGCATTCATTGAAATATCAGCAATCAAATCAAAAGCAACATCGAGTGTTTTGGGTTCATTATATTCCAAATTACCCATTTGGAATCCCCCTTTGAGTACATTTTGCATATCAAATAAGCAGCAATTTATCGAGTCAAGTCTTGAACCTCTGTCGTGGATATAAATATATCCGTCGCTCATTGCACGTTCTTCATTTCTGTTTAAAAAGAATTTCTTGTACAATTCGCTGTTAAGTTCGTTATAAGTAATTGCTTTTTGTGTCGTAACCAATGCGCTGTCAGCATTTGCATTGCTTCTGTCACCGATAAAATTCAGCGACAATTTTTTATTGTATACCTTGTCCAACATAGAAGCGAATGCGGATTTGTTATCCCTATACTCCCTATAGCTCTTTGCCACGGACGGATTTATACTATCCAAAGCACACTCTACCATATTATGTACCGTACTTACAGGAACAGCCACTTCATGATATTGAAGCTGTCTTTTGACATTCTCAACCACTTTCTTTTCCTCTGTTGGTGTCAGTAACACGCAAACCCTGTCTGCGCTTTTCCTGATTGCTCTTTTAATTTTTTCCCCGTTAAAAGACTGTAATTCCCCATTTTTCTTTTGAATTTTAATTGTGTTTTGAACTGCCATTTTTCCTCCTATCAACCCAGTTGCTCCAGCAACTCATTTAGGTTCTCGTAAAAATCTCTTATATTTCTATTTGGATTGTGTACAGCAAAATCGAAATCGAAATTGTCCAATGCTGTTTCTGATTCATGACTTTTCTGTGCTTCGGTAAGATTGTTGATAAAATTATCACGCATTATTTTTATCGAAACAACATCAAAATCATATTCTTTCAACCTTTCAATTTCATTCGGAAATCTGCAATCCGGAATTAATACATAATCCCAATCATCATAAAACATTTCAAGTATACCGATTATAAAATTCACCCAATAGTCCGGCATTTGTTTTCTGACAACATTTGTTCCCACATACTGCAATAACTGTCTGCCTTTTTCGTCCTTTATACCATTCCAGCCAAAAAAGGTTTTGCAAATATACTTTAATAAATCAGCATAGTGTGTAACAAGAACTCTTTTGCCGGATAACTCCAGTTTCTTTTTTATATATTGGGCAGCCGTGTCCTTGCCGTGCCTTGCTTTCCCTGAAATACAAATCACTTTCATTGCCCATTCTCCTCATCTAAAAATATTAACTCCTGTGCATATGGCAATGTTCTTGCCCAAGCAATGAAGTTTGGAAGTTCTGGATTGTCTATTCCAGACCATTCATTGAGCTTGTGATTTTTTCGCTGATGAACTATATTGAAAATATTCTCATAGCTCATAGTAACTGTACGCGTTTGTAACCAACTTTCCGGAAGCCAGCGAATCAATTCTTTCCAGTAGCGTTTGTCCTTTGTCGCAAGATATCTTTGTCTCAACCCTTCAAGCCATTCAAAGAGTTCCGGAACAAGCGTTTCTCCCAATGTATATTCTAATCCATCATACAATCCATCTGATTCTAAACTTGGGTTGAAATCATCTGTTTCAAAACATTCCATTGTAATAGGTTGACTTGTCAACTTATGCATTGTGCTTGTACTGTTAGCCGTAGCACCCACTTTATAAGTATCCGCTTCTTTCCACCAATACAGTGGGGCTGTAATGTCAACAGATACGAATATCTGTCGCATAAACTTTCTGTGTTCACTACCGGCACTAATGAGTGTTTGTGCAAGTTTCATATCATTTTTGCCTATAATAAAATTTTTACTTCCAAAGCAGCTATAAAAAGGTTTTACATATGGGCAACTATCTGCATTTTCTGCGGTGCAATTTGTACAATTTACACTATCGTTTCTATCCCAACTATTTTTAGGATTTCTCATCCCCCGCAAGGCGTTCTCAAAATTAAAAACCTCTGTATGTTTAAACTTCAACTATCATTCACCCCCTTTCAATTTCAGCGATTTTTCACAAAAGTCTTTTAGTATATGTAATTTTTCTTCTGCCGTTCTATCAGTGGAATTAATCTCTTCAAGTACAATTCCGCATATCGCTTTTGTACCTTGACTCATTCCGTTCGAGAACACAGCCCGAAGCTGTCTTTCAACTTCGTTTTTTAATCTCTTGTCCGTTAAACTCTTAATCATTTCAAACCTCCTTAAAGTTCCTCTGATTCTTCGATTGGATTATTTACGCATTTTGGTAATATGTATGTATCAAGTAATTCGTCAAAGCAATCACAGCATATGTTGCAATTAATCTTTTCTCCGTCATGTTTGCTTCCATATTGTATGAGATAATCAAGCTTAAAATTTTGTTGGTCATCCCATAAATCAAATTGTTTTCCGCAAATGTTGCACTGTCTTATTTTATTCATTATACTGCCCAGCTCCTATTCCATATTTGTTCAAGCTCCGTATCAGATGCCGTAAATGTTGTCCCATCGAGTAAACCGCCGTCAAAAAATTCTTCGTGTTTTATAATAGGAGCTAATACATTGTTGTAAAATGTTGAATTTAAATCTGTTTTACATTCAATATATGCCCTCTCAAATGTTATTCCATCGAATTTTCTGTTTCTTGACGGAACTACCCAGTAATACATATCACCGTTTTCCATACTGATTGCAGCACTGTTTCTGTCGCTTTTCTTCCATTTGATTTTCTTTCTTCCGCACAGCTGTTTGAGTTTTTCCATAGCTGCCTTTTTTCCCTTGCAAACTACAATGTAATTTTTCAAAGCATCGCCTCCTAAAAATATATGTGCTGATAACTGCAAAGCCGGAAATACTGCCCGTCTCTTTCGTATCTTGTGCACTTAATAATATCGTCTTTTAAAATAGGTTCTTCCTTATACACCCTATTAAATACGGTGTACCTTGTTTCGATACCGCTTCCAATCGACTGTGCTATCACACTGTATCCAAACTGCTTGTTGTCTTTTTTTCTGACAAGCGGGATAACATCTTTGACATACAGTTTAGGTCTGTCTTCTTCTATGCCGGTAGTTAATGAAACAAATCCCAAGTATTCTTTTTGGGTGACTATCTTGTTTTTAAAATCTATATCGCCTAAATTCAAGTTACGAATAGCCGCTTCATATGTATTTAAAATTTTGCTGACATTAAGATTTTGGAATGTTTTTAACTCCTTACCCTTATTGTTCACAGAGGTTGAATTTTCCGATATAAGATTATACATAAAATCATCGTCTGCAACCTGCGACTTTTTTATGGATTTTCTCTCACCAAAATTAAAGAACTCAACTACATCATAAATTCTCAACAGCTTTTTTATATTTCCAAATTCCGAGAAAAAACCCAGACGAATTAAGATTTTTAATTTGGAAGCTTCAATACCGGACGACATCAAATCAATAATCAACTGCCAAAAGTATTCTCTGTTTGTATCTCTATTTTTGTATAAAGCTTCAGCTGTCGCTGTATTACAATCCCTTATCAATGGTATCGCATAAACTATTCTCTCGTTTTTGACAGAACATTTTCTGTGATCGTCTCTAAAATTAAACGGCTCGACAATAACCTTGTGCCGTTTAGCGTCAGCAATAATGTCCTCCGCTTCGTCCTTTACAAATGCGCTGTGTCCTATGTATGAATTACACAGCCCTGCAAAAAACTCAGCCGGATAATATGCTTTTTGTTTTGCTGTCAGATATGCAAGAATTCCATATGCACTCGAATGGGATTTGTTAAAAGAATACTTGCCGAAATCAAGTATATCTTCCCACAGTTTATCAAACTGTTCATCTGTCCACCCTCTCGATATGAGTTTTTCTTTAAGCTCTGGTTTTACTTGTGCCAACAGTTCAGGTTTCTTTTTTGCAGTCGCTTTACGAAGTAAGTCCGGGTTGTGGATTCCTGCCAATCTGCCCAGTTCAATCAACTGTTCTTGGAACACAAAAATACCGTAAGTATTATTCAATATAGACTCGAGATCCGGGTGTAAATATTCAAATTTTTCTTCACCCTTTCTTCGTTTACAGAAATTATCAATGTATGCCATTGACCCCGGTCTGAACAAGGCATTTGCAATAGATAAATCTTCAATGCCACCAATATCCATTTTCTTTAAAGTTTGCCGCATACCGGGAGAAGAAAACTGAAAAATTCCCAGAGTGTCACCGTTTCTGAAAATATCCAAAACTTTCTTGTCATCATATCGCTGCTTCGGATTTATAAATTCCTTGCTCTCACCCGACATTTCTAAGGTGTCATACTCTTGGTCTAAAGTTCTTAGTCCCAAAACGTCTATCTTAACCAACCCAACATCTTCAACATCATGCATATCGCCTTGCAAATATCTGATTCCGTCTTTGTCATAACATGACGGCAAATAGTAATCAAGGTCTTGTGTTGATATGATTTTTCCGCAAGCATGAAGTCCAAACGATTTGGGCAACCCATTGAGTTTTCTTACATAGTCAAACAGCTCGTCATATTTTTTTACATATGATATAGCTTGCTCGGCATTTTTTGTAGTATCAATCTCGCCGCTAATCATTGCGTCAATTTCATTTATCTCGTAGTTCTCAAATGATTTAGCTATTTTATCAGCAGTTTCCAAGTCAATGTCAAGAACTCTGCACATATCCCGTATTGTTCCTTTTGTTTTATTTGTACCGAACTTTCCTATAGACGCAACTCTTTCTTTACCATATTTGTTATACAAGAATTTAAGAACTTCTGTGCAAGACTCTCCCGAAAAGTCAAGGTCTATGTCTGGAATTTTTAATTCTTTCGCAGTTAGTTCTCCCGACTCTAACAACGATAGCGAGCCGACATCAATAAATCTTTCAAAATAAAGCCCATGTTCAATAGGGTCAATGTTAGTGATGTTTGTTACATAACATATCAGACTCCCACCGCCGGAGCCTCTGGCAATACCTCTTCGCTCAGCGATATTTGCATAGGAATATACAAGTAGAATATAATCTATAAAACCCATTCGGCTAAGACTGTCAAGCTCATACAAATATCTGTCAATGTATTCGTTCACTTTTTTGTCTGACAATTCTACTTCATCGTATCTTACAATGACACCTTCCTCATTGCACACCGGTTGAAACAGTTTTCTGTTTTTGTCAAACACACACTTATTATGTACATCAATATTCAGTTTTTCTTTGAATCCGTCTTCACATAATTTTTCAAGCCATTGCTTGTTGTTAGAAAACTCTTTAGGTGTATCTACTTTAGGCATAATTGGTGCTGATAACGGAATTTTAACATTACATTTATCTGCTATCGTATGTGTCATTTTAATCAGGGAATTGACTGTATTTTCATCAAGATAAGTTAATCGTTCACGAACTTCATTTTCACTTTGAATGAAGCAATCAATATACGACTCACCGTCCTCTTTATACGCTCCGTTAAACGCATATTTTGTTTGGTACTTCCTGTCTGATTCATAAGTATAGTGTGCATCGCAAGTAACCACACAATTAACACCGAGCTCTTCAGACAATTCTAAAATCTTTTTATTCAATTCTATCTGTTCAGAATCTCTGTGCGCTTGGATTTCAAGGTAGTAATCATCGCCAAACCTTTCCTTATATCTTAATACCGTTTCAACAGCTTTGTCGGTATTACCAGACATTAAATACTTGCTAACTTCTCCAGCCATACAGGCACTCATAACTATCAAACCGTTGCCGTATCGAGATAGCATATCAAAATCAATTCGTGGCTTGTAATATTTATTATCCGGGTGTTCCGACATACTTATTAAACTGTTCATATTGAGTCTTCCCGTTTCGTCTTTACACAAAGCAACAAGGTGATAATATTTACTGTCTTTATCATTTATGCTTACATCACTGCAAACATAAAACTCAACTCCATGAATGTATTTTATATTTTCTGCCGAAAGTTTTTTGTAAAGATTTACTCCGCCCAAGCTTCCGCCGTGGTCTGTTATAGCCACCGTATCCTGACCGATTTCTTTTAATCTTTTAATCAGCTCGTCCGGCTTTATAATACTATCCCTCAATGAGTACATTGAATGTGTATGTAAGTGTATCAATTGATAGGTATCCTCCTTTCATATAAATTCTGCCAAACTTCCTTTCCCTTATCAACGGGTGACATTTTTTCAGATAGAAGATTATCCCTGTTCACAACTTTTTCAACCTTAACAAACCGTTTTAGTTTCGCTACATTGGCGTCATTTTCTATAACTACATCTTCGTCTAATGCAAACACAACTTTAGCACCCAGTCTTATTAAAATTCTCAGTTGTAACGGATTGAGATGCGAGGTCAAGATCGCACCGGTATTTGTAATCCCCCAGCTTTCTGCTATCATTACTGATTTTGCTCCCTCGAACAGGATAATTTCTTTCTTTTTTAATATTTCTTCTCTGTTTTGGTATAGCCAGTAAATTGTGTTTAAGTCACCCAAAGGTTTAAAGTATGTATACTTTCTCATTCTCTTTGCTTTGTAGTCCGGATCTAAAGTTCTGCCACTGACATTTATTATGTCGCCGTTGATATTGTATATTGGATAAACTATTCTGTCTGAAAACTCATCATACATCACACCATGATTTTTTAAAACTTCAATAGGTATACCCTCATCAATCCAAATTTTTAATTTGTCTGTATTGAAGTCATACCTTGACATATAATCGGAATCAAGCAACACCCCTTTAGACTCGTGGGCTTTCGGCTTCGGTTTTTTAAATTTTTTTAAAACCTTTGCAGTCGTCAGCCTTTTGTTTATTGTGATGTCGTCTGTGATATTCGCATATTTTTTTAGTATTTCTACGGCTTTGTAAAAATCACAATGATTATACTTTTGGATAAAAGACAATATATTTCCGCCATTGCCCGAACTGAAATCGTAGAAATATTGCTTATCTGTATTGATAGAAAATGAGGGGGTGTTCTCCTCTTTAAGAGGAGATAACGCCCAGAACTCACCGTTCTTTTCCTCGAAGTCGCAATATTGTGATACATATTCGAGAATGTCTACAGAATTAATAATGTCTGACACATCCATTCATATCACCCCCTAATACGGACAAATTTCCGTATGTTGTTTTGCTTCTTCATATGAAATCAGATTTCCGTTAAATTTCATATCTATGTATTGTTCGCTCGACATTTGTGCACCGTTTCTGTTGTACACGACTCTAAGCTTTTTATTGCCGCAATCGATTCCGTCAGTCTCTATTTCTTCAGGCGTTTTATCTTGGAGAATTGCAATTGTGGAAGCATTTCTGCATATTTTTGCACTGTCTGCAATCTTGCCTGTAGACGTGGCTTGCGCTGCTCCGATACCGGCAATATTCATGTCCCCGCAGATCTGGTTCTTGACCATATCCACTAACTTTCCAAGTTCTTGGTATGAGGCAAAGGCATCACCGTCACCCTTACCTTTAAAATAATCCACTACCAACACATCTAACCCTTGCGTATGTTTGATTTTCTTTACTGTAGTGTATATTGACTGTGAATCAAACATAGGCATATATAAGTGAGTAAATTTTCTTGTTTTTAACCAAGCGATACACTTCTCTATTCTCACTGCTTCTTCAGGAGTGTATCGTCCTGTTTTAACCCGATTAAATTCTATCCCGGCAAGGTGTGCAATCAATCTGCAAGTAAACATTCTGGAGTTTAACTCGCTATCCAAATACAACACCGCCAAATCTTTTTTCAATAAATCAACTGCACAATTTAAAAGCATCATACTTTTTCCCTGCTTTGCTTCAGCAGCGAACATAAACAGTTCCCCGGGTTCGATTGTAGCATAATTATTTAAAGTTTCAAACTTAAAAGGGATACCTGCAAGACCTTCGCCCTGCCTCATTTTGATTTCTCCCCACAAATCATCGACAACATCTTTGTATTGAGGAACCTCACTTGTTGTGCTAAACTCCATCATTACATCATCAAGCGATGAATATATTTTCTGTTCAATTTCTTTCTCACTGCTGTCAAAACAAAGCCTCTGACATTCGCTCAGTTTCATGTATGTATCTCGTCTGAACGCCGCGTCAAGAACATTATCAACCAACATTTTATATTCTTCCAACGAATCCCTTGCAATTTCCTTACTCAAATCAATTAACTCATTTAACGCCGGTATTGTAAGAATTTCAGTCTGTTTCTTTGTCGCTTCTTTTGCATTTAGAATGTTGGTTATATTATAGGCATCAATTTTCTCTATCCCTCTTTTGGCTAATTCACAAACAGCATAGTAAATATATGCGTTCTCGCTGTCAGAGAAATGATTTGGCTTTAGCTGCTCCGAATAATATGTCAGCTCCGGCTTTAACAATATTGAGGCGATGATACCTGCTTCACTCTCAATATTTTTAATATCTTTTACATTCATTATGTCACCGTCCTCCCGACAAGCGGCTGTATTCACAGTGGTGACATACATCACATAGATAGTTACAGACAAAGTAATTAACATTCGGAACCCACTCTGTAGTATTTCTGATTGTGTCAATCATATCTAAAGCCCAGTCTTGCGCACTTTCAAAATTCTCTTCAACGAACGGCTCTTTAATTACAGTCCCCGAACGGAAACAGTTAAAACATAACTCTGTCGGTAATTCTTTATATTCATTTCGGATACCCACACTGTACAAGTATAACTGGCGAAGATACTTACCCAGCTCTCTGTCTGTTTTTGTAGCTTTTTTGCGGTTTGAACGCAGCTTTAAATCTCTCGATTTGTTGTCTGCAACTACTATCCCTGTGTCTTTCGCAACCGCATCTATATATCCAACAAAAGGTTTTCCTTTAATTTCAAATTCTATTTTCTTCTCAACTTCCAAAACATTTCTGTATGGAAAACTAAAATTTCTCATATACGACAAACCTTGTTGGAAATAATTTTTGAATATTGAATGGTTTGGAGTCTGCCCAATAACATTATTTTTGAATTCGGTTAGATAATATATTTCCAGTCGGTCTCTTTCCAATTTGCCTGTCAAAGTTTTCTCAATAATTTTGTGTACGAAAGAACCATAGTCTGAGAAAAACAATCTTTTCTTGTCAAGCTTCAATATATATGTCAGAAAAAATCTGTACGGGCAAGCTTCGTAAGTTGTTATTCTGGAGTAGCTCCAAACCATTTCGTCAATTATGTGTGAACAATTCATTTAACCACCCTTTTAGAACGGGAAGTTTTCTTCATTGCTTTCACCCTCTTCGGGCATTTCTTCAAAAGCTGTCTTTTTTTGTGGGCTTTGTTTGCCATGAGGACTTGAACCTACGGCACCGTCTTGTTCCCTCTTGCTTTCAACAAATTCAGCTTCGTCTACCACAACGTCCGTTGTATATACTGTCGTATTGTCCTTTTTGTAGGAACCTGTTTGGATTCTGCCGACAACAGCAATAGCTGAACCTTTTTTGAAATACGAGTTAATAAATTCCGCTGTTTTGCCAAACGCTACACAAGAGGGAAAATCAGCCTCTATTTCTCCGTTGGCGTTTTTAAACCGTCTATTCACGGCAAGAGTAAATTTTGCCGTAACCTTATCGTTGTCACTCTTTTTTAAATCAACGTCTCGCGTCAAGCGTCCGATTAAAATCACTTTGTTCATTAATTATTTTCCTCCTTGGCTGCAAATGCAGTGTTTAATTCTTCAAATAATTTTGTTGCTGTTGCAACATCCTTAATATCAAAATAGTTAGCACTCTTTATGTATTTCTTTATGAGCTTAATCAAATCGGTTCTGTCGTCCGGCTTCTCGCTCAAATGTCTTTCGACAAATTCATGAATGTTATTGACAATGCCGTTGACTATCATTAATTCCTCCTGCATTTCTGCCTCTTTCTTTTTGAGGTAGAATGATTCGGGGTCATCATCTGACGTTGCAACATTGAAATATTTGAGCATGAAGTATCTTGAAGAGTATGTAAGAGCGGAACCAAAGCTCTGACTCAGTTCACCCTGCTGACCGACAAGAACCCACGGCACTGAAATTCTGCTGGCAGGGTTGTCATTATCAACCCACTGCCATACCATATCAGCCTGAACAAGCATATCATTACAATGCTCCTCGTAAATCTTGCCCTGTTTGTCTGATTTGGTTTTTAAATAGTGATACGGTGTAACCTGTATTGTACCGGGAGCAATTGACGGAACAAGTGATACTCCGTACTTTTCCATTCCTCCGGAAATCTTCGATAGAATTTCTTCTTCGGTAACATAGGTATAACCATACCCCTTT
>ERZ1026860.1438-NODE-1438-length-12086-cov-4.638102_pt1 | contig 12086 bp, 10 predicted proteins | sample MGYA00380160_ERZ1026860 | MGnify/ENA primary metagenome ERZ1026860 (study PRJEB33269, sample SAMEA4719796) | human gut metagenome | biome: human-associated habitat; feature: organic feature; material: feces | place: Cameroon | collected 2013-10 ... | reverse complement strand
GATACGAGAATAACAATCTTCGAGCCGGAAAAGAACGGCAGCCGCTTTGCGGACAGATTAATTTGCAGAAAGCAAAATGGTTGGAGAAGTTATATCAAAAATATTTGGAGAGTGAGATATGAACAGAAATGAGTTTATTGCACGTCTAAAAGAAAACGGAATACCGCCGGAAATCGTTTCTTTTGATAGCAGTACGAACGATGGCTATAACATTAGAAAAAATCAACTGTGCTGGGAAGTTTTTTTCCGGGAAAGGGGAAAAGAATATGGCTGCATCGGTTTTCCCTCTGAAAGCAATGCTCTGCAATACCTATACGAAAAGCTTTACAACATATATGTAAAATGAGACTTCAATGTGCCGACAAGAACCGACGCCGAATACTGCGTAACTTGTCCGAAACTTCTCGGAGAAAATGCAACTTAACGACCACTAAGTCGCTGTCAACAGACGGCGGCTTTTGCCTTTTGGGCATTTTGAAGAGGCATAAGCCGTCTCATGAGCAATGAAAATAGCGGCCGCAGATGCCGAATGTTTTTGCGCATAAAGCCCGATATCACCAAAAATATTCGCTTATATCCAAATAACAGGCGCAAATTTGCTTAGAAAACAAACAATCGGAAACAGACCGAGACGAGGAGATTTTTGCGATTTTGTTCGATATATGCAAGTAATGCGACGCGAGTACGGCAGCAAACCTAATAAGAAAGAACAAAGGTTTATTATTTCGTCGGAATCCCTTGACAGGCTCAAGGTCTTATGCTAATATGCAGACAGAAAGGGCAAGTCCGAACGATTTGCCGCAAGGGGGAAAGACATAACGACTCGGGCGCAAAAGTGCCGATTACCGTTGTGTTTATTGAAGGTTTTGCTGTGCCGGAAAAATGTTAATGCTTCATTTTTAAGCAAAGAAAGGAGGGAAACCGTACATTAGCATTTTTTTGAACGGCAGAACACTTTTTAGCAAAAACAACTATAGAGAGGGAGAACTCACATTATGAAAAAAATAATAGCAGTATTATTGAGTGTTCTTATTATTTTCTCATCAATGGCTATTGTCGCTTCCGCGGCAACGCAGGACGATGCAGCGGCAGCCGCCGAGGCATTCAACGCCGCCAAGGTTGACTATTCCGGCGTGTATTGGAAAAATACGCCCGATGCGGTCGTCAACTTCCAGATGAAGAAGATAAACAGCCTTTTGGCTCAGATCGTCGCCGAGAAAAATCTCAAGGGCACGTTTTACAGCGACGAGACCGTAACTGTGATTTCCGCAAAGCTTGCGGGCGTTACCAACACAAAGTTTGACTCCATTGACTTCCCCGGTGTTAAGGCTCAGTTCCCGGGGGCATATGAATATATCACAAAGGCTAAGGAAGAAAAGAAGACTTGGGAGACTCTCGGCACCGTTCCCTTCGGTGTAAAAGACAGAGATTCCTTCGTTAAGGCTCTCGGTGCTTTCTCGGCTAACTTCGGCGGAGTTATTTCTCTCGCCTGTGCAATGTCCCCCGACCTGTACAGCGGCGCTATCATTCCGCTTGTTGAGTCCCTTCATGTCGGCAAGATGCTCCCCTTCGGCGAGTACGCAGCGGCCTCCGGATTTGACGGCGGCAAGACCATGGAAATACTTGCAGGCTATGTGGCAGACACTGTTGAGGCTTTCGCAAAGAATCCCCTCTATTACATCACAGACGTGCTCCCCGATTTTGCAGCAAGCTATGATGTATTCGCAAAGGCTGTTGAAGCAAATCCGATGGCAGCCGCATTCGGCCTCAAGATGCCCGGCCTCGACACCCTTGTTAAGGGTCTTGCGGCTAACCTTAACGGTCTGAAGCTTCCCGAAATAGACTTCGATAAGCTCGCGGGCATGGCTACCGCAAGAGCTGTTGAAAGCGGCTCCGAAGGCGGCTACGATGTTGAGCTCAACGGCGACAAGGCTGTTGTTTTCGGCGCTATCCTTGATTATCTCAAGAGAGTTCTCGAGGATGATAACAATCAGATGATCATCTACAACTACCTGAGCAAGGTTCTCGGCATCACCGATACCGATTACAGAGATCTCATTGCAGCTATAAAGGCATCCGATATCATCGGAATCGTTGCCGCGCTCAGCTCCATTCTTGATACTCTTCTCAGCAAGGCATTCCCGCTTCCTCCGTTCGTAGACGGAAAGGTTGCCGAGATTCTCAAGACTGTACTCAGAGTTGCGAGATTCCTCAAGGAGTTCATTTCCAGAATTCCCATGCCGCTTGCAAAATAAGTTGAAGGTCGAAGCTTGGTTTTTGACTGATACAATTTAAAAATACGGTCACACGGTTTTAGCGCTGTGCGGCCGTTTTTTTGTGCGTCAATTTATTCCGCGCTTTATTTAAATTTTATAGTGATTGTCTATATAAACTGTTGACATTGCCTCGAATCGGGAGTAAAATATATATGTAATTAATTAACACGATTAACTAATTGCCCGCAGCTTATGCGGGCGAAAGGGGAATGTGAATGAAAATTCGGTCAAAGGGCGGCGCTCTGCTTATAGAAACGCCCGGCGGCAGGTCGCTCGAGCTTAATGCCGAAACCTTGTTTGTCAGCGTAGGCGAGGTGAAGCCGAGCTACCGTATGAGTCGTGGAAGCTTCAAAATACGGCAGAAAAAGCTGAGTGAAACAAGGCTCTTTCTCTCGCACGTTAAAGACGGCGACGGCGGCGCGGAGCTTGAGCTATCGAGCAAAAACGGCGGCGCGGTGCTCGCGGTTTCCTTGACGGAGGATAACGGCATATTGAAATTCACCCCGCGCGTTCTCGACGGCGGCAATTACAACCGCCTTGCTTTCAGGCTTCCCGCGTCTCCTGACGAGTCCGTCTACGGCGGCGGAGAGACCTTCGCCGAATTTGACTTGCGCGGCAAGCGGCAGAGGGTGTGGGTCGCCGAGCACATAAACGCCGGGCAGATAGCACGCAAGATAATCAAATCCTCCTTGAACATAAAGGCAGTCGACCGCAAGCAGCGCTATTCAAACTACGAGACCTATTACGCGCAGCCGACCTTTGTGTCCTCGAAAAAATATTTTGTCCACTGCGACACAACGGACTATGCCGAGTTTGACTTTCGCAAAAAGCAGTTTCACGAGATAAGAATAAACAGTGTCTGCCCGATTTATATCGGCATTGCCGAGAGCTTTGAGGAGCTTTCGGAAAAGCTCGGAACACTGCTCGGCAGACAGCCCGAGCTCCCCGAATGGGCATATGACGGCGCGATACTCGGCATTCAGGGCGGCACGCAGACGGTGTACGACAAGCTCGAAAAGGCCGCAGAATACGGCACTGCGGTTGCGGGCGTCTGGTGCCAGGACTGGGAGGGCAGGCGCGTTACCGCGTTCGGCAAGCAGCTCCAGTGGAACTGGGAGTGGGACAGCGAGCGCTATCCCGAGCTTGACAAGAAAATCTGGGAGCTAAAGGAGCGCGGCGTGCGCTTTTTGGGCTACATAAATCCGTTTTTAGCTATAGAAAAACCGCTCTACGCCTATGCCGCGAAGCAGGGATACTGCGTCAAGGACGCGCAGGGGAACGACTATCTCGTCAAGATAACGACCTTCCCCGCCGCCATGGTGGATCTGACCAATCCCGAGGCGTATGAGTGGATAAAGAGCGTGATAAAGAAGAATATGATAGACTTCGGGCTCGACGGCTGGATGGCGGACTTCGGCGAATATCTGCCGACCGACTGCGTGCTTTTCAGCGGCGAAAATGCCGAAAAGGTGCACAACTCATGGCCTGCGCGCTGGGCTAAGGTCAACCGCGAGGCTCTCGAGGAGACGGGAAAGCTGGGCGAGATTTTCTTCTTTACCCGCGCCGGATATACGGATACCGTTAAATACTCCACTCTCATGTGGGCGGGGGATCAGCATACGGACTGGACGGTCGATTTCGGTCTGCCGTCGGTCATTCCCGCGTCGCTCTCGCTTTCGATGTGCGGCTTCGGACTGACCCACAGCGACATCGGCGGATACACCACCTTCGCAAAGATGCGCAGAAACCCGGAGCTCTTCATGCGCTGGGCGGAGATGAACGCCTTCAGCCCGCTCATGCGTTCGCACGAGGGCTCGAACCCGGATCTCAACGCGCAGTTCGACGCAAATGAGCAGGTGCTTGTGCACCACGCTAAGTTTTCGCGCATCCACCGCGCGCTCAAGCCCTATCTCATTGATATGGCGGCGCTCAACGCCGAGCGGGGCATACCCGTGACGCGCCCGCTGTTCTATCACTATGACGGTGAGCGCGAGCGAAAAGAGAGCACGGAATATCTGCTCGGGCGCGATTTGCTCGTTGCTCCGATAATAAGGGAGGGCGCAAAGAGCAGGGAGGTTTACTTCCCCGACGACAGGTGGATAAGCATTTGGAACGGCAAAGAATACGGCAGGGGCTGCGCCGAAATAGACGCGCCGATAGGCACCGTGCCCGTGTTTTACAGAAAAAACAGCGAATACTCCGAAATATTTGAAAAACTCAAGGAGGCTTAACAATGGCAGCGACGCCCGCAACACTGCAAAACAAAACCTACGGCATAGGAATCAGAGACAAAATAGGCTATGCCCTCGGCGACGCGGCGGGTCTTATGACCTTTGCGCTCGTCGGCTCGTTCCTGCAGGTGTTCTATACGAACGTACTGTATATCGACCCGAAGAAGATAACCATGCTCTTTCTGATAGCGAGGATATGGGACGCGATAAACGACCCGATGTGGGGCGCGGTTGTCGATTCCCGCAGACCCGGCAAGAACGGCAAGTTCCGCCCGTATCTGCGCTGGTTCTCGACCCCGCTCGCTATTTTCGGCGTGCTGATGTTCGTCAAAATACCGGGGCTCAGCGAGGGACAGTATCTCGCATTTGCCTACATAACCTATATCGGTTACGGAATGCTCTATACTATAGTAAATATACCCTACGGCTCCATGGCATCCGTAATAACTACCGATGAGCTCGAGCGCTCGTCTCTGTCGATGTTCCGCTCGATAGGCGCGGGCTTCGGCGGTCTGCCGGGACAGATACTTCTGCCCCTGTTTGTATATTCGACGGTTGCCGCAACGGGCGAGAGAGTCCTCGACGGCAGCAAGCTGCTCATAGGCGTTGCCGTATTGGCGGCGTTGAGCATACTCGTCTATCAGCTCTGCTACAAGATGACCACCGAGCGCGTTGTGGCAAAGCCGACCGAGAAAAAAGTCAGGGTCAGCAAAACAGTCAGGTCGCTTTTCAAGAACAGACCGTTCATCGCTCTGTGCATAGCGTCAATGCTTTTGATAGCCGTTCAGCAGTATACTCAGACGACCTATCACTACCTGTTCCTCAACTATTTCAAGAAGCCCGAGCTCTATTCGCTCGTCACGGTTTTTACCTATCTGCCCATGGCGCTGCTGCTGCCCGTGCTTCAAAAGATAGTCCGCCGTTTCGGCAAAAAAGAGGCGTGCGCCGTCGGCATGGCGGGGGCGTTTATAGCAAACCTCGTTCTGTGGCTCATAGGCACAAAGAGCGTCGTTGTGTTCTTCATATTCTGCTTCCTCTCGGGGCTCGGCATGACCTTCTTCGTGCTTGAGGTCTGGGCGCTTGTGACGGATGTTATAGACTATCAGGAGACGCTCTCCGGTCAGCGCGACGAGGGTACGTCTTACGCTTTCTTCTCGTTTACGAGAAAGCTCGGCCAGACCATAGCCGGCGTTCTCGGCACGGGAGTTCTGACCCTCATAGGCTATGACGCGAAAAACCTTACCTCCCAAGCTGTTGACAAGCTTTACAGCGTTTCAACGGCGCTGCCCGCGCTCATGTGCCTGCTCATGGCTCTTTCTCTCGGAGTGTTCTACCCACTGACGAAGAAAAGGCTTCAGCAGTTGAATGAAAATAAACATCAGGAAAAAACAGAAGAATAAAAGGAGCGATATATCATGAAATATTTTCTCGACAGCGCAAAGATAGACGAGATAAAATTTGCATACAACACCTTCGGAATAGACGGCGTGACAACCAATCCGAAGCATATCATGAACAGCGGCAAGCCGTTTTTGACCGTCATAGCCGAGCTCGCGCAGTGGGTCAGGGACGAGGGGATAGAGGGCTATGAAAATTTCCCCGTTTCGGTTGAAATAAATCCCCATCTCGACGACGCCGAGGAAATGATAAAAGAGGCTGAAAAAATAGCCGCAATGTCGCCGAACTTCGTCATAAAGATACCCTGCACCGAGGCGGGCGTGACTGCCGCGCGCAGGCTCGAAAAGAAGGGTATCAGAACTAATCTCACCCTCGTTTTCTCTGCCGCACAGTCTATATGGGCGGCGAAAAACGGCTCTCTGTTTGTCTCGCCGTTTATCGGCTGGAAAGAGGCGAACGGCGAGGATTGCAGGCAGTATATCGCCGACATAGTGAAGATATATAAGAATTACGGCTTCTACGGCAAGACGCAGATAATCTGCGCCGCGATAAGAACGCCCAAGCAGTTTGTCGACTGTGCAACGGCGGGCGCCGATATAGTGACCTGCGGACTCGATGTGTATCTCGAGAGCATAAAGCACGCCTACACCGTACAGGGTCTCGGAATTTTCACAGACGCATGGGACAACACGGTGACGGAGTGAGGTGGCAAAAATGAATATAGGATTCATAGGCCTCGGCATAATGGGCGAGGCCATGTGCGCCAACATAGTAAAAAAGCATGACGGCAAGGTTTTTCTGTATGACCTCGACGGCGAAAAGGTCGAAAAACTCGCCGCCCTCGGAGGCTTCGCCTGCGCCGACAGCGCGGAGCTCGCCGAAAAGAGCGACGTCATAATAACCATGGTCCCGAAATCCGAGCATTCGCGCTCGGTCTATGAGGCTGTTCTGCCCGCCTTGGACTGCACAAAAACCTGCATTGATATGAGCACCATAGACCCCGTCGTGTCCGTTGAAATATCGGAGACGGTAAAGGCGGCCGGCGCTCGCTTTGCGGATGCGCCGGTAGTCAAGTCGAGACCCGCCGCCGAAAGCGGCACGCTCGGAATTTACGTCGGCTCGGATGAGGAGACGTTTGAAAAGATTCGTCCGATTTTAGCCTATATGGGCAGCAATATTATCCGCATGGGCAAAAACGGTATGGGGCTCGTGATGAAAATCTGCCACAATACGCTCGTAGCGCAGATTCAAAACGGAGTCAACGAAACTCTCGCGCTCGCAAGGAGAGAGGGCATATCGGTAGATGATTTTGCCCTTGCGATTTCCTACGGCGGCGGACAGAATTTCTATCTCGACGGTCAGGCGCAGAACATAAAAAACGAGAACTGGACTACCGCATTCTCGCTCGAAAATATGTACAAGGATCTCGGTATCTGCGAGCGGCTGAGCGCCGAGGCGAATTTCCCCATGCCGGGCATGGAAAATGCCAAGGCAGTCTACGACAAAGGCATGGCGGCGGGACTCGGCAAGGAGGATTTCCGCGCTACTTACAAGGTGGTCAGCGGTGAATAATATGCTTGAAATTTTAAACGCCGTCAACGATGTGCCGGTGCTCTCGGTCTTTGACCCCGCGTTTGCGCCCTACGGCAGAGTGATCGAGGGCTGCGACTTTTCGCGGGCGGACGAATATATGCTCGAAAAAACCGATATCCCCGAGAGCGGGAATATTTATGTCCCGAGCGTGCCGGAGCTTGAGGAATCGGAGCTTAAGTCCGATATCGAAAACACGCTCTACGGCTCAATGCCCGTGCAGATAGGCTTTTGCAACGGCAGGAACACGACCTATAACGGTTTCGAGTATCACAAATGCTCGGAGATAAACTACGCCGTGACGCCGTTTATGCTCGTGCTCGGTCACGTCTGGGATATCAGGGACAACACCTACGATATCCGCAGCGCTCAGGTGTTTTTCGTGCCTGCGGGCACAGCGATAGAGATGTATCAGACTACTCTGCACCTCTCGCCCTGCCGCGTGTGTGACGAGGGCTTTAAGGATATAGTCATCCTCTCCCGAGGCACAAACACGCCGCTCGAATATAAAAAAACGAACGCCGACCCAGAGTCCGTGCTGCTGCTCCGAAGAAACAAGTGGGTCATAGCCCATCCGGAGCGCGAGCCGCTGATAAAGCAGGGGGCACACCCTGGCGTTATCGGCGAAAACAAAGAACTATTCTATAAATAAAGGAACTGATGAAATGAGCGATTTCAAGCTTGCGTATGTCCCCATAGGCGTGCCGACCTTCGAGCTGGTCAGTGCGGGGGAACAGTTTGAAAAATCTAAAAAGATGCTGCGCTCGCTCTGCGCGGACGCGGTATGCCCCGAGGAGATGCTCTTGTCCGTTGACAAGCTGACGGCGTTTCTCGACGGGCTTTCGCCCGACCTTATTGTGCTCCAAAACATAACCTTTGCAAACTCGGCGTATGCTTGCGAGGTGCTCAAAAGATTTGACTGCCCCATATTGCTCTGGACGCTCAGAGAGCCGGTCATAGACGGCGGACGCTTGAGACTGAATTCCCTGACCGGCGCTTTTTCTGCTGCGAACACGATAAAATATTTCCGCAAAGAGCAGTTCGGCTATGTGTTCGGCTCACCCGAGGAGGAGAGCGTGATAGCCGAAATCGGCGCATATATCCGCGCGGCGCAGGTCCGGAAAGAGCTGAAGAGCCTTAAAATGGCGAGCGTCGGACATACCCCGCAGGGCTTCGGCTTCGGCAGGGCGCTCGATGCTGAAATGTTGAAAAATTTCGGCGTGACGCTCGAATCGATTGAGGCGCGCGAGCTTATAGAAAAGGCGCTTGCATATTCGGACGGCGAGGCGCGAGAGTATCTCGACAGAGCAGCAGGGTGCATGAACGGGCTTGAAAACACCCCGGAGAAGAACGCGCTTGATTTTGCGCGGCTTTACAGAGCCTACGACGAATATGTAAAGACAAACGGGATAGGCGCTCTCTCATCGAGATGCTGGCCGGATTTCTTTACTTCGTTCGGCACGCCCGTCTGCGCGGTGCTCGCCATGCTCAACGACATGGGCGTCGCCGCCGCGTGCGAGGCCGACACATACGGTGCGCTGTCGATGTTTATCGGTATGCGCCTTAGCAAAAAGAGCGTGTTCTTCGGCGACCCCGTATCGCTCGACGAAAAGGAGAACACGGTCACATTCTGGCACTGCGGAACGGCGGCGTGCTCGCTTGCCCGCAGGGATACGGGCGCTTGCGTCGGAGTCCACTGCAACAGAAAAATAGGCCCTACAATGGAGTTCGGCTGTATGCCCTGCGACAGAGTCACGGTGTTCAGAGTCGGCAAAAAGCCGGACGGGAGCTTCAGATTTTTTGTCGCCTCGGGCAGTGCGCTCGACAAGCCCAAGCAGTTTTACGGCACGAGCGCCGTGGTGAAAACGGATTCGGACGCTCGCGAGCTCATAATGAACAGCGTCAGAGACGGCTGGGAGCCGCATTTCGTTGTTATATACGGCGATGTGAAGCGTGAACTGTGCGCTCTCGCCGAGATGCTCGGCATGGAGATAAACGAATACTGATATGGTAAAGAAGATACTTTTTCTCTTGGTGGTGTTTTTGACTAACATCATCCAGGGGATAACCGGCTTTGCGGGGACCATGCTCGCTATGCCGCCGAGTGTTATGCTCGTCGGGTTCGACACCGCAAAGCCGATACTAAACGCCCTCGGTTTGCTCTCGGGTATATATATAGTCGCCGCGAACAGAAAGAGCGTCAACAAAAAAGAATTTTTAAAAATTGTCGCCGTGATGTCCCTCGGTATGCTCGCGGGCTTTGCCTTGCGCAGTGTCTTGGCGGGCAGAGAGCGGGTGATGTATATCATGCTCGGGGTGGTGGTTATCCTGACCGCGGTATCCGGCATATACAAAACATTCCTGAAAAAAGGCGGCGGGCACAGCCACGGAAAAGCCGTGTCCGCCGTTCTGCTTATTGCGGCGGGAGTGACGCACGGCCTGTTCGTCTGCGGCGGTCCGCTACTCGTCTCGTATATGACGGGCAAGGTCGGTGACAAGCAGGAGTTTCGCACCACGCTCTCCGCGTGCTGGATAGTCCTCAACGGAATAATTTTAACAGACGACATAAGAGCCGGACTGTGGAACAAGAATATGCTTTTACTGTTTTGCATATCCGCCGTCATACTTTTTGCGGCGATGTTCATCGGCAGCCTGCTGTGCAAAAAGATGAGCCGCGGGCTGTTTATGAAGATAACATATATCCTACTGATAGTATCGGGAGCGCTCTTGTTTATAAAATAATTTGATAGGTGCGCCGAAATATAGTATAATAATACATGGAGGAGGCGGCGCTATGGACTACACGGGATTTAACATGAGCCGTATAAAAAATGCAAACAGAGCGTCTGTGCTCTATCTGCTCAACGGCAGAAAGAGCATGAGCCGCAAGGATATTGCGGATTCGCTCGGGCTTACCCCCGCTGCGGTCAGCAAGATTTGCGCCGAGCTTATAGCGGAGGGCGCGGTCAGCGAATGCGGCTTCTCGGACGGCGCGGGAGCGGGCAGGAGAAAGATAATCCTGTCCCTAAACTCCTCTCGATTTGCAGTCCTCGCCGTGAGCATAGACGCAGGCGGCTATTACTGCGGGATATGCACCCTCGGCGGAGAGGAGACAGTCGGCGAATATACGATGCTTCCGAGAGACACAAAGCCCGAGGACTTTCTGCGCGCAGTCGGAGAGAGCTGCCGCAGGCTTATAAAAAACAACCCGACCGGCGGCGCGGAGCTTATCGGCGCGGGAGTCGGAATAGTCGGCGGCGCGGACAGCTTGAGCGGAAAAACGACCGGCAGCTACGGCGTATGGCGTCCGGGGATAAATATAAAGAAAATATTGGAGGACGAGACGGGGCTTCCCGTTTGCGTCGATAACAACGTCAAGGCGTTTGCGCTCGCCTCGCTGATATTCGACAGGGAGCACAGCGCGGATAACATACTGTTCGTGAAATGGGGGCCGGGCGTCGGCTCGGCGATAGTCATAAACGGCGAGGTCTTAAACGGGACGGACAGCGGCTCGTCCGAGATAGGTCACTACATAGTCGACCCGAACGGCGAAAAATGCCGTTGCGGGCGCAGGGGCTGTCTCGAAACGGAGGTCTCGGCGCCTGTGGTTATAAACCGCATAAGGGCAGTGTACTCCGAGAAGGCGACTCCGACGCTGTTCAAGATGACCGACGGCGATGCGGACAGGATAGATATAAGGCTTATACTCTCGGCGGCAAAGAGCGACGGCGCTGTAAAGTCGGAGCTTGAGCGGTGCGCGGACAGCCTTGCAAAGGCGGTCACGAATGCGGCGACGGTCATTGCACCGGACAGCGTTGTGGCGTTCGGCTATATGTTCGAAAGCAATATATTCGAGCTCTTCGCTAAGCGGTGCGCAAAGTATTATCCCGGTTTCGGAAAGGGCTATATCAGGCTCTCGCCGCTCGACGGCAAGCACAGCTTTATCGGTCCCGCCGCCCTGGCGGCAAAAAAGTTTTTCTTCGAAAAATAAAAGCATAAGCCGATAAAAGTTATTATAAAGCATTAATCCTACCCATGTTTTTTTGTTGGGTGGGATTTTTTGTGCTTTGTTTCAAAATACGGACAGCGACAAATTGGGAGTTGCGGAGGAAAGCCGTCGATAGACAAACAATTTCAACATTGTAAATTGACACAATCGTGTAGGAAAGGATATCATCCGCCCGCGGTTTATGCGGTAATTTGTGACTATTTACTTTGTAGGGTGCGGCGACTCAACACCCTTTGACGCGTCAGCGTCACTGAAAATCTTTTCATTTCATCCGGCTCTCCTGCTATACTGATAACTGCAACCAAGAACAACAATGACAGCCTCTGTTTGACAGGCGGTTTCGGGAAGTCGATATACTGCGAACGCCGATTTTTACACTTTTTAAAGATTCCTGTGTACAAAAAAACACCCTTTGATAAACTTTATAAAATAAATCTGTTTTAAGCCGTCTCGGAGTGTGACGGTACGGGCACCGAACTCTTTCTAAATAGAGATAAAGAGGCTTTTGTTCTTTTTCTGATATGCTTATTCGCAAAAATGCAACTGATTTTATTTAACACGATTACTTAAAAACGTTGATAT
>ERZ1026860.1437-NODE-1437-length-12090-cov-6.581055_pt1 | contig 12090 bp, 11 predicted proteins | sample MGYA00380160_ERZ1026860 | MGnify/ENA primary metagenome ERZ1026860 (study PRJEB33269, sample SAMEA4719796) | human gut metagenome | biome: human-associated habitat; feature: organic feature; material: feces | place: Cameroon | collected 2013-10 ... | reverse complement strand
TTTCCTTCTTTCATTTCAGGCTTATAAAGTGCTTCTCCATACATATAGTCTACCTTCCCATATCAGACACCTCCACACATAACACTTTGAAATACAACTCATATATACAATAAAACCCCATCAGACAGATTTCTCTATCCAATGGGGCTTATATGTCATATCGTCTGATTCAACATCATTATATTATTCTCTTACATCAAACTCTGCATCGTTTGGCGTAAAATTGGCGTATTTTTGTAATTTTACAAATTTCCACCAATAAGGTACATCACGTTTTTAGTAGAGCTTTGCACCTGCTGGAATGTGGTTATCAACCATAAGAAGATGAAGTTCCTCATCCTCTGAATCCTTAAGATTGTTTACTGCTGAAAGGAGCATACCGCAAGACTCAATTCCCATCATCTTTCTGGGTGGAAGATTTGTGATAGCAATAAGTGTCTTTCCAACAAGTTCTTCCGGCTCATAGTAAGCGTGAATTCCGCTTAAAATAGTACGGTCTGTGCCTGTTCCATCATCAAGAGTAAACTGTAAAAGTTTCTTGCTCTTAGGAACTGCAACACATTCTTTAACCTTAACTGCTCTGAAATCTGATTTTGAGAATGTATCAAAATCAACTGTTTCCTCAAACAATGGCTCTATTTTAACATTTGAGAAATCTATTTTTTCAACAGGTTTAGTTTCCTCAACAGGAGCTGCTTCGGAAGTCTTATTTGCCTTCTTGTCAGCGTCGAGTGACTTCATCGTCGGGAACAGTAATACATCCCTGATTGCCTGACTATCTGTCAGAAGCATTACCAGACGGTCGATTCCGTATCCGATTCCACCTGTTGGCGGCATACCGATTTCAAGTGCATTGAGGAAGTCCTCATCTGTATGCTCTGCCTCGTCATCACCTGCTGCTGCGTTAGCATCCTGTGCCGCGAAACGCTCACGCTGATCGATTGGGTCGTTGAGCTCTGAGTATGCGTTACACATCTCCCATGTATTACAGAACAGCTCAAAACGCTCTACCTTTGTAGGGTCGCTTGGCTTCTTCTTTGTGAGAGGTGATATCTCGATTGGGTGATCCATGATAAAGGTTGGCTGGATAAGCTCCTTCTCACAGTACTCCTCGAAGAAGAGGTTTACAATGTCGCCCTTCTTGTGACGCTCCTCGTACTCAATATGATGCTCGTCAGCAAGCTTCTTTGCAGCTGCATCATCAGGTACCTGGTCGAAGTCTACGCCTGCGTATTTCTTGATTGCATCTATCATTGTCATTCTTGCGAATGGCTTTCCAAGGTCGATTTCCACGCCGTTGTATGAGATTTTTGTTGAACCGCATACCTTCTCAGCGAGGTAACGGAACATTGACTCTGTCAGTTCCATCATGCCCTCGTAGTCTGTGTATGCCTGATAAAGCTCCATAAGTGTGAACTCAGGGTTGTGACGTGTATCTACGCCCTCGTTTCGGAAAACTCGTCCGATCTCGTATACTCGCTCAAGTCCTCCGACGATGAGTCTCTTTAAGTAAAGCTCAAGGGAAATACGAAGCTTTACATCCTCGTTCAAGGCATTGTAGTGTGTCTCGAATGGTCTTGCTGCGGCACCACCTGCGTTTGAGACAAGCATAGGTGTCTCAACCTCCATGAAGTCACGGCCTGCAAGGAAGTTACGGATTTCCTTGAGTATCTGTGAGCGCTTGATAAATACCTCTTTGCTCTCCTGATTCATGATGAGATCCACATATCTCTGACGGTATCTGGTGTCTGTGTCTGTCAGTCCATGGAACTTCTCCGGGAGTATCTGGAGTGATTTTGAAAGCAGGGTTATCTCCTCTGCATGGATTGAGATTTCGCCTGTCTTTGTTCTGAAGGCGAAGCCCTTTACACCGTAGATATCACCGATATCTGATTTCTTGAAGTCTGCGTATGAGTCTTCTCCGATATTGTCCCTTGCCACATATACCTGGATATTGCCCTTTAAGTCCTGGATATTGCAGAAAGAAGCCTTACCCATGACACGCTTGAACATCATACGTCCTGCGATGCTTACCTCGATTGGCTTTGCATCCATGATTTCTCTTCTCTCGTTGTAATCGTTGTTGATTACCTCTCGCTTTGCAGCGTCATCCAAGCCCTCTACATCAGGAGCCTTTCTGTCACCGAGAATCTCAGCCTCATGCGCATTGTAAAGCTCCTTTACATCGCTGCTGTGATGAGTGACATCATACTTTGTAATCTGGAAGGGATCCTTTCCTGCTTCCTGTAAATTCTGTAATTTTTCACGGCGGACCTTAAGGAGCTGGTTTACGTCCTGCTGCTGTCCACCCTTGTTATTATTCTGATTTGCCATTTTTTACCTCTTTTAGTTCTCTTCTGCTCTCTGGATCTCAAGTACCTTGTATGTGAGCTCTCCTACCTGAGTCTCAACAGTTACAGTATCTCCGACTTTCTTTCCAAGAAGAGCTTTACCTACAGGTGACTCGTTTGAAATCTTGCCCTTTAAGCTGTTTGCTTCTGTTGAACCAACGATTTTGTACTCAAGTTCCTCGTCGAACTCACAATCTAAGATGCGGATCTTACATCCGATAGAAATCTTGTCAAGGTCAACCTCCTCCTCAACAACAACCTCTGCATTTTTAAGGATTTTCTCGATTTCCTCGATACGAGCCTCGATATCACGCTGCTCATCCTTAGCTGCATCATACTCAGCATTCTCAGATAAATCACCCTGCTCACGAGCCTCCTTGATCTTCTGAGAAACCTCTTTACGCTTAACAACCTTTAAATGCTCAAGCTCATCCTCGAGCTTCTTAAGACCTGCATATGTCAGAATATTTTTCTTGTTCTCCATGATCCTTACCCTTCTATCTTCCTTTTTTTATTTTTGATATTTATTGTACTCATTTAGTATATTAACTTCCCACACCAAGGTCTTCAATACCGGAAAGTATACAGTATGTTCCGAAGAAAAATATGAACTGCCACGGGTTCCCATAACCCGAGACAACGGAAACCCCGCAGCAAAGGAAATCCCTCTATCCGCGATTCACTCCCGTGGCTAACTTCATATTTTTCTGAGGAATAAACTGTATGCTATTCCGGTAACTTCGATAAACTGAATGTGGGAAGTTTCACATACTAAATTTAAAGCCTATTTTAACGCGTGTATTATAATTGAAAATCCCCACTCTGTCAAGGATTTGACCGATTTCAATTTCGAAGCTGTTCCTTATACAAAAGCTCCTCAAGCTGTTCTAAGCTCTCCACCGTATTCACCGCCGCGCGCAGCCTCGATGAATGCGGATATCCTGCCGTATACCATGCTGTGTGCTTTCTCATCTCGTGTATTCCTGTGTACTCGCCCTTGAACTCTATCATCATGCGTGCATGGCGCAGTATCATCCGGCGCACTTCCTCAAAGGATGGCTTTTCCTGATGCTCGCCGGTCTCAAAGTAATGCAGTATCTGTGAGAAAATCCACGGATTGCCCTGCGCTCCCCTGGCTATCATAAAACCGTCGCAGCCTGTCTGCTCCTGCATTCTTATGACATCCTCTGCGCAAAGCAGGTCTCCGTTTCCTATGACCGGTATTGAGACAACCTCTTTTACCTGCCTTATGATGTCCCAATCGGCTTTACCGGAGTAGTACTGCTCTCTGGTCCTGCCATGCACTGCGACTGCGCTTGCGCCGCTTTCTTCAGCCACATGTGCCAGCTCTACTGCGTTGACGTGCTCATCATCGAAGCCCTTTCGTATTTTTACCGTGACCGGCTTATCTATCGCTTTTACTATGCTCTCTATAATCTGACCTGCAAGGATCGGATTTTTCATGAGCGCTGAACCCTCACCGTTGTTTACGATTTTGGGCACCGGGCAGCCCATGTTGATATCCAGTATGTCAAACGGTCTTTCCTCTATCTGCTTTGCTATCTGAGCCATTATCTGAGGGTCTGAGCCAAACATCTGGAGCGAAACGGGCTTTTCTCTTTCATCTATTGAAAGAAGCGACTCTGTATTTTTGTTTTTGTACAAAATTGCCTTGGCGCTGACCATTTCCATACATAAAAGGCCGGCTCCCTGTTCCTTGCACAATAAGCGAAATGGCAGGTCTGTCACGCCTGCCATAGGTCCCAGTATCAGGTTGTTGGGGAGTGTCACGCTTCCTATCTGAAGCTTTCGTATCTGATGAATATTCATACTGTTACTTTACTCCCTTGCGGTTCTGCTTGCAATACACGAGGTTTATGCCCTTTAATGTCAGGTCAGGATCATATACATCCACGTTATCTGTCTCATTGGCTATTATTCTGCCGAGTCCGCCGGTCACTACAACCTTTGCATCGTACATGCCGGTTTCTTCCTTTACCTTGTTGATGATATACTCTGTCTGTCCTATCTGGCCATACACAAGTCCCGCCTGCATGCTGGTGATGGTGTCCTTTCCAAGGATATTATCAGGCTTTTTAATTTCTATCTCAGGAAGCTTTGCCGCATCCTCCCAGAGTGCCTTGGCTGAAATACGTATGCCGGGCGCCGTGATTCCGCCCATAAAGGTACCGTTTTCATCGACCATATCATAGGTGGTTGCTGTGCCGAAATCTATGACCAAAACAGGTCCTCCATATAATTCATATGCAGCTACGGCGTCTACTATACGGTCTGCGCCAATTTGCTGCGGATTTGGTGTGGCGATACGGATGCCTGTTTTGATGCCCGCCTCCACGATTATCGGCCTGATATTGAAGTATTTTATAAGGCCATTCTGCAGTGAATGCATGATATTCGGTACAACGGAGCAGATGATTGCATCATGTATGTCGTCCATTCCTACCTGGTTTCTTTCGAGCAGATTGCTCAGAAGCATGCCGTATTCATCCGATGTACGTGGCATTTTGGTTGTTATTCTAAAGCTCGCTTTTATCCTGTCCCCATCAAACACACCGCATGTGATGTTTGTATTTCCTACGTCCAGTGCTAAAATCATCTGTTATTCCTCCTCGAGTCCTTCTCCCAAAAATACTATGCGATAATACGTCTCTATCGACTCGAGCAGCTCTCTTCGCTCGTTGCGGTACTGCTTTATCTTTAGCACGCTTCCTATCTCGTCATAGAAAAAGTCGTTTTCCTTGCAGGATGTTCTGAAATCGAGGTTTCCGTCCTCATCAAACACCAGCTCCAGTATGCCTCCCACATCCTCTGTATACAGGACGCACATGATTTTGAGCTCATCCCTTATAGTCTGTGGAAGTCCGTTAAAATTCTCGTTCAGATAATATTTTTTCTGATATGCGTTTGACACGCAAAGTACTACCTCTTTAGACATATCCGTATATTCCTCTCACTGATACTTCTCCGCTTGAAACCAGCTTGCGTGACTCCCATGTGTCCACGATCAGCTCGCCCTTAGGCGTGATGCCCATCGCCTTTCCGTCAAACGGCTCCTTCGGGTCCAGTACCCTTACTGATTTATTCCTGTTGACCAACAGCTTGTCATACTCCCTGACGAGGGCTGATAGGTCCTGCGTCTGTAAAAATGTGTCATAATACTGCTCAAAGTATGACATGGTCTCTGCGATTATCTGCGCACGGTGGAACCTTTTGCCACCCGCTTCTATCATGAGTGAGCTCGCCATCTGACTGATTTCCTCCGGAAAGCTCTCATTGTGCACGTTGATACCGATGCCTACAACGATATGGTTGATGTAGTCAAACTGCGCATTCATCTCTGTGAGTATGCCGCACACCTTTTTGCCGTTTACCACAATGTCGTTCGGCCACTTTATCATGGCTTCCTCGCCGGTAACGCTTGTTATGGCCTTTGCTACGGCAAGTGCTGCCACAAGTGTGAGCATGGAGGCATTGTTTGGATTGATATCAGGCTTTATCATAAGTGTCATGAAAATACCTGTGCCGGATGGCGATACCCAGCTGCGGCCGCGACGCCCCTTGCCTGACTCCTGCTTGTCCGCTACGACCAGTGTGCCGCTTGGATAGCCTTTTTCGGCAAGCTCCTGAGCCTTGGTGTTGGTGGAGTCTATTGTATCAAAATACAGTACCTCCTTTGCCACCCAGTCTGTGTGCAGGAGGCTTTTTATCTCTGCCTCTGTCATCAGATCGGGCGCTGCCATGAGCCTGTAGCCCTTATTCTGTTGTGCCTCTATCTCATATCCGGCTTCCTTTAGCTGGTTTATGGCCTTCCACACGGCTGTGCGCGATACACCGAACCGGTTGCATAGCTCCTGTCCTGAAATATAGCCGTCAGCGCTGCGTAGAAGCCTAAGTATTTCTTCCTTCATGTCCTGTTCCTTAGTTTTGCTCTAGTCTGCAAGTGTTGCACGCATGATTGCCTTGATTGAGTGCATACGGTTCTCTGCCTCATCAAATACCACTGAGCGCTCTGACTCAAATACCTCGTCTGTCACCTCAAGCTCGCTCAGTCCAAACTTCTCATAGACCTGTTTTCCGATTGTGGTCTTTAAATCATGGAATGCCGGCAGACAGTGCATAAAGATTGCGCTATCCTTTGCATTTTCGAACGCCTTTGCATTTACCTGATATGGCTTTAAGTCGTTGATTCGCTCTGCCCATACCTCTTCCGGCTCGCCCATTGATACCCACACATCTGTGTATATGACATCTGCGTCCTTTGTGCCCTCTGCCACATCCTCTGTGAGTGTGATTGATGCGCCGGTTGTTTTTGCAACGTCCTTACAGTATTTTACAAGCTCATCATTTGGGAAATATTTCTTGTTTGTGCATGCCACGAAGTCCATGCCGAGCTTTGCACATGTGACCATGAGTGAATTGCCCATGTTGTATCTTGCATCGCCCATGTATACAAATTTCACGCCCTTGAGTCTGCCGAGGTGCTCACGGATTGTAAGCATATCTGCTATCATCTGTGTCGGGTGGAACTCATTTGTCAGACCATTCCATACCGGTACGCCTGCGTATTTTGCAAGCTCCTCCACGATTTCCTGTCCGTATCCGCGGTACTCGATTCCATCAAACATTCTGCCGAGCACGCGCGCTGTATCAGCGATGCTCTCCTTTTTGCCTATCTGCGAACCGCTCGGGTCAAGGTATGTGACATGCATTCCAAGGTCATGTGCCGCTACCTCAAAAGAGCAGCGAGTTCTGGTACTGGTCTTTTCAAAAATCAGCGCTATGTTTTTGCCTGTGAGGTCATCATGTCTGATGCCTTTTTTCTTCTTTTCCTTCAGCTCCTGTGAGAGGTCAATCAGATAAGTAATCTCTTCCGGAGTGTAATCCATAAGTTTTAAAAAGTTTCGTCCCTTTAACTGCATTGCTCTTGCCTCCTGGGTTTTATTTGCATCGTTTATAGATTTAGATTGCTATAATGATGTCATTTTACTCTATTTTGGGGTATGTTGCAAGAGGTTTGAAGCATTGAAGCTTAGACTGCAAGCCCGACGGAAGAAATAATTAAAGAGGCTGCAAACCAACAAGCTTTGTTGATTTGCAGCCTCTTTGTAATTTCTTTGTATTGGCTGTATATTATCTGAACTTCATATTTCCGATTGATATTCCTGAGCCGTGATCATTGAAGGATGTGCATCCTCCTGTGTTGTCCACTCCGGACATTGCCTCCTGTGCTGCACTGTAGCATGATGAGGAAATGCGTCCGTTTAGCTTTCTTGCAAGCTTTCCTGATGATGCCGGTCCAAACTGACCCTTCTGGTAAATAACACCTGAGATACTGTTTGGATATGAGCCGCTCTTTACTCTGTTGATGACTGCCGCTCCTACTGCGAGCTGACATTCATAGCTCTCTCCGCCTGCCTCACACTCGATGATTGCTGCAAGCAGTGTCAGGTCATCTGCTCCTGCACTTACTGCCTCGCCCTGTGTGGTCTCGGTTTTCTTTGATTCCTTTGCGGCTTTTGCAGCCTCTTTTGCTGCTTTTTCTTCTGCAGCCTTTCTCTCAGCCTCTTTCTGTGCAGCTATCTGAGCCTGTTCCTCTTCAATTGTGATACCCACTCTTGTGTTTAAGGAACGTGTCGCATAATCTGCTGCGATATATCCTGTCTGTGAATCACAGACTACTGCAATCCAGCCGTCTATCGCCTGCGCTGCACGGTCCACCTGATAGGTCTTGCCCTGGTCAGCTACCGCTAAGGCCTTGCTGTTTGTATCTGCTGCTTCTCTCACACGAAGTCCGTCTGTATTTACTGTGGCGATTTCTCCGCATGTGTCATAAGCATAGCTTAGTGCGTCAGTTCCGGTCACACAGTAAGAGACATTGACATATCCGTCTACATTTCCTGACTTGATGTGAGCCCAGGTGCCATCGTTTTCTACGATGTCTGCCACACTTCCTTTATATAGTTTTCCAACAATATCTGACTGTTCATCGGCCTGTGCTCTTACGTTGAGTGATTCTTCAACGTTTGGCATAAGCTTTGTCTGCCATTCCTGCTGCTCCTGTGTGAGCTGCGGCTGCGCCTCCTGCTGTACATCCTGTGCTGCTGCCACCATCTCAACATTTTCTTTTTCTACTGTAACAGCATTCTCTGCTGTGAGGCTCTTCTCATAATCAAAAAGAGTCGCTGCTACGCCAGCATAACTATTATAACCAGTATGCTCTAAACCAGTGTTTGCTAGCACCTTATCCTCTGCCTTGACCTCAGAGCGTCCGCTGTTAGTAACCGCGGTAACCGTCAGCATAGCGCACAGTCCACAGACCGTAATGCTCTCGATTACTTTTTTGTTTAGCTTCATATAATCCTCCATATGGTGTAGTATATGTTGTTTTTGTTACGTTTATTACACCTATGTTGCATTTGTTACAACTTTGTTACAGTCGGTATAATATCACAGTAATACCGTTTTGTCAAATTTCATGGAAAAATCTCCTGCAGCACCGATGAAATCACCCCATTCTGATGTGCTTTATGCTCTATCTCAAGCTTGTCATTCTCGCTTCTCGACAGCTCGTCTATGTAGTCGCTCACCTGTTTTTCTATTTTATATATCTCGTTGCTCAAAAGTCTTATCCTGTGTGAGAGTGCGAACAAGGTCACTATAACCGTCAGCATGAAAAGTGCAAGCATTATCACAAATATGCCTCCTGCCATGATGTCCATATTGTCCATTAATAATTCCATATTGCTTCTTCCTCCCTGTCATTCTTTTTCTTGTACATCGTTCAAAATTTAACTTACCCTAAACCTCAGATTGATGTACTATTGATTATTATAACCAATTCACTTGAACTTAACAGTTCCTATCGGTCGCAAGTTTCGACATTTATCCGGTATTGCAGGGCAAACTTTCGCCGGTAACTTGGTATTGACTTTTATTGTGTTGAGTATAATATAAATATGAGACAAAACAGGAATGCAAGAAAGGATACATATATATGAAGAAAATAGTTATGACCGGCGGCGGTACTGCAGGTCATGTCACTCCAAATATCGCTCTTATGCCGGCACTTAAGGAAGCCGGATACGATATCGAATACATCGGCTCAGTCAACGGAATGGAGAAGGGTCTTATCGAAGCCCAGAAGATTCCTTATCACGGCATTTCATCCGGAAAGCTGCGCCGATACTTTGACTGGAAGAACTTTACAGATCCGTTCCGTGTGTTAAAGGGCTATGGCCAGGCTGTAAGCCTCATGAAAAAGCTTAAGCCTGATGTAGTATTTTCTAAGGGTGGCTTTGTTTCCGTGCCTGTCGTGCTTGCCGCAAAGCACTGCCATGTGCCGGCTATCATCCACGAGTCAGATATCACCCCGGGACTTGCCAACAAAATCGCCATAAAGGGCGCCAAAAAGGTCTGCTGCAATTTCCCTGAGACCATGAAATATCTGCCTGCTGACAAGGCCGTGCTCACCGGCTCACCTATCAGACGCGAGCTTTTTAGCGGTGTTGCCGAAAATGCCATAAAGCTTTGTAATTTTCCTGACCACAATAAGCCTGTCATCCTCATAATCGGAGGAAGCCTCGGCTCTAAAAAGGTCAACGAAGCTGTCCGTGAGATTCTCCCTGAGCTCCTTAAGGATTTCTACGTGATTCACCTCTGTGGAAAGGGCAATCTGGACAACAAGCTTGCCGGTATCACAGGCTATGCACAGTTTGAGTACGCCAATGCTGAGCTCACCGACATGTTTGCACTGGCTGACATGGCTATCTCAAGAGCCGGAGCCAACTCTATCTGCGAGCTGCTTGCTCTGCACAAGCCAAACATCCTGATTCCTCTGTCTGCTGCTGCCAGCCGCGGAGACCAGGTATTAAATGCAAAGTCCTTCAAAAAGCAGGGCTTTTCATATGTCATCGAGGAGGAGGAGCTCACAAAGGATGCTCTCCTTAACGCAGTAAAAGAGGTGTACGGCAACAGGGATAAATATAAGGACGCCATGGCAAAGAGCGGTCAGATGGATTCCATTGCTACTATAATTGATTTGATTAACTCTCAGGTGAAGAAATCGTCATAAAAAATAAAAGCCCGGATATGAACTACATTTGCATATCCGGGCTTTTTGTTTTTAATAATATATAACTATTTGTAACTATTACATGCTCATCTCATCGCAGATTTTCTTCATCTCGTCATCAGTGAACTCCTTATGGTTCCACTCTATGACATTCTTGTTGTCATCTGACTCATATCTTGGAATCAGGTGCATATGGAAATGGAATACTGTCTGACCGGCCACCTCGCCATTGTTCTGTACCAGGTTGTAGCCTTCACAGCCGAGCACCTCTTTCTCGTGTGTCATAATCTTCTTTGCGAGCTTTGCTGCCTTGGCAAGTGTCTCATCCTCAATCTCGAAAATATTTGCATAATGCTGCTTCGGAAGTATAAGTGCATGTCCCTTTGTGGCAGGACTTGCATCGAGTATTACCTTGAAATCATCATCCTCATAGATTGAATTGGTTGGGATGTCCCCATTTGCCAGTTTACAGAAAATACAGTTATCGTCTTTCATCTTTATCACCTCATATATATAATTATTATGTAACTATTTATAACCACTTTTGCAATTATGCGTGGGATAATCCTGAATACTTACATTGTTGTAATTCAAAAGTTGTTGTAATCCAAAAGTCAGTTAAAACGGAAATATCTGATCGAGCATGCGCAGTGTCTTGAAATTGCCCTTTGCCGTCATCTCTCCGGTCATAAATGCTCTCTGGAAGGTCATGTGACCATCTATTATAGACTCCATGATACTCTTTGAAATTTTGGCATATACATCCACTATATCCTCTTCGCCATAGTGTATATCCAGCTTATCCTCATCCACCTTTATATATAATGGATTTTTAATACCCTCTATACTAAATGAATAGCCGGCCTTAAATTCACGAAGTGGAATAAAATGAGCTTCAAGTTCCTTGATATATGGCATGTCATCTGTGGATGCCTGCTGACCGAGCATGTCCTTGAACATGGTTGCAAGCTCCTCGATATCCTCCTTCTGCTGCTTGACATATGTATCATCAGACACATACTTCGACAGCTGCTCACTCTCCTGTGGGGTGAGATTGAGCTGCTGTGTCCTGAGCACGCTTTGCTTCACTGCCTGATTACTTGTAGGCAGACTCTTAATTTTCTGGGATATCGTACGATACAGATTCTCCGCACGTTTTTCTATTATGAGATTGTACTCCTTATTGAGCTGAAACGCAGTAATATCCTCTACATATCCGCATAGCCCTGAGCACGGCAGACCGCCAAGTATCTCCCATGCATTGCAAAGTGTGGTCTCTGCCTCGCGCTCTCCATATGTGGTAGACATAACAATAGGCTGCATATATGTATTGCTTATCTTTTCTTTATCGCCGTAAAGCCAGCATGCATCAAGAAACTGCTGCATGTATCCGCCTATGCCAAGCCACTCAACCGTCGTTGCAAGAATGATTCCATCTACATCCTTAAAGGTCTGTGGCAATGTAGCTATTTCATTCTTGTGCTCATAGATATTGTATCTCTCCACCTTTACGCGGAGCTCCTTTAGCACATTTTCTATCCTGCTTATCACATACAGTGTCGGGTCGTCCAGTAAGCCTCTTCCACCATAATAAATATTTATTTTCATGTAGCTTCTCCTACCATTAATTTTTAGTTGATATTATAT
>ERZ1026860.1436-NODE-1436-length-12098-cov-11.255003_pt1 | contig 12098 bp, 13 predicted proteins | sample MGYA00380160_ERZ1026860 | MGnify/ENA primary metagenome ERZ1026860 (study PRJEB33269, sample SAMEA4719796) | human gut metagenome | biome: human-associated habitat; feature: organic feature; material: feces | place: Cameroon | collected 2013-10 ... | reverse complement strand
ATATATACAAATTATAAATATTTTGCGATTTCTTCTTTGCTCCGCTTGGGCACGCAGTAATCCCGGTTCTCGTCCAGATAATACTTTACGCCGGTGTCAGCCGTCAGCGGCACAATGTGAGCCTTGTGGGCCGGGTAGCCGAACGCCACCATGAATGCCAGCTTCTGCGGTTCCTCAATGCCCAGCAGTTCGGTGAGGGCAGGCTTGTTGATCGCGCCCATGATGCAGCTGCCCACGCCTTTGTCCCATGCGGCAAGGGTCATGTTGGCAAGGGCGATGCCGGTGTCGGTGGCAAGGTCGCCGGGGATGGAAGTATCCTGCACCACGGCCACATACAGGGTGGGCAGCTCGTCGGCCTTGGGCGTGCCCTGCTCCGGCGGCAGATAGGCAGCCCACTTGACCAGCGGCTGCACCTTTGCCACCGCCGCGGGCTTGTTCACCACCACCAGACGCACAGCCTGACGGTTGGCCCCGCAGGAGGACAGGCGGACGGCCTCGACGATATCATCCACCACATCCTGCGGAACAGCTTTCTGTGCAAAGCGGCGGTAGGTGCGGCGGCTGGCAAGAGTATCCATAACAGACATAAAGAGCACCCCTTTTATATAAGTATTGTCAAAAGTATAGCAGATGCGGCGGAGTCTTGCAACGCTCCGGCGCAAAAAAAGCTTGCACGCTGGGCAGTGATCTTGCCTTCTGCGACAGGCTGCGATTGCATCCGACAAATGATGTATGGTAAAATATGGTAAAGGAAGGGGGCAGCACAATGGTATTGGCGGCAGGCATCGTGGGTTTTATTCTGGGGGTCAATGTGGGTTTTTTGGTCGCCGGGCTGATGCGGGCGGCAGGAGGAGAACATGAGCAGACGAGAGATAAGAACGGACATGTTGAGGATGAATGAAAACAGCATAGAACAGAAGGGGCCGCCGCACAGCATTCCGTGCAGCGGCCCTTTTTGCCGGGACTGACCGTACCCTCGGTCTTTTCTTTGCTGCTCTTATTTTTCAGCATCCGGCGGCAAAAGGTGCCAAAAACCACTTGACAAATAGTTACCGGGGGGGGGTATTATATAGGAAAAGCAGGCTCCCAAAAAAGTGAGCGGGGCGTGCAGAAAAGATTGTGAGGTTGATTCTTATGTCTAACATTTCTCGTCGTAAGTTCCTCAAGGGCGCAGGCGTGGCTGCGCTGGCTGTTGCTGCTGCCGGTGTTCTGGCTGGCTGCTCCGATCAGAGCGCTCCCGATACGGGCAAAGAGCGTCCGATCAAGCTGAAGTACATGGTGACGACCAATCACGAAAGCATCGTCAGGGATGTGACCATTGAAGTTCCTGCTCTGGCTGAGACCGTGACTTTTGCGACCATTCAGGCAAATGTGCCTGCCGATCTGAAGGACTATGAGTTCGAGCGCACTGAGGACAAGAAGATCCCCGCCGATGGCGTTGTCGTCATTAAGATGCACAAGAAGGCAGCTGCAAAGCCTACGAAGTCGGTTACGATTGAGTATGTTTATGGCACCGGCGCTCCCGATGACGCTAAGTTCGCCCCGACTTCTCTGAATGTTGATGTGGATGCAAAGTACCTCACTCAGGAGCAGCTGGATAGTCTGGTGGATAAGAACGGCAAGTATAGAGTTCTGAATGCTACTGAGCTGATTGGCTTCGGCGGCATGACTCAGAACGGCATCATTGAGGGCAACAAGGCAACCGTTTACATTACTACGAAGTAAGCTGAACCGGCTTTTCATTATTTAGATTTTAAAATTTAAGATAACAGCACCAACAGGGTGGCGGCCAACAAGGCCTCCGCCCTATTGGTGTTATTTTTTGTTGAAATTTCACTTGACAAACAGTTACCGGGGGGGGGTATCATATAGGAAAAGGCGGCTCCATATAAATAAGTGACCGGAGCCTGCAAAAAAGAATGTGAGGTTGATTCTTATGTCTAACATTTCTCGTCGTAAGTTCCTCAAGGGTGCAGGTGTGGCTGCTCTGGCTGTGGCGGCTTCCGGTGTTCTGGCTGGCTGCTCTGGCAGCACTGACTCGAAGCCGGTTGTTCCTCCTGTAAAGAACCCGACTAAAGAAGAAATGATTCTTGCAGCAATTGATCCCGAAGGCAAGCTGACCCAGACGGATGTTCTGGACGCAGATACGCTCTATCTGCTGCTGGCTTATATTGAAGGCAAGCAGACGAAGGATATGAATGAATACCAGAAGCTGGTATCGAAGTCTATGCTTAAGACTGTTCAGGATAAGACCTATTACGGCAGTACCCCGATTGCATGGGGCATCAGCGCAGAAGACTTCAGCACGGATGCAGTTAAGGAAGCACTTGCAACTTACAAATATCCCTCTAATGCTACGCTGGTCGATATCGCTGTTAAAGAGGTCGAGGGTGTCGTTTACTTTGCAATCGTGCCGGTTGCTGTGCTCTAATAAGATAAGAGGAGAATCATAAATTATGTCTAATAAAATTTCTCGTCGCTCTTTTATGAAAGGTGCAGGTACGGCTGCACTGGCTGTTGCAGCTGCTGGCGTTCTGGCCGGCTGCTCCAATGATAGTGTGATTGAATCTGTTGAGAAGAAAGAAATCCGCGTGGTGTTTGCACTGAGCAATGGACAGACCGTTGGCGAGTACAAGACCATGAAGGTTGCCAAGGACGCCAACGGCATTGATGCTTCCCAGATCGATAAAGCCATTATCCCCGCTGGTTACAGCGTCGTTTCTACCGGAAATCTTAAGATCGAAAATGTTGCAGGAAAGGATACTGTTACCGTTATTGTTAAGCAGGATCCCACTACCAAGGAAATCACGGTCAAGTTCTATGATATGGATAAGAAAACTTTCCTGACCGAAACTGCAACCATTTCAGTGGATATTGATGCCACCGCTGTGGACACAGAGAATGTTACCCCGCCGACAGGCTATACTGTTGTTGGCAGCCAGAGCTCTTTTATCTCTAATGGTGAGATTATTGTGAACGTGTCGGAGAATACAAAGTCGATTACAGTTCAGTATTACCGCAAGAAACTCTTTGGTAGCGGCACAGAAGATGTTACCACTGGTACGGTGAATGTTCTGCAGAGCAAAACGGTTGTGGAGAAGGAACTGCTGCCCAAGACAGTCAAGAGTGGACTGCTCACGTACGAAATTGATGATGACCGTAAGTATTTTGATATCATCAATAATATCATCCGCGTTAAAGTGAAGGTTAAGCTGTAAGAAAAAAGAGAACTGCTGCAAAACCGCTCTCTGAATCGATCATGCACAAAACCCGGAACCTTTTTTGGAGCCTGAATGGCTCGGAAGGGTTCCGGGTTTCTGCTTTTGTATGCTTCTTTTGTGCAGGATGCCGATGTATTTTTCGTTTGCAGCCACTGTGCTGCATCCGTAAAACTCAAACCTTATTCCGGCGCCGCTTGGGGATAGGCACGCTGAGCACCAGCGAGATGCCCACGGCCAGCGCAACGGCTACCTTAAAGGTACTGATGCCGTTGGAAAGGGCCAGCGCATTGTTGCCCTGTATAAAATAGTAGGCGGTGTAGTAGATGCCCGCGCCGGGCACCAGCGGGAAGATGCCGGACAACAGGAACACCGTTACCGGCATTTTAAGCACAATGGCAAACACGCGGGTGAGCAGGGTGAGGGGGATCACCGCCAGCAGGGAGGCTGCGGCGGTGTTTGCACCCAGCATCACGGCCAGCTCGTAGACAAACCAGCCCACGGCCCCCACCAGCCCGCAGAAAAACAGGCTTTTGCGGGGGCATGCAAACAGGATGGCAAAGCACAGGGTGCCGACTCCTGCAATGAAGAACTGCGCCGCCAGCTCTCCGATCTGTGTACTGGTCAACATCATGCCACGACCACCCCCGTAAAGAATGTATAAAGGCTCAGCACAAGGCCGGTGCCAATGGCAATGCTGGCCGCAATGAGCAGTGCATCGATCATGCGGATGGTGCCGGAAAGGTAATCTCCGTGCACAAAGTCGCGGATGCCCATGGTAAATGCGATGCCGGGGGTCAGGATCATCAGCGAACCGATGATAGAATGACTGGCCGGTGTGCCCAGCACGCGGCAGCTCAGAATGCACACCAGCGTGATAAGCGCAGCACAGCTGATCTTGCGGAAGCCGCCGGGCAGCTCGTGCTGCTCACACAGCAGCAAATAGCCGCTGGCAAGAAAGCCTGCCAGTGCCGCCGCCAGCGCACTGCGCAGTGTGCCGCCGAAGATCAGTGCAAAGCAGAATGCGCCGCACATGCCGCTGACCAGCTGCACCCAGTCCTTGGGAAAAGGGATGCGCCGCGCCAGCACCAGACGGCTCTCGGCTTCGTCCAGCGTCATGCTGCCCTCTGCAATCTCGCGGGAGAGGGCGTTCACCGCCGCCACCCGGCCCAGATGGGTGGTGCGGGTAGGCACATTGCGCACCTCGCTGATCTCGGCAGTACCGGCGCTGGCAAAGATGCCGTTGGTCAGCACGTAAACATGGAACTCCCGCAGGTGGAAAGAGCGCGCCATGATCTCCATGGTCTGCTCCACCCGGAACACCTCGGCACCGTTTTCCAGCAATGTCTGGCCCGCCGCCATGATAAAATCCATGATGCGGCGGCGCAGCTCTTCATCCGGGAAAACCTCGCGGCTGTTCATTGCCGTACCTCCTTTATAGATAATGCTGTCTTATTCTACCATGTCCGCGGATGGCGCACAAGAGAAAAATGCACAGGCTTGACATTCTACCTGAAATAAACTATACTGAAAACAGAAAAGGTGCTGTCCGCAATGGTCAGCTCCCTCTGGCTAGTCAATCAATAAGAATGACCGCTCAGGATTGGGACTCTGGGGCGGTCATTTCTTATTGTTATGGATCTCTTTGAAGATCGTCCATGTGATCTGAAATGTCATGTAGACCGCACCGCCAATGGCGGTGAGCAGTGTCAGATGGATGGTCAGATTTCGCAATCGGGGGATAAAAATCGCAATTCCCTACTAAAAAACTTCGTTGTAGGTGTTGACAAATCCGGTCGATTGGATTATTATAAATGCAATATCACAAAAATGGCTGTGAAGAGAAGAGTAGGCCTTCGCATTGATCCTTACCAGAAAGCCCGGGCGATGGAAAAGGGCAGGAAACAGGAAGCTGAAAATGGTCTCGGAGCTGTGCGGGCGAGGTGCATGAGCGCTAAGTTCGCAACGGGATGCGCCCGTTACAGCGTCCGGCTGTAAGCAGCAAAGCTGCCGCAGCATCGAGGCTGTGCCCGCAAGGGCGCGGTAAACCAAGGTGGTACCACGGAAGTATGCTATGCTCCCGTCCTTGTCTGAGCGCTGGCTCAAGGTCAAGGACGGGAGCTTTTTTCATGCATCCGTCAAAGGCCCTTAGCACGGAACTGTGCCGTGCGGGCCGCAGTACATTATAATAAGCAATAGAGAGGGAACAAAACTATGATTACTCGTCGTGATTTTCTGAAAGTTACCGGTGCTGCAGCTGCTGCAGCTGCCCTGACCGCATGCGGCGGTTCTTCTTCCACCGCATCTTCTGCTGCTTCCGGCACTGCTTCTTCCGCAGCTTCTTCTGCTGTGGCTAAGCTGGACAAGGTGAAGGTGGCTGTGCCCAACGACACCACCAACGAGGCACGCGCCCTGACCCTGCTGGAGAAGAACGGCTTCTTCAAGCTGAAGGCTGATGCAGGCCTGACCGCGACCGCAAAGGACATCGAGGAGAACCCCCTGAATGTTTCCGTCGATGAGGTCGAGGCTGCTCAGGTGCCCAACGTCCTGCAGGACGAGGACTACGCCGTTATCAACTCCAACTATGCCATCTCCGCTGGTCTGGACCCCATGACCGATGCTCTGGCAATGGAGGACGGCACCTCTGCTTACGTCAACATTCTGGTCTGCAAGGACGGCAATCAGGAAGAGCCGAAGATCAAGGCTCTGGCCGCTGCTCTGCAGAGCCAGAAGGTGAAGGACTTCATGGATGAAAACTACAAGGGCGCTGTGGTGTCCGTTGTGGAGAACCCCACCGACGGCTATGACTCCTCCATCGACTACGATGCACTGAACGGCGAGACCGTCAGCTGCGCTGCTACCCCGGCTCCTCACTGCGAGGTCCTGGAGATCTGCAAGGACATCCTGGCCGAAAAGGGCATCACTCTGGACATTCAGGAGTACGACGACTACATCATTCCCAACAACATCGTTGAGGACGGCCAGTGCGATACCAACTACTTCCAGCATCAGCCGTATCTGGACGACTTCAATGCAGAGCACGGCACCCATCTGGTGACGGTTGCCGGCATCCACGTGGAGCCTATGGGCATCTACGGCGGCAAGCAGGACAGTCTGGCACCGATCGAGGGCTAATCACCTCTAACAGCAAGGAGCAATTTCTGTGATCGAGATCAAACATCTTTCCAAGACCTTCCAGATGAAGGACGGCGCGGTGAATGCGCTGAAGGACATCAACCTCACCATCCCGGATGGTTCCATTTATGGCATCATCGGCATGTCCGGTGCGGGCAAATCCACGTTGGTGCGCTGCATCAACCTGCTGGAGCGCCCCACCGAGGGCAGCGTTGTGATCGACGGCACCGCGATGGAGACTTTGAACGCAGCCCAGCTGCGTGAGCGCCGCCGCGAGATCACCATGATCTTCCAGCAGTTCAACCTGCTGATGCAGCGCAGCTGCCTGAAGAACATCTGCTTCCCCATGGAGCTGGCCGGTGTGAAAAAGGCGGATGCCGAAAAGCGCGCAAAGGAACTGCTGGAGGTGGTGGGCCTGCCCGATAAGGCCAACGCTTACCCGGCACAGCTGTCCGGCGGACAGAAGCAGCGCATTGCCATTGCCCGCGCACTGGCAACCAACCCCAAAGTTCTGCTCTGTGATGAAGCCACCAGCGCACTGGACCCCAACACCACCCATGCCATCCTGACCCTGATCAAGGACATCAACAAGAAGCTGGGCATCACGGTGGTGGTCATCACCCATCAGATGAGCGTTGTGGAAGAGATCTGCGATCACGTTGCCATTCTGGACGGCGGCGTTGTGGTGGAGGAAGGCTCTGTACAGGAGATCTTCTCGAACCCCAAAACGCCCGCAGCAAAGCGTCTGGTGGCACCCAACGGCGGCAGCGCCGCACGGGATCTGTCCAGTTTTGCACCGGACGACCATGTGGTGCGCGTTACCTTTAATGGTTCGTCCACGGCTAAGCCCTTGGTGGCAAGCCTTGCGGCTGAAAAAGGCATTCTGGTGTCGGTGCTCAGCGCCGACACCCGTGATCTGAGCGGCCAGTGCTACGGCTCCATGCTGCTCAAGCTGCCTGCTGATCTGGAGCAGGCAAAGCAGGCTGCGGCCTATATGCGCGCCCAGCCCGGCATTACGGTAGAGGAGGTGACCGGCGAATGAGTATTGCAGATTACGGCTTTGCCATCTGGGAAACTTTTTACGTGACGGTGCTTTCCACCGCGTTTGCGCTGGTGTTGGGTCTGCCGCTGGGTGTGCTGCTGGTGTCCGGTGATAAGGACGGCATTCTGCCGCTGCCCGGCTGGCTGATGCACATCCTCAATATCGTTATCAACATCCTGCGCAGTGTTCCGTTCCTGATCCTGATGATCTGTGTATTCCCGCTCACCCGTGCCATCGTGGGCACCACGGTGGGTACCAAAGCTACCATCGTTCCGCTGGTGGTGGCAGCCTTCCCGTTCGTGGCACGTCTGGTGGAGACCAGCCTGCGTGAGCTGGACGAGGGCGTGGTGGAAGCGGCCCAGAGCATGGGCGCAACGCCATTCCAGATCATTACCAAGGTGATGATCCCGGAATGCCTGCCCAGCCTGATCTCCAGCATGACCACCGCCCTGACCACCATTCTGGGCTACTCGGCCATGTCCGGTGTCATTGGCGGCGGCGGTCTGGGCAAAATCGCCCTTTCCTACGGCTATTACCGCTACCAGACCGACATCATGATCGTGTGTGTCATTTTGCTGGTGCTGATGGTTCAGGTGTTCCAGACTTTGGGCACTGCTTGGGCCACCAAGAGCGATAAGAGACTGCGGAAGTAAGTCCTTCAGTCGCACTTCGTGCGCCAGCTCCCTCGGAGAGGGAGCCTCTGGCGAAGAGGAAAACTTTCCGGTATTGCCAAAGCCGACAGGCTTTGACGGAAGGAGTTCCAATCTAAGCCCCCGAACGGGAAGTAAAATTTAACGTTTCAATTCCCCGCCGGAGGCTGCTGCACTCCTGCGGGGAATTGTGCTATATGGACAAACCCAGTAAAGGAGTATGTAGTATGAATCGTGATACCATCTGCGTGCAGGGCGGTTACACCCCCGGCAACGGCGAACCCCGCCAGATCCCCATTGTTCAGTCCACCACCTTCAAGTACGCCACCAGCGAGGATATGGGCAAGCTGTTCGATTTGGAAGCCAACGGCTATTTCTATTCCCGTCTGCAGAACCCCACCTGTGACCTTGTGGCCAAGAAGATCTGTGAGCTGGAAGGCGGCACGGCTGCAATGCTGACCAGCAGCGGTCAGGCTGCAAACTTCTTTGCCCTGTTCAACCTCTGTGAAGCGGGCGACCACATCGTGGCATCCAGCACCATCTACGGCGGCACCTTCAACCTGATCTCCGTCACCATGAAAAAGATGGGCATTGAAGCTACCTTCGTGGACCCGCTGTGCACCGAGGAAGAATTGAACGCAGCCTTCCGGCCCAACACCAAGGTGGTGTTCGGCGAGACCATCGCAAACCCGGCCCTCACCGTGCTGGATATTGAGAAGTTTGCCAAGGCTGCTCACGCCCACGGCGTGCCGCTGATCGTGGACAACACCTTCCCCACGCCGGTCAACTGCCGCCCCTTTGAGTGGGGCGCGGATATCGTCACCCACTCCACCACCAAGTACATGGACGGCCACGGCGCAGTGCTGGGCGGTGCCATCGTGGACGGTGGCAAGTTCGACTGGATGGCCCACGCCGACAAGTTCCCCGGCCTGTGCACCCCGGACGACAGCTACCACGGCATCACCTATGCCGAGCGTTTCGGCAAAGAGGGTGCCTTTATCACCAAGGCGACCGCGCAGCTGATGCGTGACTTTGGCTCCATGCAGTCGCCCATGAACGCCTACATGCTGAACCTCGGTCTGGAAAGCCTGCATGTCCGGATGCAGCGCCACTGCGCCAACGGCATGGCCGTGGCAGAGTTCCTTGAAAGCCATCCCAAGGTGGCCTATGTGAACTACTGCGGTCTGGAGTCCAGTCCGTACCATGCACTGGCTGAAAAGTATCTGCCGAATGGCAGCTGCGGCGTGGTCAGCTTTGGTCTGGCCGGCGGCCGTGAGGCTGCAAGCATCTTTATGAAGAATCTGAAGCTGGCAGCCATCGAGACCCATGTGGCCGATGCCCGCACCTGCTGCCTGAACCCTGCATCCAGCACCCACCGCCAGATGAACGATGAGCAGCTGAAGGCTGCCGGTGTGCCCGCAGAGCTGGTGCGCATGAGCTGCGGCTTGGAAAGCAGCGAAGACCTCATCGCTGATATTGCACAGGCGCTGGATAAGATCTAAAAGGCAAACGGGCTCGCCCTCTCAGCTTCACTTCGTTCAGCAGCTCCCCCAAAGGGGGAGCCTCTGGCGAAAAAATAAACGTTGTGGTTTTGCCAAGGCCTCCCACTTTGGGGGAGGTGGCACGGCGTAAGCCGTGACGGAGAGGGCGAGGCCGCTATCAATATCCGCACCAAAGGAGTACGACACTATGCCGCTGATCATCCCCAAGACCCTGCCCGCTTACGACGCCCTCTACAACGAAAATATCTTCGTCATGCATCGTGAGCGCGCCCTTGCCCAGCATATCCGCCCGCTGGAGATCCTGATCCTGAACCTGATGCCAACCAAGATCACCACCGAGACCCAAATCGCCCGTCTGCTGGCAAACACCCCGCTGCAGGTGCACATGACCCTGCTGCAGACGGCCAGCCATGCGGCGACCCACGTTTCGGCGGCACATCTGGAATCGTTCTACAAGACCTTCGACGAGGTGAAGAATAACCGCTACGATGGCATGATCATCACCGGCGCACCGGTGGAGACGATGGACTTTGAGCAGGTGGACTACTGGCCGGAGCTGTGCGAGATCATGGACTTCAGCGAGACAAATGTCTACTCCACCCTGCATGTGTGCTGGGGCGCACAGGCGGGTCTGTACTACCACTACGGTGTGCACAAGGAATTGCTGCCGGAAAAGATGTTCGGCGTGTTCGAGCATCGGGTCGTCCGTCCGGCAAACCCGCTGGTGCGCGGCTTCGACGAGGTGTTCTATGCGCCCCACAGCCGCCACACCGGCATCAGCCGCAGGGATGTGGACGATTGCAAGGCTCTGCGCATCCTTGCCGAAAGCGATGTGGCCGGCCCCTTCCTCATGAGCACCGAGAACGGACGGCAGATCTTTGTCACCGGCCACCCGGAATACGACAAATATACGCTGGATTCGGAGTATCGCCGCGATGTGGACAAGGGCCTGCCCATCCATGTGCCGGTAAACTACTACCCGGACGACGACCCGTCCAAACCGCCGCTGTTCCGCTGGCGTGCCCACGCCCATCTATTGTATGAGAACTGGCTGAACTACTACGTCTACCAGAACACCCCCTACGATCTGGGCGAGATCCAGCGCGTGAAGCACGAATAAATGCAAAAGAAAACCGGTATTGCGTCAAAATTGCGCGATACCGGTTTTTGTGCTATACTGTTCCTGCGGCCCTTCTCCATTCCCCTAACCGCGGAAAGGAGGTGAACCCCTTGGAAACTCTCTCTACATTTATCCAAACCGTTGCCGCGCAGGTAGTTGCCTACTATCTGTGCACATGGATCGACGGTAAGATCGGCAAGGGCAGCAAACACTAAAAGAAGCCCCCGGTACTGACACTACCGGGGGCTTCGTGTTTTGGCATGAACCCGATGGATTCAATCTCTCTACATTGCCTATCTTTAGTATATGCAGTTTTAAGCAAAAGTCAAGCGATGAAATGTGAATTATTTTTTACGCCTTACCGGCTTTTTCTTCCGCACGCTGTAGCCGAAGGTGCCCAGCTTTTTGCCAAGTGCCAGATATTCGCCGTGACTGTAGACAATGAGCTTTGCCTTTTCGAGACACAGCTTGCCGCTTTCATCCAGCAGGCTTTCATCCACATCACAGGCCACAACTTCGGCCAGAAACAGATCGTGGCTGCCCAGTGGGATCACCTGAGTCACTCTGCATTCCAGATTGACCGGGCTTTCTTCCAGAATGGGGCAGTCGGTCAGCACGGTGCCGGGGGCAGAATGCAGGCCGCAGGCGGCAAATTTATCCACGTCACGGCCGCTCTTCACGCCGCACCAGTCAATGGAGCGCACCAGCGCTTCGGTGGGCAGATTGATGGAAAACTGCCCGCTTTCCTTGATGAGGTGATAGCTGTAGCGCTCCGGCCGCACGCTGATGGACACCATGCTGGGCTGGGTGCAGATGGTACCCGTCCAGCCGATGGTAATGAGGTTTGGCTTTTCCAGCCCGCCGCAGGATACCAGCACCGGCGGCTCCGGGTTCAGCAGGGTGCTGCCCCGCCAGCTCTGTTTGCTCATCCGTGATACTTCCTTTCGTAGGGTGCCCAAGTGCGCTCCGAGATGATATAGCGCGGGCGGGCCTTCGTCTCCATATAGATCTTACCGATATATTCGCCGATCACGCCCAAGCACACCAGCTGCACACCGCCCACAAAGCAGACGATGCAGATGGTGGAGGCCCAGCCGGCCACCACGCTGCCCATGGCAGCTTCGATGACGGCCCAGATCACGCCGATAAAGCTGATCAGGCTTACAATGATGCCGGCCCCGGTAATAAGGCGGATGGGCTTGTTGGAAAGGCTGGTGATGCCGTCAAAGGCAAGGGCCAGCATCTTGCTCAGCGGATAGTGGCTCTCACCGGCAAGGCGTTCGTGGCGCTCGTAGGCAACGACCTCGCTCTTGAAGCCCACCAGCGGCACCATGCCGCGCAGGAAGATGTTGACCTCTTTGTAATCGGCAAAGCTCTCCAGCACACGGGTGCTGATGAGGCGGTAGTCTGCATGGTTGAACACGATATCCG
>ERZ1026860.1435-NODE-1435-length-12102-cov-5.243961_pt1 | contig 12102 bp, 8 predicted proteins | sample MGYA00380160_ERZ1026860 | MGnify/ENA primary metagenome ERZ1026860 (study PRJEB33269, sample SAMEA4719796) | human gut metagenome | biome: human-associated habitat; feature: organic feature; material: feces | place: Cameroon | collected 2013-10 ... | reverse complement strand
CTTAACCGCTTGACCAACGAACCGTGTATTATAGTATCATGGTCAAACGAATAATGCAAGTATTTTTTTAATTTTTTTCAAAAAAAATTTTCCGTTCATTTACCTTAAACATTTTCCCTTTAAATGCTTCTGGCTTTAATTCCATTTTCGTCCCTATGTATGCTCTGTGACAATCTATTATATTCCGGCTCATTATCCCAAAGCACGCGTTCTTATCCTCATATTTTATTTATACGTTTTCCTCTTGAATAAGATTATACACCTCTTTGGTCACACAACGGTCACACGGAGCGCTTTTCCACGGATTTTGTTAAAAGTATACATTGAAAATGCCGAAAACTGTACAATTTTAGACAATTTTCGGCATTTGTGCATTTTTTATTCGTTATAATCAACTATTATTTATTATATTTTTTGTATATCTTTTCAAACGCAGGCATGGAGCGCTTTATCATTTCCCTGTCCACACAGTATGATATTCTCACCCAGCCCGGACAGCCGAAGCCGTCTGCTGCTACTATGAGCACATCCTCCTCCTTTGCCTTCTCGCAGAATGCATTGCTGTCATCCTCGAGTGCCTTTACAAACATATAAAAGGCTCCGTCCGGCTTGAAGCAGTGATAGCCTATCCTTGTGAGTCCCTCGTACAGAAGGTCTCTGTTTTCTTTGTAGGCATTGATATCACCGGTTGCCCCCTGGCATTTTACTATCATCTTCTGGAACAGGCTTGGTGCGCACACGTAACCGAGTGCTCTTCCCGCACCACAGACTGCTGCATACAGCTCAGCCTTATCGTACACCTCATCAGGCACGAGGACATATCCTATTCTCTCTCCCGGCAGCGAAAGTGACTTGCTGTATGAGTAGCATACCAGCGTGTTGTCGTAATATTTGGTCACAAACGGTACCTTGATTCCGTCGTAGACTATCTCTCTGTACGGCTCATCTGCGATAATGAATATCGGTCTTCCTATCTCCTTAGACTTTTTCTCAAGGAGGTCTGAGAGCTTTTTGATGGTCTCCTCAGAATATACTGTGCCGGATGGGTTGTTTGGTGAATTGATTATGACACCTCTGGTGTGCTCACTGATTCTCTCCTCAAGAGCATCAAAATCTATCTGAAAATGCTCTGTGTCTGCAGACACCTCTACAAGCCTTGCTCCTGCTGCATTCACAAATACCTTGTACTCCGGGAAATATGGCGCTATGGTAATAAACTCATCATATGCGTCGCTTGTCAACGCACGAAAGCAGATTGACAGCGATGCCGCTGCTCCCATTGTCATGTAAAGGTTGTCCGCATTAAAATGTGTGCCGTGTGTGTTGTTCAAAAACTCAGCTATCGCCGCTCTCGTTTCCACGTCTCCCTGTGCTGAGGTGTAGCCGTGCAGCGCAACAGAATCATAATCTGTGACAAGCTCCTTTATTGTGTCGTTTACTATCTGCGGAGCCGGTATGCTCGGGTTTCCTATTGAGAAATCATATACATTTTCCTTGCCTACAATTGCTGCTCTTTTTTTACCATACTCGAAAAGCTCCCTGATTGCTGAGCGCACGCTTCCGAGCTGGTACATGCTTTCGTTTACTACCATTTTCTTGTCTCCTTGTCTATCAAAATCTTGCCTGTTTACTATTATAATATCTATGCTTATGACATACAAATGTCTTTATACACATATTGTAACCATTCATGCCAGCTTATCCTGATATGAATGCCTCCATCCCGGCACGCTTCGTCATCTCAATATGCTCCTTAAGCTCGCGGGCTGACATTCGCAGTGCCCCCAGGCTCATGACCGTCTGCTGCTCCAGTCCGTCCGAGGTTGCCACTGTTACCTTGTACCTGTCACGTATGCCAAACACAGTCTTTTCGATAAATGCATCGGCTGTCTCGTCCTGCTTTGTATACACGACCTCTATGTTGTGGAAGGTCTCTCTCTTTCCGGCATTGCCCTTCACCTTGTACGCATCAAACACCAGCAGCAGATGACAGCCCTTATAGCCCTGGTAATCCGATAAAACATCCTTAAGCTCATCTCTCGCCGAATCGATGTTTATGCGTGAAAGCTCCTTTAAATCCTCCCATGCAAATATTATATTATATCCGTCAACTATCAGGTACTCTTCCCCCGGGGATTTCTTCGGATAAATCGGATTGCCGTGCTTATCATGCTTTACAGTGCGCGGTTTACCACTTAGACCTTCATACTCATTTTTCTTTTTGCCTGACCATTTGCGCCTCTGATCCTCTGCGATATCGTTTTTGCCCATGCCAAACTCCCTGGCATAAACATCCGCAAGCTGCGCATCAAGCTCCACCGATGACATACCTGAGACAGCCTTCTCGAAGCTCGTCCTGCGGCGGTTTCCGGCAAGCGCCTGCGCATCCTCCGCTGAAAATGCATTCTGCGTGCGGGCACTCACTGCAAGTGCCTCCTCAGACTCATCTCCGTGGTAGACATACGGCAGGTGCATATGCTCCGGGACCTCATCCCACGGCACCACGTAGCCTGAGCCGTGCGCACAAAATACCGAGCCTGTCGGATTGCGGAAATCCTCCTCGCTGTCATAGTGCATCTGCGCAATCACCTCCGCAGGATTGTGACACTCATCATAACCCCACAGCTCCAGTGTCAGGTGCCCGAGCCCCTTTGTATACGCATGCACCAGACTCACATAATCCTGCATTGTCGCAACCGGTGCCTTTCCTGTAATTGTTGCCATCTCCCTCGCAGCGGTTGTGGCAAACTGCGGGCTCTCGGCTCTTGCAAATCTCTGCTCCAGATCTGTCATTGCACGGCCGACATATTCCATCGGCACCTGTAGGATAAAGCTGTAGTACGGCTCAAGCAGCACGCTCTCTGTGGATTTAAGTCCCTGGCGGATTGCTCTGTATGTAGCCTGACGGAAATCGCCTCCCTCCGTGTGCTTTACATGTGCTCTTCCTGTAAGAATCGTGACCTTCACATCGGTAAGCGCTGAGCCTGTGAGCACACCCCTGTGCTCCTTCTCCTCAACGTGTGTGGCTATGAGGCGCTGCCAGTTTTTGTCGAGCACATCCTCACTGCAGGTAGATGTAACTGTGATTCCGCTGCCACGCTCCGCCGGCGACAAAAGCAGATGCACCTCTGCATAGTGGCGCAGCGGCTCGAAATGTCCTACTCCCTCGACAGCCCTTGCTATCGTTTCCTTATATACAATGCTGCCCGGTCCAAACGTGACAACAACACCAAACCTGTCCTTTATGAGACGCACAAGCACCTCCATCTGCACCTGTCCCATGAGCTGCACATGGATTTCCTTAAACTCCTCCACCCACACTATGTAAAGCTGTGGGTCTTCCTCCTCAAGCTGCTTGAGCTTTTCCATAAATGCCGCCGGATTTACATCGTCCGGCAGAATCATCCTATAGTTTAGTACCGGTTCAAGGATTGGCATATTGGACTGCTGCTCAACCCCGAGCCCCTGCCCCGGAAATGTCGAGCTAAGACCTGTGACAGCAACTATCTCACCCGCCTCTGCCACATCAGCTATCTCATATTTTTCACCGGAATACTTTCTTATCTGATCGATTTTCTCAATCAAAAGGCCTTTCGCCTCGTCACCGCCATGCGCTTTGTACTCTATTTTGTCCCTGACTCTAAGACAGCCTCCGGTAACCTTTAAAAATGTCAGCCTGCTGCCTCTGTCATCCCTGCCTATCTTGTATACGCGGGCAGAAAATTCGTCAGGGTAATTTCTTTCACACATAAACCTCGAAAGTCCCTGAATCAGCGTATCCACTCTGTCAAGCTTAAGTGCCGAGCCGTAAAAGCAGGGGAACACCTCTCTTTGAGCCACCGCCTGCGCAATATGCGCATCTGTAAGCTTTCCCGATTCCATAAATTCATCTAAAAGAGGCTCGCTGCACATGGCAAGCTCATCAAATAAATCCTGTGAAGAAAAATCCACGCAGCAATCGCTCAGCTCGCTCTTTAGCTCCGCCTGCACCCTCTCCTCATCCGTGCCCTGCATATCCATCTTGTTTACAAAAATAAATGTCGGCACGTTATAGTGCTTTAAAAGTCTCCACAGTGTGCGCGTGTGCCCCTGCACTCCATCAGTTGCGCTGATTACAAGTATTGCATAGTCGAGCACCTGAAGGGTACGCTCCATCTCTGCCGAGAAATCCACATGCCCCGGTGTATCAAGCATCACTACATGCCATGCACCGGCTGTATCTGCCGCATTTGTTGTGCGCGCTGCATCTGCTCTACCTGCTGTACCTGCTGTGCGTCCTGTATGTGCTGTATCTGCCGCATTTATGCCACGCGAAATATCAAGCCTTGCCTGCTTTGAAAAAATGGTTATTCCACGCTCTCGCTCCTGTGCATCGTTGTCTAAATATGCATCCTGATGGTCCACGCGCCCGAGTGAGCGGATCTGCCCGGTGCTGTAGAGCATGGCCTCAGACAGGGTTGTCTTTCCCGCATCTACATGTGCGAGAATGCCTATTGTAATGTGATTGTTTGTCATGTTCTGCTCCATTTATGCCTCAATCCAAGAACAGAGACACCTGTGGATGTCTCTGTGTCAGCCTTTATATCATAATCCGTTGATTTCCTAAATTATAGCATTTTGTGGTTGCTCTGTCATCTTTTTTCTTGATTGACAGCATGACATAAAAGGCGCCGCTCAATTGACAAATATTTATTCCATACATATAATGTGATTACGGAAATTTTTGAATGGTATGGAAATAATGCGAGGATAATATGAACAAAAAAGAAGTATTGGAACTAAAACGAAGATTAAAAAAAGACCAGGCAACATTCACCCGGCTGGTCGGCTGCTACGTGGACTGCAACCATGAAAAGGTCTGCAAATTCGGTGGCAAATTTCTCACTCTGGAGGAGGATGAATACTACAAATATCTGGAGATTTCAAACAAGGTGCTTTCCGGCACTCTCGGAAACAACCTGCTCAATCTGCAGTTTCCACTTGAGGAGGAAGAGGTCGGAGGCCGCCAGCAGATTCTCATGGCGCTTCGCGACAGCGAGCTTAGTGATGAGACTCTGCTCGATACATACTATGACCTGGTCATCGACACCTACGATGAGGCCGGGAACTATCTGATTCTTTTGTATCTCGACAGCTACGATGTCATGACACGCACAAAGGACAACATCAACGTGGATGAGTCCGAGGAGGTGTACAAATACATGCTCTGCGCCATCTGCCCTGTCACACTTTCAAAGCCGGGCCTTGGCTATCTGGAAAAAGAGCAGCGTATCGGAGCCCGCATAAGGGACTGGGTAGTCGGCGCTCCTGAGACAGGCTTTTTATTCCCTGCTTTCAATGATAGGAGCACTGACATACACTCCACTCTTTTCTATACGAAAAACACCAAGGAGCCGCACTCTGAGTTTATGACAAACGGCCTCGGCTGCGGTGTGGAGCGCACAGCTACTGAGCAGAAGATGGCTTTTCATTCAATCGTCAGAAACGTGCTAGGTGCTGAGGACGAGAGCACGGATGACAAACTGCTTGATATCCAGCAGAATCTGTCCGATATGGCCGATGACTACGCTGAGACTCACGATGATGACGATGATCCGTTCATTCTCGACAGCGAGGCTATGAACAAGGTGCTTAGTGACTGCCATGTCTCTGAGGAAAAGATTTCACGCATTGAAAAATCCGTCAATGAGGCCTTCGGTGACAAGCCGCCTATCGCAGCCAATGTCATTGATTCAAAGGCTCTTGCAGCTAATGAAATCCGCGTGGAAAAGCTTGCTCTTGAGAGTCAGGTCGGCGATTTAACTCTTGAGCTCAATGAGAAAAATGCGCAGCTTGAGGAGAAGGATTCTGTTATACAGGAGAAAAATAATCAGATTGAAGAGCGCACCTCACAGCTTCTTGAGAAGCAGGAAGAGATTGATAATTACACTGCCCAAATTAAGACCTATGATGTGGTGCTTCATGTAAAGCCGGAGAAGGCTTCACAGATTCATGCGCAGGTCATCAATGGGGAGAAGTGTCTCGTCATTCCTATGAGGGAGAATGAAAATGCGACCATAAATGGGGTGAATACAAGTTTATAGGGCTTCGCATATCTAGGCTGTGGATACCGGCCTAGCATGCAGTATATTCCTCAGAAAAATATAAAATCAGCCACGGCAGCATTTGCGGATAGTTTATTGATAGTTTGCTATGAATTGTCGTATCCACATTTTATGGAACGCCGTGGCAGTTTATATTTTTCTTCGGAACACACCGCATACTCTCCGGTAAATTTAGAGTACTTACCGGTTTACCAGCTCAGCACCTCATGGCCATCCTCTGTGACGAGTACCATGATTTCCCACTGGGCTGATGGAAGTCCATCGTCGGTGTATACTTCCCAATTGTTCTTGTCATCTACGTAGATATCGGCCTTGCCCATGTTGACCATTGGCTCAATGGTAAATATCATGCCGGGTGCCATAACCATGTCGGTGCCGCGCTTGGTGTTGTAGCCTACCCACGGATCCTCGTGAAATTCAAGTCCCACTCCGTGTCCACCGATTTCACGCACTACTGTGTAACCGTTTGCAAATGCATGGTCGTGCACCGCCTGTCCCATATCTCCGAGGAAGCCCCATGGCTTTACCTCTTTGAGTCCAAGCTCCACACACTCCTTTGTGACTTCAACGAGCTTTTTCTTCTCAGGGCTTACATTTCCGATACAGTACATTCTTGATGAATCCGAAAAATATCCGTTTAAAATTGTAGAACAGTCTACATTTATGATGTCACCATCCTTTAAGATGACATCCTTTGAAGGAAATCCATGACAAACCTGCTCATTTACTGATGTACATACGCTGTAAGGATAACCCTCATAGTTGAGTGGTGCAGGGATGCCGCCCATGCTGGTGGTCATATCATAGACTATTTTATCAATCTCTGCGGTGTTCATACCCTCGTGGATATGCTCTCCTATGTAGTCGAGCACTGCGACATTTATCTTGGCGCTCTCCTTTATTCCCGCTATCTGGTCAGGTGTCTTGATGATTGAATGGCTCGGTATCTTATGATGTGCCTCAGCAAGCTTTTCAAGCTTCATATCAAATGCCGCATGACAGGTCTTATATTTCTTTCCGCTGCCACACCAGCAAGGGTCATTTCTTCCAATTTTTGTTGACATAAAATCTTCTTTCTAGTGATCAAGAGTAACGTTTCCCATATCGACTCTTTTCCACACTTTTTCTTTTATTTTATAGTTATTTTTCTCCAGCAGCTTCTCATATCTGCCTCCCGAGAAATCATAATCCGTTATATCGGCATTGTCAAGCCCTGCATATATTTCCTGATATTTCCGAGCTATTGCAGACTTTTCCATGGACGAATAAATATCCTTTTTTTCGACTCCAAGCTTCTTTGCACCATCTATATCAGACAAATCATACCAAAAGTCCTTCTCGGAATTTTTCAAAGCTGCTTTCTCGTCGTCAGTAAGTGTAATGCTCTCTTTTTTGGCCATCTCATAAAAAATCTCATCGTGAATGGCCATGGACATAGCTGCTTTGCGCGCTGTAACACGGACAAATTCACCGTTTGTGTGGATATTCCAATACTTGTTTGGATTATCGGAATCATACACAAGAGCCTGCTTCTCAACATTCAGCTCCTCATATGCCACATAAAATGCCATATCGCGCAATGTCAGCTCTTTCCCATTCACGGTAACAGCCACGTCTTCCAGATGCTCATTGTATACAATATTCTGCTTCATATCATGATAATTATATGCATACACGCCGGCTATGACAGCCAGCAGCGCAAGTATAATTGTTGTGATGTGTTTTCTTATTTTGCGCAAAGCTTTGCAACCACCTGATTTATGACCTTTCCGTCAGCCTTGCCCTTGAAATGCGGCATGACTGCCTTCATTATCTGTCCTTTGTTTCCTGTTGCGATTACATCCGAAAACTGCTCTGTGAGCTCCTTTTCTACCTCTTCTGCCGACATCATTGCAGGAGCGTACTCCTCAAAGATTGCATATCTGGTATTGTACTCATCAAGCAGATCTGTTCTTGTTGCAGGGCATGTGTCAATCTGCTCCTTCACAGACTTCATTTCCTTAAGGATGACCTTGTTGACAAGTTCCTCCGGTATATTGTCTCTGCAGCCCTCATCTATTGCCGCCTTTTTGGCTGCCGATACAAGTGAGGATATAGCATCCTTTCTTACCTTGTCTCTTGCTTTCATTGCTGCAATCATGTCTTTTTGTAATTGTTCCATCTGCATGGCTTGTTCCTCCTGCTTTTCTTACTTTATTTACAGGCTTGCTAGTTCGTTTTGTGCGAATTGGTGCCGTCTATCTCTATAATACACCTTATGGATAGAAATTGCTATTATTTATTACAATGAGTTTGTTGCCGGTTACTAACATTGGGTCGTGGCGTAAGACACGGACATGCCACCAGCTGTAAGGGACTCTCAATGCGCTAACGCTATGCTGTCAAGAGGCTGTACGAATTATGCCTGTATGGTTTTCTATGCTCGACGAAACCGGCTTTTATGCGCCGTCCATGGCGCATAACACCTTGCCCTGCCGTCCATGGCAGGACATTTCTGGGTTCCATGTGCATAATTCTACAGACTCTAAACAGCTCCGCTAGTCGCTTATTGAGAGTCCCTTGCGGCTGGAGGCATGTCCGCGTCTTACGCCCTTACTTTATTGGTAACCATTCAGCTCTTTGTGATAAAAAAAGAGCCGGTAAGTATAATAAATATACTTATCGGCTCCTAATCATCCTATACAAGACGTCGTATAGCAAGTATTGTATGACACTGTACGCTTCTGTTTGCTGTGATTCCTGCCTTTGTGGACTGTGCCTCCACTATCACACCACCACCTGCATATATAGCTACATGTCCCGGATATACCACTACGTCTCCCGGCTGTATATTATCGAAGGATACGGCCTGTCCCACAGACTTAAATGCCTGTGAATATCTCGGTGTGCTGATACCAAAATGTGCATATACCTCATGTACAAAGCCTGAACAGTCTACACCATTTGTAAGACTGTTTCCAGCCCATACATATGGATTGCCCACAAACTGCATAGCGTATGATACTACAGAGCTTCCTGAAACTCCTGTTGAAGCACTCGGGTTCTTTCCACCGCCTGCTGCATAGTCACTGGCAATGCTTCCGCCCTTGCCGGCTCCACCACCATCATAGCTTGAACTGCCTGACGAGCCGGAGCTTGATGAGCTGTTCGCTCTGGCAGCAGCGGCGGCTGCGGCAGCTGCTGCTGCTTCCTGCTCCTGAATGATTTTGCCCTGTGCCGTAATGATATTCTGATAATTATCTGCCTGCTGCTGTGCCTGAGCTATCTGGCTTGCATACTGCTCCTTCTGGTTTTCAAGAGCTACTATAGCCGCCTCGACATCTGCCTGCTGCTTCTCATAGTCATCCTGCATGGCTGTGAGCTCATTCATGTCGTTGTCAAGCTTAGTACCAATCTCCTTCACCTGCTCAACTGCTGCCTGATAAGAATCCATAAGAGCACGATCCGAATCATATACATCTGACACGTACTCTATACGATTGAGCATATCTGTGATACCATTTGACTCAATAATTGCTGTCCAGATATTGTCTTCAGCGCTGTTTTCATACATGAACTGTATACGCTTCTTCATGGCGTCATACTGCTCCTGCTGCTTTTCCTGGGCTGCTGCAAGATCCTTCTGATTCTGCTCTATCTCTGCCTGTTTGCTTGTGATATCTGTCTGAAGCTTCTTTTGTGCTGCAAGAATCTCATCAAGCTTTGCAGATTTATTCTTTATATCATCAGCAGTAGTCTGCTGCTGATCCTTTAGACCATTAATCTCATTCTTCTTATCCTTGAGATTCTGCTCAGCCTGCGACTTCTTCTTCTCTGCATCCTTCTGCTTCTGTGTCTTGGCATACACCTTCTCAAGTCCACTGTTTATGTATCCGCTAAATGTAGTGCCCTCTACTGCCGGTCCTGTAAAAACGAGTGCTGATGTTAACACAGTACATATAGCACGTGTCCATTTCTGATTCATTTTATTCCTCCTGTAATACGACGGTCAGATTGACCTTACCTTCCACAATTTACGTTCAATATACATTCGGATATATTATCGCACAAAATGAATCTTTTTTCCACATCTTTTTGTAAATTTACATAATTTTCCACATTTTATATAATGATATGAGGGTCAAAAGGTATTTTGCCCCTAATTTATGATTCACATCCGCGCTATTATAAGTCTGTCATCAGGCTTGATGCTATCTGATGTCAGAGCATTTATTTCCATTATGTTTTCAACAGTGGTGCGGTATCTTTTTGCAATGTCCCACATTTTATCATCCTTCTGTACTATATAGCCGACCAGAGCTGCTTCAGCCTCAGTTTCAGGCGCGTTCTTTTCCTGCTCCACCGATGTTATGACTGACACTTCATCCTGCTGCAGGGCAATAGCGTTTATGCTGACAACACCCTTGATTTCATATTCGCTGTTGTCGAGTAGATTGACCTGCACCTGGTCTACCTGCACATTTACCTCGCAGCAGGTGTTGGCATCCATGCCGGGTATCTCAACAAACTGTTCAAATGGCACAGAGTCTGTATGCATCTCTATCGGACAGCCATCGTCCTCCACAATATTTACACAGTTCACCTGCAATACACCTGACACAATAATTCCTGTGTCTGCATTTTTTATCTGTGCAATAGCGGCCTGCGTCTTTGTACCGCATATTCTTAAAATTCTCTTTTTGCTGTTTTCTCTGTACAACTGCTCCAAAATACGGCATTTTGTGTCATTTTTCATAAGAAGGCTGCATACCTTCATATTTTCAAACACAGGTTTTACCGGACATGATACGCTGTACATGTCATTGAGCACCTCTACTGTTTCCTCACTCCAGACCTTTCCATCCACCGCAAGCGCTGCCTCAATCGAAAGCTGCCTGAGCTCTCCGTCGTAATCATTTTCCGCCTCAACCTGATGCATGGCAGGCTGTGTGCGAAGCCAGGCAATATTTCCGGCATTATCACCCTCGCAGCGTATTTCATTTGAAAATCCCTCCTGCACCTCAAAGCAGCAAATTTCCTGTTCTTCACTCAGATACACTATACACGCATGGCACTCGCCTGTCAGTGTGATATGGTCACGCTCGTATGTATACTCCAGATTTCTCATATCAACAAGACTTGATATGAGCTTGCATATATTCGGCTTGGTCTTTGGCAAGGTGACGACATTTTTAATTCTGACAATATCCCTTACAACACTGTCAAGCTTAAGCACCTTCATCTGCCCCATAAGCTGCTCCACGTCCTTGTCATCAATCCTTTGTGCAACCTCAAGATTTTCTTCCCTCTCTCCATAAAGCTCCACGCTTATAATGCCTCTGACCGAGAGCTTTCGCGAATTGATAACCCCAACCGTAAGCTCATCAAGCCCGGTATACACACGAACCGTATCCTTCTCGCAGACTCCCTGAAGCACAAGCTTCTCCTGAAACGGTATTGCATCCTTTATATACTCCACTCTGTTTCCGCCGATATTTTCCTCCGGCTCATCGCCTTCAAAAACTTCCTCTCTCGTATACAGCACTTCAAATTCAATGCTTCCACTCAGCCAGATATTCTCGCCTGACGCTTTTATCTCGTCAAGCTTTACCTGCCCGTTCTGGCAAACCACTTTGGAAACATCAGGCTTGTTGTCCTTTATGACATAATCCCTGTCGAAGCCAACCTGCGACATATCCTTTACCTTTTCTATGCATTGTCTGATTTTTTGTGTAATTAATTCCATAAAAAATACCCCACTTCAAATATGTATATAAAATACATATTCAAGATGGAGTAACTTTATGCAGATGCAAATATTTAAATTCATGATCATTATAATAAAGATGTAACATCTTTACTTCATGATACTAGCAAAGCTGCATCCTTATATCCTTTGTAATCACATCAGTGTAGGTGAAAGATAAGAGCTGTGGCGGATTCTGCTCAAACTCATCATCTATCAGAACCGTAAACACACTTGGGTATGCCTGCTGAATAACCCCCTCCTGGATGTCAA
>ERZ1026860.1431-NODE-1431-length-12140-cov-5.073397_pt1 | contig 12140 bp, 10 predicted proteins | sample MGYA00380160_ERZ1026860 | MGnify/ENA primary metagenome ERZ1026860 (study PRJEB33269, sample SAMEA4719796) | human gut metagenome | biome: human-associated habitat; feature: organic feature; material: feces | place: Cameroon | collected 2013-10 ... | reverse complement strand
ACAGATATTATAATATAAATATTCATGATTATAAATATTCAGCAGCTTAGAATATTTACAGGAAATAAGGAGGAACATCATGGCTTTAGACGGAATAGTCATTTCAAATATAGTTGCAGAGCTAAACAGCACGATACTAAACTCAAAAATCAGTAAAATCGCAGAACCTGAGGCAGATGAGCTGCTTCTTACCCTAAAGGGACCAAACGGCTCTTTCAGGCTTTCGATGTCTGCAAGTGCATCGCTTCCATTCATCTACCTGACATCCACAAATAAGGTAAGCCCCCTCACTGCCCCAACCTTTTGCATGGTTTTAAGAAAGCATATAGCAAACGGACGCATCACAAAGATTTACCAGCCAGGCATGGAGCGTATCATAAACTTTGAAATCGAGCACTTAAACGAGATGGGCGATCTATGCCACAAGGTGCTTATTATCGAGCTGATGGGCAAATATTCAAACATCATCTTTACCGACTCCGATGGTACGATAATAGACAGTGCCAAGCGTATTCCCGCATCCGTAAGCTCTGTGCGTGAGGTGCTTCCTGGCAGAGCCTACACCATCCCCGCGACACAGGAGGATAAATATAATCCTCTGACTTTAGATTCGAAGCAGTTTGTGGATATTATATCAGCAAAGCCGCTTAGTGTTTCAAAGGCTATATACTCATCCTTTTCCGGCATCAGCCCACTTGTGGCAAATGAGCTGGCTCACAGGGCAGGCCTTGACGCGGACTCCCCTGTAGCTGCCTACTCACACGATGAGCTTTTGCACCTGGGAAGCAACTTCACATGGATGATGGAGGACATAAAAAATAATCGTTTTACGCCGAATATCGTGCGTGACGGCAATGAACCAAAGGAATTTTCTTCAATAGAGCTGACTCAGTATAGCGATTTAACGGTCACAAAATATGAATCTATATCAGAGGTTTTAGAGCTTTACTACTCTGAGAGAAACACCTATACACGTATACGCCAGAAGTCAGCCGACCTGAGAAAACACGTAAATACCCTCCTGGAGCGAAACCAGAAGAAGTATTCCCTGCAGATGAAGCAGCTTAAGGACTCTGAAAAACGCGAAAAGTACAAGGTGTACGGCGAGCTTATCAACGCATTCGGCTACGGACTTACACCGGACGACAAGTTTCTTGAAGCTGCAAACTATTATGATGACAACAAAATCATCAAAATTCCTATCGACAACACAAAAACACCTGCCGAGAACGCGCAGAAATACTTTGACAAATACGGAAAGATGAAGCGTACTGCAGAAGCATTGAACGAGCTGATTCTTGAAACAAAAGGGCAGATAGACCATCTCGAATCAATTCAGAATTCACTGGATATCGCTTTAAGCGCTGACGACCTCGTCCAGATAAAGGATGAGCTGATAGAATACGGTTTTATCAAAAAAGGAAAGGGTTCAAAGAAACAGAAGGTAAAGAGCAAACCCTTCCACTATATCTCATCAGACGGCTTTGATATGTACGTTGGCAAAAACAACTACCAGAACGATGAGCTAACATTCAAGCTGGCAACCGGAAACGACTGGTGGTTCCATGCCAAGGGTATGCCGGGCTCACATGTCATCGTAAAGGCCGAAAACAAAGAGCTGCCGGACAGCACCTTTGAGGAGGCCGGCAAGCTCGCAGGCTACTACTCAAAGGGCAAAAATGCCGACAAGGTAGAGATAGACTATCTGCAAAAGAAAAATGTCAAAAAGCCAAACGGTGCCGCAGCCGGCTTTGTCGTGTATTACACAAACTATTCTCTCACGATTCATCCTGATATATCAGATATCAGGCAGATTGAGTAACCAGATTATACTTATTTCATAACCATTCCAAAACGCTTAAAGTAAAAAGCTGATATACACATGCACTATCCTGCATGCTATATCAGCTTTTTAGTCGTTTAACCGTTACTGTTCAGACGCAAGCTTGACACCACGCTGTCAAGCTATGCGCCATAGTGTTAATTATTGAGTGATTACAGCCCCGCCTCGTAGAGGCATTTTAAATGGGCTGTAATCGTTGCTGGTCACACTGTTAGGTGTGAACCAGTAACATTTAAGCTCATCACAGATTCATCCTCTTTAATTGTTCTTTTGCAAATTCATCCATTTTCTTTTTCAGTATTCTGTTTTCCGGTGTGCAAAGCTCAGGGTCTGCTTCAAGCACCTCATCCACCATCTCAGATGCTTCCTTTAGCACATCGCTGTCCTGATACACATCCGCAAGTGCAAACGCAAGGTCTCCACTCTGCCTGATTCCAAAGAAATCCCCGGGCCCTCTGAGCTTTAAATCCTCACTTGCTATATAAAAGCCATCATTTGATTTATTTAGTATCTCCAGACGTTTTTTTGATTTCTTTGAATCTGACGAATTGATGAAAATGCAATACGACTGTGCATCCCCCCTGCCTACACGGCCTCTTAGCTGATGAAGCTGTGCAAGTCCAAACCTGTCTGCATTTTCTATCATCATGACTGTTGCATTGGGCACATTTACACCAACCTCCACGACTGTTGTGGACACAAGCACCTGCGACTCATTATTCGCAAAGCGCTGCATCACCTCATCCTTTGCCTTGCTCTTCATCCTGCCGTTAAGCACATCTACCGTGATATCCTTTGGCAGCGCCGCTTTAAGTACATTTGCATAGTCTGTGACATTTTCCCCTTCCGAGTTTTCGGTTTCCTCCACAAGAGGACATATAACATACGCCTGATGGCCGGCTCTCACCTGCTCCTTAATAAAGCTGTAGGCCTTTGGCCTGAATGCCGTGCCAACCACACAGTTCTTGATAGGAAGCCTCTTTGCCGGCACCTCATTTATGACAGAGATATCCATATCACCGTATATGATTATTGCTAACGTACGCGGTATCGGAGTGGCACTCATCACAAGTATATGTGGCTTTCTTCCCTTATCCGAGAAGCTCTCTCTCTGCTTCACGCCAAATCTGTGCTGCTCATCTGTGATAACAAGCGACAGATTGGAAAAATCCGCTTTCTCCTGTATGAGCGCATGAGTTCCTATAATAAGCGCATTTTTCTCGTTTTCAAGGCGCGCATAGGCTTCTCTTTTCTGCTTTGCCGTCATGGAGCCGGTAAGAAGCACAACAGGACTGTCAAGTCCAAACTGACCAACAAGTGAGCAAAACGTCTCATAATGCTGGTTTGCAAGCACCTCCGTCGGAGCCATAATTGCAGACTGATAGCCACATTTTGACGCCCACGCCATAAGAAGAAAAGCAACAATCGTCTTTCCTGAGCCCACATCGCCCTGAATAAGTCTCTGCATCACATAAGGACTTTTAATATCCTGTTTTATCTCATCTATTGTCTTCTTCTGCGCGCCTGTCAGCTCATACGGAAGCTTCTCAATCAGTCCGTCTATAAAAGCATCATCCGTAAACTCAAACTCATTTTTGTCCTTCTGCTGCTTTTTATTCTGATACCGCATGCCCATGATAAAGAGAAAAAACTCATCAAAAACAAGCCGTCTTCTTGCCTCCACAAGAGCGTCAAAGTCATCAGGGAAATGTATCTGCTTCATGGCATAATTGTACTCGCAAAAGCCGTATCTGTGCCTTATATCCTTAGGCAGGTAATCTGACAGCAGTGTATCATGTGACAGAGTCTCCTTTATCGTCTTCACTATCAGATTGTTTGTCACACCGCTTGTCACAGAGTACACAGGCTGCAGTGTATCGCGTATAGCCTCGTACTTTTGCACCTCATACACCACAGGCTGCTCCATGACATATCTGCCACCCTTTGGCTTAATATGTCCGTAAAATATAAGATGTCTCCCCTGCACAAGCTGTGCCTTAAGGTATGGCATACGATACCATACCAGCTGTATCATATGCCCGGGCGAGCCGATATCCTGCAATGTAATCTGCATTCTCGCTGTATTTTTCACTACAGGTGCCTTTTTAATCACAGCATGGATTGCATAGGTGTTGCTCTCGTTTACATTATTTAGTTCATCAATATCCGTTATTTCCGGAAACTTTACATAATCCCGGGGAAAATGAAGGAGTATATCACCAACGGTGTATACTCCCATTTTAGCAAATGCTTTTTGTGTTTTTTCCCCGATTCCCTTAACCGCGGTAATCGGTGAAGCTATATCCATATTTGCTCCTAAATATAATAAATGTCATTTATATTCTTTAAAAGGCTTTACTCTACAGAAATAACATAATAGTAGATTGGCTGTCCGCCATCGTTGACCTCAACCTCTACATCAGGATATTTCTCTTCGATTGCTGCCGCAAGCTCATTAGCTGAGTCCTCATCAGAATCACTTCCGAAATAGATGCTGACAATCGCAGAGTCCTCATCTACCATGGCATCTACCATCTCAAGTGTGGTAGCCCTTAAGTCTGTTCCAACAGAAAGGATGCTCTTGTCTCCGATTCCCATGAAATCGTTCTGCTTGATGGTTTTTCCGTCAATCTCAGTATCGCGGACTGCATATGTCACCTGTCCTGTCTTGACGTTTTCTATCTCAGCCATCATCTGCTCTTTATTCTCCTCGGCGCTGTGGTCAGGGATATAATTTACAAGCGCTGTGATACCCTGCGGGATAGTCTTTGTAGGGATAACAATAATCTGTTTATCCTCAACAAGGTCTACTGCCTGGTTTGCAGCCATGATGATATTCTTGTTGTTTGGCAGGATAAATACTGTCTTTGCATTTACATGCTCAATAGCGTTGAGCATATCCTCTGTGCTAGGGTTCATGGTCTGACCACCCTCTATGAGATAGTCCACTCCAAGGCCTCTAAACACCTCATTCATGCCCTCTCCGATTGAAACAGATACAAAGCCCATTTCCTTTGCAGGCATGTTATTTGTCTTTTCATCAGCCTTAGCAGCTTCATAAGCCTCTTCCTCAGCCTTCTGCTGTGCTGCAAGCTTCTGTGAATCCTTGATGAGCTTTTCCTGATGCTCCTCACGCATATTGTCGATCTTTATCTTGCTGAGTGAGCCGAAGGTAAGTGCCTTCTGCAGTGCAAGTCCAGGGTCGTTTGTATGTACGTGAGTCTTTACGATCTCATCATCAGCTACAACGACTATAGAGTCACCGATTGACTCGAGGAATGCCTTGTATGCGTGCTCCTCATTGTCTGTCATTGGCGCATTGAGTACAATAATAAACTCTGTGCAGTAACCAAACTTAATCTCTGCCTCGGTCTCAGCCGAAATCTTTGCAGGAGCTGCTCCTGTTGGTGCGCCCTCGATTGTATAATCAATCTCCTTGCCGATAAGGGCATCATATGCTCCCTTTAATACCTGAACAAGTCCCTGTCCGCCCGAATCCACAACACCTGCCTGCTTTAATACAGGAAGCATCTCCGGTGTCTGGTCAAGCACATACTCAGCCTGCTTTATAACCTCTTCAACAAATGTGACAACATCCTCTGTATCGTCTGACAGCTCCAGAGCCTTTTCTGCTGCGCCCTTTGCCACTGTGAGGATAGTTCCCTCCTTAGGCTTCATAACTGCCTTGTAAGCTGTCTCAACCGCCTTCTGGCATGCCTCACAAAGAATAGTGACATCTATTTCATCGTATTCCTTTATAACCTTGCAGAAGCCTCTGAAAAGCTGTGATAAGATAACACCCGAGTTTCCTCTGGCGCCTCTTAAAGAGCCTGATGAAATAGCCTTTGCAAGCTCTGCCATGGTAGGATTTGTGAGCGAGCTGACCTCCTTGGCCGCAGACATGATTGTCATTGTCATATTTGTTCCGGTATCACCATCCGGTACCGGGAATACATTCAGCTCATTTATCCAGTCTTTCTTTGAATCAAGATTCTTGGCTCCCGCAAGAAACATCCTTGCAAGGAGCTTTGAATTAATGCTTGTGATCTCCACTTTTTGTAGTCCTCCTTAATCAATTACCCTTACGCCCTCAACGTAAATATTGATCTTTGCAATTTTCATTCCTGTAAATGACTCAACCTTGTACTTAACCGTCTCGATAAGATTGTCCGAAACAGTGCCGATTGAAATACCATACGCTACTATTACATGAAAATCAATGGTAATTTCGTTGTTCTCATCTACCTTTACATTTATTCCATGGTTCAGGTAATCTCTCTTTAAAAGCTTTACAAGACCATCCTTCATGTTGACCGCTGCCATGCCTACTATTCCAAAGCACTCTACAGCTACAGAGCCTGCATAGGTTGCAATAACATCTGTATCAATTAAAATTTGTCCATATTGGGTATCCATCTGTCCCTTCATAATATATACCTCCATCATATTGTGACGTAGCTAATGTTATTATACCTTTTTTTTCACAAAAAGCAAATATTTTTATATTTTATCCTTGCATTCTTTATTTTAATCTGATAGAATACATTTGTTGTGAGCTTAAGAGTATGGTAAGCTTAGTGAAATGCAAGGAGGTGCAATATCATGGCAAAATGTGCAATTTGTGAAAAAGGTGTTCATTATGGAAATAATGTCAGCCATTCTCATAGAAGATCAAATCATGTTTGGAAGTCAAACATTAAGAAGGTTTCTTGCAAGGTCAATGGAGTTCCACAGAAGTTATATGTATGTACTTCATGTTTAAGATCTGGCAAAGTTGAGAGAGCTTAGTCTTTATTTTTGAATCTTTTGAATTTTAAAGGACATCCGTTTGGATGTCCTTTTTATTTGCTCTCATATATGATATTAATCCCGCTTATCGTCCTCTTTATCGTCTACCTTTACATCGTCGAGATTAAGGTCATCATTTTTCCCCTTTGAAAAACGGCTTACAATGTCCGGCACCATATCAAGTATCTTGGTCATGCCGTCCTGATTCTTTACATTGACAAGCTTTGTCTGTCCATTCTGGATAACGAGCACTGCACTTGGCTGAATCTTTCCGCCCATACCGCCGGCTCCGTTATTTTTCTTTTCTGCCGAAAATGCTCCTGCTGCCACTCCAAACGACACATCCACAAGCGGAAGTATGATAGTATCCCCTATATGAATCGCATCACCAACCACCGTCTTTGTAGTGATAAAGCTGTCCATCCCCTTGAAAAGTGACTCTACTGTGTTATTGAAACTATTATCTGCCATAATATCTTCCTCCTATCTGCTTATCCTATTATATAATCTGCGGCAGTTTTTATCAAATAAAATTCTAAGTGTTGCCGCTAAAATACTTATTACTATCACATATCCCTTTATATCAAAGCTGCCCTTTGCATACGGCTTTTCACTCTCGAAATCGGGTGTAATCCGCCATCTGTTTGTATAGCCGACAGGAAAGCATGCTAAAATCCCCAATGAAATACCTGTTGTATCAGGCGAGCCTGTTGAATAAACCATTGTAAGCTTAAGCCTCCTTGGGCATATTCTTTTAAGAATGATAAAAAGCTCTTTTTTCAGATGTGAAAAAGCAGCTTTGTTTCTCTCATCACTGTATTCTCTTTTTAGCTTATCGATACCGGTTTTTATTTTTTCTGACTTATCTTTAAATTGCTTTTTATGTGACTTTTTGTTTCGCTTTTTATACGTTTTTTGATGAGTGAGCTTTGTTTGTTGTTTTATATGCTGATTCTCATCATTTACTGTCCTTTGCTCGTTATGAGTCTGTGCTGTGCTTTCATTCTCTGTCTGTTCCTCCGCGACATGTGCTGACTCATCTGCCGGTATTTTAGACTCATCTGCGGTGTTTTCACTGGCTTTATCTTCTGTTTCAGTTTTAGCTGCATCATCCATATCACCATCATCCAAAGCCTCATAATTATCAAACAGCTTCTTCTTCACAAAGACAAGTCTTATATATCCGTCAGTTTCATCCGCATACTCTATATGCAGTGCAAACAAATGCAAAAGCCATGACACATGTGCTTTTGCTCTTATGTCTGTATTGTCAAAGCTTCCGACAGCCCTGTACTTAACCGGCACAAACAGTACGCAAAGCAGCGCTGTAAGTATAAGAGCAAACACTACAAGAAGTATGATGCCTATGACCTTTAAAATCGTAAATATCATCTATCTATTTCCTCCGTCTGCTCTTTAAATAGCTCTTCACATCTGTTTTACCTGTATTTTCGTATGTCTCCTTAACAATATCACAGGCCAGCAAAAGTGCCTCATCATAATTACCCGCTACTGCGATTATGTGCAGATTCTTCTTAGGATATCCCTTTTGCAGCAATTCTCTTGTCGGAATGATATCCAAAAGATTTTCCTCATTTGACGCATACGTGATGATGTATGTGTGAAGCATGCCGGCATTATGCTCTATCTTCCACTTGATTTTCTTTATCTTTCCGGTAACAGACTCTCCTACAAATAAATCCTCATACCATTTCATTCCAAAACCTCAAAAAGCAGTTTTTAAAACTGCTTTTTAATAATACTAATAATACTTGTGTGTCCCCCATAAGTTGCTTTTCTTTAAATCCAGGTACTCATTGTAAGCCTTCTCAAGTATCTGCTTCTCATTTGCAAACTTGAGCAGATGATATGCCTCGTGATACTTGTAAAACCCTGAATCCATGAAATACTCTTCTCTTTGCGGTTTACTATAATAACTTTCGCCCATCATAAGATACCAGTGTACATCCTTTTCCACTGTATCATGTGGCACGGTAAAAGAATAGTGGCTCTTACCCACATATTGGATTATCGTTGCACTGGCACCTGTCTCCTCTTTCACTTCACGGATTGCAGTGTCCTTGTACTCTTCATCAGATTCCACAGTTCCCTTGGGCAGTACCCACCCCTCGTACCTGTTCCTGTAGTTCTTGTATAAGAGTAATATTTTGCCACGAAAGATTACCACACCGCCACAGCTCGTTGCTTCTATCATTGCCATTCCTCCAAGTGTGGTTTAAACGCTATCTGTCAGTTCAAGCGAAATATGAACGATAACGTCTGTCATTACACTTAAGTATAACCTACTTCTAAAAAAAGTGCAACAAGCCTATTCATTGAAATATTTATCAAATACCTTTTTTGCCACCGGCACCGCATATGTGCTTCCGGCACCCGAATCCTCCACAACTACTGCGATAGCCAGATCATTGTAGCCATCCTTTTTTCCATAGCCCACAAACCAGGCATTGGTCTGGTCTGTAGAATCTGATACCTGGGCAGTTCCGGTCTTTCCAAAGGCCTCATAGCTCTGGTCTCTTAGCTTTGCGCCTGTTCCATCAGATACCACTGCTGCCATAAGATTCTGGAGAAAAGCTGCCTGATCCTTTGACATAATCTGCTTGTATGAAGCCGGTTTATTCTGCTCCACAAGCGCCCCGCTCGCATTTTCCGTATGGTCTACCAGATATGGCCTCATCAGATTTCCATCATTGCAGATTGCACCGGCAATCATGCACATGTGAAGCGGTGAAACAAGCGTGTTTCCCTGACCTATCGTGGTCTGCATGGTCAGAGCTGACGAAGCATTGTTATCCAGTGCAAATTTACTCTTTTTTGAATCAAAGGCTATAGGCAGATTCTTGTTGAAAAGCATATCGTCACACAAGGTATTAAGCTTATTGTTATCCACCAAAAGACCTATATTGGAAAAGGACGAGTTGCATGACTTTGCAAACGACTTTGTTAAGTCCTCCTGTCCGTGTGATTTATTGCCGGCGCAGTGGATTGTAAAGCCGTCCTTTGTAATACTGCCGTCACAATCAAAGCTGTAGTCGTTGTATGTAGACGGATTTTCGTTATAATACTCAAGTGCTGTAAAAATCTTAAACACTGAGCCCGGAGCATACTGTCCCTGTGTTGCCCTGTTGTAAAGAGAAGTGCTACCCTCACCGTTTACGCTCTCCCAGTCACTTGCTATGGTGTTTGGGTCATAATCAGGCTTTGACACCATAACTGCAATCTTTCCTGTCTTCGGCTCAATTGCAATGACAGCACCTTCATAGTCGTCAAGTGCATTGTATGCAGCCGCCTGTGCTTCGTAATCCAGTGTGGTTATGACATTATCACCGGTATTTTTCTTACCGCTTATATCATTTACTATCTGGTCAAGGAAAAACTCATGTGAGCGAAGCAATGAGAAATTTTCCTGCTTTTCAAGCCCTGCCTTACCATTTACGGCAAAGCCTGCCACATGCGCAAACATCCTGCCGTCAGGGTATTCCCTTGTCTCAGACGCATCTGAACCTACCTTTGTCCGTGCTATGACATGTCCATCCTTAGTCTGTATCTCACCCCTCACTACATTCTTAGAGAAAAGATCCTGCAGCGAATTGTATGGACTGTTGATGAATTCGTCGCTTTTTACAAACTGGAAATATAAGAAATAACCTATCAATCCAACAAAAACTATAAGGAAAAAATATGTAACAACCGCATACTCTCTATTTCTGTGTCTTCGTGCTGTTTTTGCCGCCTGCTGCCGGTTTTTTTGTGTTTTTTGTCTCATGGTCCTTTCGTCTCTTGTCATCTATATTTCTCCTTTTTTCAGGGGCTGCCTGCATAATATACATGCCCTGTATCATTCCAAAAATAATCATCGTAGATAGAAGCGAGCTGCCACCGTAGCTCACAAGCGGCAGCGTCACACCGGTCATCGGTATAAACTTGGTTGAGCCGCCGACAGTTAAAAGCACCTGAAGCGCATACACACTGCCAAGTCCCAGCGCTACATACTTGTAAAACGCATCCTTCATCTGCATGGAAAGATTAAATATCATAAGAAAGCAGCTTACACAAACCATAATGAGGCAGACAGCAAATATACCGCCCATCTCCTCTGAGATAGCCGCTATGATAAAGTCTTTAGACACAATAGGTATCTTATTTGGCAGTCCCTGCCCCAGTCCAAAGCCAAACAGTCCGCCTGTACCTATGGCAAAGAGCGACTGACACACCTGATAGCCGGCCTTGTCTATGACAGAAAGAGGATCAAGCCATGCAACAATTCTGTTCTTCACATGTGAAAACAGATGATAGCCTGCGTACATTCCAAGCCCCACAAACGCGAGTCCTCCGGCAAAAATATAAAACTTTTTTGTCGCAACATAAATCATGACCAGATATGTAAAGAAATACAAAAGTGCTCCACCAAGGTCGTTTGATGCAACAAGTATCAGCACAAACACTGCCGATACGCCGCTTGTTATGGCAAGCTGCTTTAAATCAGTTGATTTATACAGCATGGATGCTATAAAAAACACAAAAAGTATCTTTACAAACTCAGATGGCTGAATTGAAACAGGACCAAATGTCAAAGAAAGCTTTGCTCCTCTGCTCGCCACTCCTACCACAAGCACTGACAAAAGACCAAGTATTCCCACACCGGCATATGTCCATGTCAATTTTCGAAACATCGTGCCTTTTTGCATAATAAGCGGTATTAAAAACGCAAATATCGTTCCGGCAAGTACAAAAACAAACTGCCTTAATGCCTTGTCAAACGAAATTCTCGTTAAAATAATCATGCTTATACAAAGCATCATCACCATATTGTTGAGCACAAGCTCTGAGGCATTCTTATAAAACTTATGATAAATCAAATAAATTGATTCAAAAAGCACAAGCTGTGCTATATAAAAGCCTATTATCTTTGTATCCATTGTCGTGACAAAGAGCACCAAAAAACCATCTAAATGAATCAGAAACATATAAAATCTCTGCAGATTATATATATGCCTCTGCTTTTTCGGCTTGTCGGGATACTTGAATAAATGAAAGCATAAAAAAGTATATATGAGAAAAAGTATTATCATAATATACTTGGAAAGCTGTACTATCAGATGTACCATGTCATTCTACTCCTCTTTTGTAATGTCCGTTTGTATATTCAGCTACCTTATCATCTATAACCGCCTTAATCTGCTTTGGAGTCTCGATTGTAAAGCTGTATCTAAAACTTCTGATACCTGCCTCCTTAAGCTTACTTATGTTCTTTGTGAGCATGGTAGGCAGTGAATTATATATTGTATTATAGCACTCCTTACAGTTGTTACAAACTGCAAAGGATTTATTGTATCTGTCCTTTAAATATATAAGCTTTTGCTTTTTATCACAGCCCTTTGTGTTTTTGTGCACACAGTTGGCGGTGGTCATAAGCGGATAATATCCATAGACAATCATCTGCGAGCCTATATTGTTTCTATGCATAATCTCCCTTGAATTGAGTTCA
>ERZ1026860.1430-NODE-1430-length-12141-cov-4.028711_pt1 | contig 12141 bp, 6 predicted proteins | sample MGYA00380160_ERZ1026860 | MGnify/ENA primary metagenome ERZ1026860 (study PRJEB33269, sample SAMEA4719796) | human gut metagenome | biome: human-associated habitat; feature: organic feature; material: feces | place: Cameroon | collected 2013-10 ... | reverse complement strand
GCCGCAAACTTCGTATTCAGAAAAAATATTTACACGCCGTAAGCGCGTTGCAATAACTATACGCACAAGGAAAAAACCGCTATGGAAAAACGAACAATGCGTCATACCGATGAAATTCACGCAGTTTTGCAGGCAATTTACGCAATCAACGAAACTAAAACGCACGATGAAGATATAGAGAAACTTTTAGATTATATTTTCTACCGCGTATACAAAGAAAGCACTACGAAATTAAAACAATATTGCTATGGGGAACAAAAAGCCGACACAATGCCCGACTTGCTGCTTCTTTTACATAGCGAAACCGAATTTCAATAAAAACAGTGATTTATATACATACGAAAAACGGCTCTGCACTAAACAAAGCCGTTTTTTGCTATTTCAGGTAAGAAAATCGCTTTAATTTGATAATTTTGATGAATTTTTAGTGTGTCCATTTTTACCGCTTAATAAGGCATCAAAATAGTCAACGTTTACTCGGATAAAGCCAAAACAGGCACGAATACCGACCGTCCGGCATTTCAAAAAATGGTGTCCGATGCTCAAACGGGAGCGTTCAAGTAGATAATCGTGTATATGTTCGACAGGTTCGCGAGAAACCGTCGCGACAGCGTTATGTACAAGGAAATACTCAAAGAAAAATACGGTATAAAAGTTATATCCGCGCTCGAGCCTATATCCGAAGACGAAGGTGGCGAGTTCTACAAAATGTTTTTGGAGTGGAACGCCGAAAAATACAGTAAACGTCTTTCCAAACGTATCCGCGACGGTATCGATACGAGTATTGCCAACGGCATGTTTTACGGCGGAAAAGTTCCTTTCGGATATCGTCTTGAAATTGAGCAAACAACCGATAACGATAAACCTGTAAAAAAAGTTGTTATTTACGACGAAGAAGCAGAAATCATCCGACTTATTTTTACTCAATATGCCGACGGTAAAACCAAAAAGCAAATAGCGGATATTCTGAATGAAAAAGGCTTTCGCATAAACGGAAAGCGTTTCAAAGGTCGCTCTTTCGATAACTGGATGACCAACGAAAAATATACCGGGGAATTTAAGTTCGGCGGCAGAGATTGCAAAAATATCTACCCCGCAATCGTGGATAAAGCCTTGTTTTTGAAAGTGCAGGAGAAACTTTCCGAAAACAAATACGTTCTCGGCGGACAGGAAACGGCAAAAGTGCCTTATCTTTTAAGTGGCAAAGTATTTTGCGGACATTGCGGCTCGGAAATGGTTGCTGATAAAAGCACGGGCAAAAGCGGTAAAAAATATTCCTACTATACTTGCAAGAAAAGGCAAAAGCACGAGTGCGATAAACTGCGTGAAAATAAGGATAATCTCGAAAGTTACGTTACGTCGTGCGTGGTAAACTTTTTGAAAGATAAGAAAAACGCGGAAATGGCAGTGGACGACGTATTCGCTTATTACGAAAAACGTACCGACGAAGACAATCTCAGAAGTATCGCCGCGCGAATTGCCAATATACAAAGCGAAGCGGAAAAACTTGCCGACGCGTTTATAGATGCGAAGAGCCAACTGCTGAAAAACAAAATTGAAACGAAAATGACTGGGTATGAAATACTGCTTAATGATTTGGAAACGCAACCATCAACGCGCATAAAAACGCACCGGATAAACGCGAAAGCAAATATAAATACGCCGGCGGAAATCAGAATTTCCGCCGCCCGCTTTATTGCTTGATTATAACACCCGATTTTTATTATTTTCCGGCTTGTTTTTTCGCCTGCATAATCATTTTATTCAACTTCCAGCGGAAGGAGATATGCCATTTTGCCGAACGCCGGTATTCGAAAAATCCCGCCTTCACGCCCTCTTTTTCCAGCAATTCCACTGCCTTTTCCCTGCCCGCGTAGCTCTCGTACAGCTTCATCGCCCGATAATCCGCAAATCCGTCCGCAAGCGTTTCGTGGCGGATTGATTCGAATACCCCGTCCTTCGTCGGGTACACGATAAACGGATCGCCCGCCGGAAACTGCGCGCACGCGTCCGTAACGCAATACGGATCAATCTCTTCATACGCCCCCGACGTGCGATAAAAATTCAGCGACCAATGCAAAAATCCGTGTACGCCGTTGCGATACATCTGCAAGCCGAGAATTCTCGTGCGCTGCGAAGGCATGTTCAGAAGTCGGTTCGAAAGATAATTTTCCGTTTGCGTACAAGCATAATATACCCACTCGCACGGCACTTTTAAAAATAAATCCGTACTCGCCACCGGGTGCGTTACCACGCCCGAACGAATAAATTCCGTTTCGCCCACGGCGTCCATGATTTTCGCTTCGGAAAAATGCCGCAAAATCACGTTTTTTATCGCTTTTACCCGTTCCAGAGCGTCAAGTCCCGGCTCGTCGGAAATATGAAAATATACCCGATCCGCCAATCCTTTTCCGCGCAAAAACGCGGAAAGATCCTGCATCATCTTGTTTAAAAACGACAGATACTCTTCGCCCGAGCTATCGTGTTCCCACCCGAAAATCCGCCGTTTTACGCCGTTTACGCTCGCTTCGATTTTCGGCGGATGCTTGCCGCCCCATTGCGTTGCCAGGTGACAAAACTCGATATACCTGATCCCCCGCGCAGAAACGAAAGCGATAAACTCTTCCAATCGTGAAAAATCAAACGTATATTCTCCGTTTTTGCGGCGCACTTCCACAAGCTGCACGGTGCGCCGGTACAAGCCTTCACCCGTATCCAACGCGGGCGTAAACAGCGGCGTATACAGCATATTCACGCCGTGCTTCACCGCGCTTTCGAGATACTTTTCGAAAATTTTATAAAACGGGCGCGAAAACGGGCGCACGCCGTGCCGATCGCAGATACAATCGTAATGAATCCACATCGTATGCATAAAATCCGCCTCGGGCAGCGTATCTTCAAGCACCGTCAGGCGAAAAACGCTCGTTTTATCGTACTCCGCCAGCGCGGAATACACGCGCACGCTAATTTCATGCACGCCCGCCGGCAACCCCGACGAGCCGTCTACCGTAACCCAGAAAACGTTCCACACGTTCTGCCGCATGCCGTCGCCAAAAGGATAAACGGGGCGCAGAAGATCGGGGTATAATCGCCCGTTCGGGCGGCGTTTCACCAGATAATAATCGTCTTTCCTGAAAATATTTTCGGCATACACGCCGGCAACGCTTTCCACCCTGCGCACCGATACTTTATCGCCGAGATCGCACTTGACTTCCACGCGGGTATGTTCGCACACTACCCCGCCGAAACACGCCACCTGAAAGTGAAACGTTTCGTTCTGAAATATCGTATATTCCGACTGCTTCAACACGGGTTTTTTATAGGGAAAAATCTTTTCGAGCGAGCTGACCGTGTATTGTTCCTGCGGCAGAATGCGCGCTTCGCCCGCTTTTTCGCTTTCTTTCATTTTGTACCTTAATTTTTTTGTGTTTTTCAAAAACGCGTGCCCCGATTTTTATGCAGAGCGCGCGTTCGTGCAAGTCCTATTCCGTAAAATTTATTCCGCAAAACTATTTCAAAAGACGAATACCATCGATAAACACAGAATAATTCTTATACTTAGCGGAATCGGTTTCCTTATAAACGCCTTTCGCGTCTACGCCGTAGGTTCGCATAGTTAAAGTGTCCTTCTTCACCTCTAAATAACTATACGCCGAATAAGGTACTTCCGAAGGTTTTCCGTCCACTTCGATACACCCCACCGCGCAAGAAGCAAGCGCTTTGTATATTGTCTTTTCCGCAAGAAGTTCTTTCACTTGCGTATATTTATACTGCGCCGAAACCTGCATCCCCGAGGCAGGCACCTGGTGATACACCGTGCCGCGATTCGTAATGCCGGCGGGGTATACGAATTCATCTACCTGCGTGCCGTCTGCAAGCGTAACTTTTTTCGTCTGCCGGGTAACCGCTTACGGTAATCTCTCTCGCGTTTGCCTGTCCCGGGAATCTCTTTTCGGGGTTATCGGTATTCTTCTGCGGTGCGGCGGTTTCATCCCATACAATCGGATATGAAGTATTCAGATCGTGTCCGTGTCCGCACAAAAGCAAATCGAGATCAAGCTCGTCGAATACGGGAAGAAGTTGTCCGCCGAGCATAGGTTCGTGAGCGTTGGAAGTAATTCTTGTAAAATCGGGGTAAATCGGACCTTCGTGCATCATTGCCACCACCCACTTGATTTCTTCGCGCTGTTTCGCCGCCGTAACATCTTGTTTCAGCCATTCGAGCTGACCTTCGCCGAGCATGCCGTTCTCGTCGTTGTAAACGTCGTTCGAGCGCAACGCCACGAAGTGTAAAGGCCCGTAATCGAACGAATAGAACATACCTGCCGAAGCGTAGGCGTCTTCCGACCAGTCTACGTTGAACATTTTATTCACGATGTTGTTCTTTCTGCCGAACGCGTACCACATAGGATCTTCGTGGTTGCCCGCGATCGCCGCCATAGGAAGCGAGAACAGATTTTCATCCCAGCTGCCGAGCATTTGTTCCCAGTAGCGTGCTTCGATGCCGTAATTGATAATATCGCCGCCGTGCGCAATAAAATCGGCTTCGGGAAAATGCGCGCGCGCTTCTTTTAAAACTTGCGAAGAATACGTTGTGCCGAGATACCAATCCTGTGAGCCGCCGTAAGAAAGCGTACCCATATTTTCAATCAGGCGGTTTTCCTGCGTATCTGCGATAAAAATGAAATTCGCGTCTTCAAGTTTCTCTTCGCGCGTGATGAAAGTATATTCCCTACTCCACACGTCCGCCGCAAGATCGCCCATTTTCACCGTGTACTGAGTTTCGTATTCAAGATTATCCACAACGCCGTTTATCACGTACTCGTCGCGAAACCAGAATTCGGATTCGGCGCGAATCACGCGGGCGGTGTTTTCGTCTACACTGCCGCCCTTGCTTACATAAATCACGGGGTACAGCGGTTCGGCGCGCGTGTGCCATACTACGCCGTATTTCGTTGCCGCCATGTCGTGATAGGTGGTGGAAATCGAAATCGGCTTCAACTGCGCTTTTTGCGTTTCGTCGAGTTCTTCCCACGAAGAAACGAGACCTATCACGCTTGATGCGCCGTCCACTTTTGAATTTTCCGTGATTTTATTGCCCGCGCTATCGAGCCAGCCGGTAAAGCGTTTGCCTTTTCTCGCCGCAGGCACGGGAAGTTTGCCGTACTTGCCACCGTAAACCGCCTGTTTCGCGGCGGGAGCGTTTTCTTCGCCTTCGTCGAACGTAATCGTCACGTTTGACTGCACAAAATACGCTTTCGCCGCATAATTTCGCATCGCGCCGGAAATCACGTAGGAATTGCCGTCCATTTCCACTTCGTTGCCGTTGATCTCAAACAAAGCGAGTAAATAGCCGTTTTCCGGCACGGCGGTGAATGTAACGCTTTCGCCGAATTGCACTTTTTCTTTACTTGCCGTGAGCTTGCCGCCCGCGCCGGACGTTGCCGATACGGTATATTCGGGCAACGGGGCTTCCGCGCCGTTTTGTTCGCTGTTATTTCCGCCGTTTGACGCGCTGCAAGCCGTGGCGCAGAGCGCGCCCGCGGAAAGCGTGAAAGCAAGCGCAAGACTGATCAATTTTTTCATATTCACTCCTTAAAACTTATCGTTTTCCCCTATTTTTCGTATTTTGTTTTCAAGCGTTTCGGGGCGGCGGTTTTGCCGCTTTCCGTGAAAAGCCGCCGCTTTTTTAAGAAATCGCCGCCGCCCGCATGCCGAAAATATTTTGAATGACTTTTAGTTTATTCTGCAGTTTTTACTACGCAACCGAAATTGCCGATGAAATAGGTGTGGGTATCGTCTTGTTGCTGATATGACGTAAAACTTACCAACATTGCGGACGAAACATTTCCCTCCGTAAGATTATTCACGTTATCCCACTTCGCAAGCAAATCAGTCAAGGCTATTTTTACATTAACCGTCTGTGCCTTACCTAAATATTTTCCATTGCTATCGCCCAACCAGAAAATTTTAGCCGCATATTCGCTTGAAAATTGAAGTTCCGCATCAAAAGTAATTGCTTCATATTTATCAGACATCATTTCATAATACGATTTCGAATGAATCGCACGCATACGCAAACCAATACCATTTGAATTGCCTTCGCCGCATAACTTGCTGACGATTTTCAATCTTCCGTCTACAACTTCCGCATCCCCGACATTGATATAGGAATTTTTCCACACTTGCGAATTTTCAAGTACGTCATCATCGATAAGATTCCACACCATGCCGTCTGCCGCCGTGTAAATATCCACAGAAGCCGCAAGATACGTTACGCCTTTATACATAACGTTTACCGAATAAATGCCCTGCGGTATGCTTGCTGTATCGATTTTCGCCGCGTTATCGCAACGTACCACTCTGCCGCTTTGCGCCGTAAACACGGCTTTGTATGCAAGAGATTTATCGAGTTTGTTTTCGATATCGAGCGCAAGCAGATTATATTCGGGCGTTTCCGCAGTTTCCACAAGTTGAACACCGCTTACTTCAATCGCTTCTTTCTTCGTCAAACAACCGAATTTACCAACGCTGACAATATATCCCTCATTGCCATATTTAGTAGAAAATAATTGACACGTTGCAGTACTGCCTACGCCAAGTATGCCTATTCCGTTAAGCGTTTCCCAATTTTCGAGAATATAGTCAATGGATACTGCGTATTCACCCCATTTATTTTTGGCAAGCCATTCGTCTTTATCGCCCGCAATATCTTTCACCATTACGTTTAATCCACCGCCACTTACATAAACGCTGAATTTTACAGCGGAATATACTTCTTTCATTGCTTCATAGTAGGCTTTTGAGTGAATGGCACGCACACGCATACCTACTTCCGTGGTACTGTTTTCACCTGCAACCATTTTAAACGAAAGTACTTTCTCGCCGTCGATCGCGCTGTATTCCGTATCGGCAAGGCGCAAATATCCGCCGCGCAGAATTTCCGAATCGTTTACGCTGTACTCGCTCAGATCCTGCCATACCATGCCGTCGTCTTCATTGTAAAAATCAAGAGTGCCGATATACGCGGTTTTTCCTTCCGCTTTCAATTCAAGCGTGTACAAGCCCTGCGGAATTTCCGCCGTAACCACGTTTTTCGCATTTGCGATTTCCACTTTTCTGCCGTTCGCCGCCGTGAGCGTTGCCGTAACGTTTTTTTCCGACAAATCTTCGTCGGTAAGCGAAAGCAAATTCAATTCGGGCGTGAAGTTCGTTTCGAAAAGCTGCGTTACGCGCTTATAATACCGCTTCAGCGTAAGCTCGCCGCCCAAGGCGTATTTCAAATTCCCCGTACATTCGCTTGCGCTCTTCTCTTCGTCCGATACGTACCCTTTCAGGCGGCCGAGATCAAGTTCGGCTGCCGTCACGTCTTCGCCGAGTTTCGCGCTGTATTCAACGGTACGCGAAGGCGCGGCTTTGTATTCGCCGTTTTCGTCGCCGAAATAATATTCCACGTTGTAGGTATAACTTATGCCCTTTTCGATAACGGGCGCGATATACGTTGCTTTAAGCCATTCGGAATTTTCCGCGCCCGCTTCAATCGCCTTTTGCGCCACGTATGCCATGGTGCGAACGTTGTTTTTCTCGTCTTCTGCGGGCGTGAATACATAGCTCACCTTTTCGCCCTGCGTGTACGCGATATACCCCACGCCCACCATTTCTCTGCCAAGATTATCCTGCTTCACGTTCGTGATCGTGCCGTAGAAAGCCATTTTCTGCAGCTCTTCGTTGTAACGCATTGCATCGCCGTCAAGGTTGAAAATACGCGCTTTGCCGTCGGCGGCGGTATCGTCGTACTGCCATTCGCCGTTTTCGTCTTTCACCGCCCAATCGTATTTCACGGTTTCGCCGAACGCGTATTCGCGCGCCGCAAACGTATCGTTGTACGCCTTGGGAAGAAGCAGCACGCCGAACGCGATATTATCGTAAACGCCGTTTTTCGCGCTCTGCATCAAGCCTTTATAATGTCCTTGCGAAAGCGTGAGCGCATAGCGCAAGCCGTTTTTTTCTTCGCTGCTACCTACATTTTTAATGCTCGCGCCCGTCGCCATTTTCAAAGAACCCGTTTCCGCGTTCGTTACGTCTTCAATGGTGTATGCTTGCGGAATTTCCGGTTCGCCCGCGCCGTCCGCGCCCGCGTTCAGCGTTTTCACGCCCGCGAACAGGAAGCCAGCCGCGCCCGCCGCCGCAAGCAGAGAAAAAGTTTTTATGCGATGATTTTTAAACGTCGTTTTCATAATTTCTGTCCCTCCGCGTTTTTCCAGGGATTATCCTGAAACAGGAAATCTTCCTGCTCGTTCTCGAACGTACTCGTCCGGATCATGTCATCCGCCAATTTCGAAACAAAAATTTCGGGACTTTGATAAATTTTCTTCATGTCGTACTCCTTTCTATTTTATTTTTTGCCCGAAGGCGGATTATGCTTCCGCCTTCGCAACCGAGCCAAATCTGCCGATGCTCACCACGTCTTTATCCTTTGCGCCGAAATAGGTAGTAAATAACTGACATTCGAGTGTACTATCCATGTTCAGCCGTCCCAAGGTATTGATCCCTTCCCAATTTTCAAGCAAATAAGATAAATCGATTGAATATTCTGCCCACGTTCCCTTTGCTTGCCAAACGCCGTAACCTTTTTCGCCTTCCGTGCCTTTCAGTTTGATATTCATTCCGCCCGTAACGTAAACGCTGAATTTGATTGCGGAATAATTTTCGCTCATCATCTCATAATAGGCTTTTGAATGAATGGCGCGAAGCCGCATGCCCACCTGATTTGTGCCGCCTTCCGCTTCGAGAATCGGGAACGAAAGCACTTTATCTTCGCCGATTTTGGCAAATTGAGCTTCGCCGAGCCGTATATAACCATAGCGCAGAATTTCCGCGTCGTTCACGCTGTTTTCGTCGAGTTCCTGCCACACCAGACCGTCGGCGGAATTATAGAAATCCACGTTCGCAGTGTACGCCGCCGCGCCGTTTTCGTATACCGTAATTTCGTAAACGCCTTGTTTCAAACCCGCCAGGCTCAAAGCTTTCGCGTTTTCCGCGTTCTGCACGTTGCCGTAGCGATCGGTGAGCGTTGCCGTAGCGACAGTCCCCGCGCCCTTGTACAGGCTCGTAAGATCAAACATTTCCTTGCCTTTTACATCTACAAGCTGCACATTGGTTTCCACCACGCCGCGCTTCACAAGGCGGAAGTTGCCGATATACAATTCGCCCACGGTTTCGTTGTGCTTCGCGCCGCCCGAAGTGCGTATCGTGAGAAGCTCTCTTAAATATCTGTCGCCCGTTTCGATCTTCGCGATATTCGTGAGCGTATCCCAGTTTTCAAGCAGCGTTTTCAGATCAATCGTTTCGCTGTACCACGTATCGAACGCGCCGTCCTGCGAGAAATTTTTCGTGCCGAACGGTCTGCGCCAAAACGAAGTAACGGGTTCGGCGTATTCGTATGTGCAATGATACAACCAATCGAAAGTGAGATTATAATTCTGCCCGTCTGCAAGCAGCGATTCGTAGTACGCTTTCGAATACAACGGCAGAATCTGCACGCCTACAACGTCGGTATCGATTGCCCATCTCGGCTTAACTTCCGTCTTGAAGAAATCGCCCGTTTTTTCACCCGCACCGATCGCAGGGCCTCTCACGATTTCCGCCGAAACAGCGTAAGGTTTTTCGGAAGATCCCCAGTTGTTCCACGCTTTCGCGTAGGAAGCCGTATCGGTATTCACGCCCGAATAGCCCGTTTCTTCGCCCACGTAGTCGAGCGTGAGTTCGTAGTATTCGATCGTGCCGAACGCGCTGTTGCGATTCGCCGCAAGGATCACGGTGATTTTGTAGCTGCCGGGCGCGCCGAGCGCGTTTGCCGCAAGCACGTTGTTTTCGATCACGCACGAGATCTCGCCCGCCTGTTTGCCCGTCATGCGCTCGATTCTGTAATCGATTTCGTAGCCGGACTTCGTGTATTTAGTAAGATCGAGCTGCTGCGCTGCCGAAATCGTATGCAGGGCGGTATCCGTGGTTTTTTCAATCGCTGCTTCGTCGGTGAAAAGCGTACATTCAAGCGTTTTGTACGTGCTGCCGCTCACCGCGTAAATGCGGAAGCGATACTCGCCGCCGAAATACGGCTTAAACGTTTTGTCTCCGAGATTGATCGTTTGCCCTTCGTAAATCGCGTCGATATTCGCTATGGTAGCGGGTGCGCCGTTCAGCGTTACGCAGAGAAGCTTCGTAAGATCGTTTTCTTCGCCGACTTTCAATGTTGCGCCGAGTTTTGCCGTCGCTTCGCCGCTCGCCGCTTCGTTCGTTACGAGAATATCGGCGATATACACCTTTTCGCCCGAGCCTTTCAAATCGCCGCTAAACCACATTAAATAGTCGTTGCGGCTTCTGTCGTGGCGTTGGATGATATTGTAATCCATCAAATATTTCACGTCGTTATAGCCCGATACAAGCTTATCGTAATCGTTTACGAATTTTTCGAGCGTGACGGTATCGTACACCCATCTGTTGCGGACATACCCTTTGCTTTCGAAATTATCGAAATACGAGCGGATCGAATTGCCGTCGTTCTCGCTTGAAGCGTAGTATTTCAGCGTAACGGTGGCGTTCGGGTTTTCGGAAAGCAGCTTTTCGTAGTAGCCTTTCGAGTACATGGGAAGCATTAAAATCAGGTACGTTTGTCCGAGTTTCGTAACTTCGAACATTCTTCCCTTTTCGCCGAATTTATCCGCCGTGAGATTGTACGCGGGGTGCGTATCCCAATTCAGCCAGCCGCAATATTCGCTGTGCGCGATCATCAGCTCGCCGTCCGATACGATATTCTTCGTTTTTTCAGACCAAATATCCGTAATCACGCTATAATACGTGGTGTACGTTTCGCCGTTCTGCGTATACTCGCCTTCGATTTCAACGGTGTACGCGCCGTCCGCGCCCGTTTCGAAAGATTCCGCCGTGCAATCAACCGCCTTGCCGTAACGGTACACTTTATACGACTTCTGCGTTATGGGTGCGTCGTTTGCCGTAAGCGTTACCCCGAGCGAAGCGAAATCCATCTTGTACGTTTCGCCCGTGCGCTCTCTTTGCACGTCCGATACGTTCGAAACTACGTCGTCGGTAACGTTCAGCGTAAGCGTAAGGCTCGTGGAAATATTCGGCGTAGGCACAACTTTCAAAGTATACGTGCCGTTTGCTTTAAAATCGTACTCGTATTCGCCCGCTTCGTTGGCGGCGATCGTCTGCGTTTTGCCGCGGAAAGTGATTGTGTATTCCGCTTTTACGTCTTCGGGCAGACTGACGAGTTCGGAAATTTTCGCCGTTTCGCCCGTTTTATAATCGAGCTTCGCGTTCTCGGCGGCTTTGATGTCGGCGGGTTTTACCGCATACACGTCGGCGATATACAAAGTCATATCTTCTTCGTGTCCGCCCGAGTTCCACCCCGCCGCGTTATCGAATTGAAGAATGTGCGTCTGCTGCTTTTTAAAATACTCTATCGCGGAAGCAAACGAGCCGGAATAATCGTTCTCGGGCGTTTCCACAAGCCGCACGGTGATCTGCGTCCAGATGCCCGGCGTCACTTTACCGATCGCTTCGGTATACGCGCCGCGATCTTTATACAGCTGACAAATCACGTCGTGGTTTACGTTACCTGCATTGTACACCCAGAAACTCACACCCGTGTAGCCTTCCTTGTAAAGCTGACGGTAGTAGGCTTCGTTTCCGCGCGGATTCACCCAGTAGTAGCCGTAACTTTCGGAAGTGGTCGTCTTTAAATAATTCGCTTCTCTGCCGAAACGATCAGGTACGCCCGTTTCCCGCGTATTCGTCACTTCCCAACCGAACGTATCCATGCCGCAAAGTTCGCGCACCCTTTCCCATTCGGGCGTGAAACGTTCCACTTCGCCATCGGTCATCGCTTCGCGGCTGTATATATCGTAGGTATATTCCTGCGGCGCTTCGCCCGCCGCCGCTGAGAAAATCGTCACCGTGTAGAAACCGAGCTTTTCCGCCGTGAAATAATAATTCTTCGTCGTTTCGTCAGGCTCATGCACCATTACCGTTTCGCCCGTGGATCTAAACTTCACCGAATAGGTATATTCGGGATTTTCCGCCTTGGAAATCGGTTTAATTTCCACACGCGAGCCTACGTCC
>ERZ1026860.1428-NODE-1428-length-12165-cov-4.255078_pt1 | contig 12165 bp, 12 predicted proteins | sample MGYA00380160_ERZ1026860 | MGnify/ENA primary metagenome ERZ1026860 (study PRJEB33269, sample SAMEA4719796) | human gut metagenome | biome: human-associated habitat; feature: organic feature; material: feces | place: Cameroon | collected 2013-10 ... | reverse complement strand
CCACCGAAAAGCCCATCATGGAAATGGCGCACCGCATGGCTGGCGCGGGCAAGCAGGTCGGGCTTACGGAAGCACAGGTGTTGGGCTTTGCGGCGGCGCTTTCCTCCGTAGGCATCGAGGCACAGATCAGCGGCTTGAATACCCGCCACAGGGATGGCTTCAATGAGATGATTGCGGACGCGCTGGCTGGAAAAATAGACCTGATCGTGACCAAGTCCGTCAGCCGTTTCGCCAGAAATACCGTAGACAGCCTGACCACCGTCCGAAAGCTCAAAGAGCATGGCGTAGAATGCTACTTTGAGAAAGAGGGGATCTACACCTTCGATGGCAAGGGCGAGCTGCTCCTGACGATCATGTCGAGCCTTGCGCAGGAAGAAAGCCGCAGCATTTCCGAAAACGTTACATGGGGTATGCGGAAGCGTTTTGCCGACGGCAAGGTCAGCATGGCATACAAACAATTCCTCGGATATGAAAAAGGCCCCGATGGGACACCGGCTGTCAATGAGAAGGAAGCCGAAATCGTCCGCTTGATATACCGCCTTTTTCTGGAAGGGAAAACGCCCTTCGGGATCAAGGAAGTACTGGAAGCTGCCGCGATCCCTTCACCTTCGGGCAAGAGCAAATGGAGTGTAACGACCATCAACAGCATTTTGCGAAACGAGAAATACAAAGGCGACGCGCTCCTGCAGAAGTCTTTCACGGTGGACTTCCTCACGAAAACCATGAAGCCCAATCGCGGAGAGCTTCCCAGCTACTATGTCAAGGAAAGCCATCCCCCCATTATCTCAGCGGATGAATTCGATATGGTTCAAGCGGAGATCGAACGTCGCTCCCGGCAGGGGCGCGGGTACAGCGGCAACAGCATCTTTTCATCGAAGCTGTTCTGCGGGGACTGTGGCGGGCTTTACGGTGCGAAGGTCTGGCATTCCAACGATGCATACCGCCGCGTGATCTGGCAGTGCAATCGGAAGTTCAGCAAGACGCAGGAACAATGCAAGACCCCACACCTAACCGAAGATACCATCAAGGAAATGTTCCTCAAAGCCTATAACCGGCTGATGAGGCAGCGCAAGCAGCTGATTGAAGATTGCGAACTGATGAAATCGCTCCTCACGGACTGCGCCGAGCAGGAAGCCGGTATGGAGCAACTTCGTCAGGAAATCGAGGAAATCGCTGACATGACCCAGAAACTTGTCCGGCAGAATACGCGCCAGATACAGTCACAAGAGGCATACAACGCCAAGTATAACGCTCTTGTGGAACGCTACGAAAAGGCATCTGCCAAACATGACAAGCTGGAAGCGGAGATCGCAAGGCGCAATAACAAGGCGCGACAACTCGCTTCATTCATCGACCATCTGGAAAAGGCTCCGGCTTCCTTGGAGGAATGGGACAGTCAGGTGTGGTCGCTGCTGCTAGAAAAGGGAACGGTAAACCGGGACGGCAGCGTCGCATTCGAATTCAGAAACGGAAAAGAAATCAAGGTCGAGGCCAAATGAGTCTCGGCCTTTTTCATGCCGCTCCGCACTCTGAAATGCTCCGTTTCAGAGTGCACCCGTTTTTGCCCCCCTGCCGTTTTCATTTCAGAGTGCAAGCGAAAATGCCCATTTTGAAACGACAATGCACCAAATCAGCTTGCACTTTGAAACGCATCCAAAAATGAAAAAGACCGAAAATCCCAATAAATAAAGATTTTTCGGACAAAAAAGAGGACGTAGACATTGTATCAATATCTACGTCCTTTGTTGGTGGAGGTGAGGGGAATCGAACCCCCGTCCGAAAGCACGCCGACCTGGTTTTCTCCGAGCGCATCCATGGTTTTGGGATTCCCCTCGCGGCACGCCCCATGGCGGGCTTGCCGTTACGGTAGCTTCATGTGTTACGGACGCTGTCTCAAAGCTTTGGCGCGCTCGTTCCCCACTTTAACGACGCTGGTTACCTAAGCAGTGGGCGCTCAGGGCCAACGCGCAGCCATTAGGCCGCGAAAGCGTAATCGCTATTGTCAGTTATTGTTTTTCCCCGTTGGTACGCGGTTCAAGGGCCGCGGCTCGCTTACCAGACCTTCATAAACTCCCGTCGAAACCAGAACACCCCCATATGGATAGCGATTTTTACTTTAGCCGCAAAGCACGTTCCATTTCCCGCTGAGCATCCTTCCTGGCCGCTGTATCCCGTTTGTCGTGCAATTGCTTGCCGCGGCAAAGCCCCAATTCCAGCTTCATGCGTCCATCCTTCAAATAGACCTTGAGGGGAATCAGGGTGTATCCCTGCCGGCTTACCAGGCCGCTCAGCTTGCGAATTTCGCTCTTGTGCATCAGCAGCTTTTTGGGCCGAAGGGGATCGGTATTGAATACGCTGCCCTGCTCGTAAGGACTGATGTGCATTCCCTCGGCAAAAATCTCCGCATTACGGATCATGCAAAAACTTTCCTTCAGGTTCACACGCCCCTGGCGCATGCTTTTTACTTCCGTGCCTTTCAGGCACAGGCCGCATTCGTAGGTTTCCTCCACAAAGTATTCGTGATACGCTTTTTTGTTCTGCGCCACCAGCTTAATGCCTTTTTGATGCGGCATGCGGGAAACCTCCTTTCGGGCCAGATAGAAGCACATTATTATAACATGCCCGTTTGGTTTTCGCAAGCTCTGCCGCTTACAAACATGCCGCTTACAAAATCAACATCGCGTCTCCAAAGGAAAAGAAGCGATACCGCTGCCGCACAGCCTCCTCATACACCCGCAGGGCTTCCTCACGGCCCATCAGAGCGGAAATCAGCATCAGCAGCGTGCTTTGCGGCAGGTGAAAATTGGTAATCAGCGCATCCGTAGCATGGAACGTATAGCCCGGCATGATGAAAATGCCGGTGTCGCCGCTTTGGGCCTTCACCAGTCCGTCCTCGCCGGTAACCGTTTCCAATGTGCGCACGCTGGTGGTGCCCACGCATATGCACCGTCCGCCGTTTGCCCTGGCCTGATTGATGCGCCGGGCGGCTTCCGGGGAAACTTCGTAATGCTCCACATGCATATGGTGCTGGCTTACATCCTCCACCTTCACGGGACGGAAGGTGCCCAGTCCCACATGCAGCACAACGGGCACAATCTCCACCCCCATGGAGCGAATCCGTTCCATCAGTTCCGGGGTAAAATGCAGCCCGGCGGTAGGTGCGGCGGCGCTGCCCTCCTCCCTGGCATAGACGGTCTGATAGCGGGTCTGATCCTGCAATTTTTCATGGATATAGGGCGGCAGGGGCATCTGGCCCAGCTGGTCCAGAATTTCCTCAAACACGCCGTTGTAATGAAAACGTACCTTGCGCCCGCCATCCTCGGCCGTTTCGATGATTTCGGCCTTCAGCAGGCCTCCTCCAAACGTACAAATAGCCCCGGGCTTCAGCCTGCGGCCCGGACGCACCAACGCCTCCCATACATCCCGTTCCAGCCGTTTCAGCAGCAGCAATTCTACCGGAACGCCTGTGTCTTCCTTTTCACCCAGCAAACGGGCGGGAATCACCTTGGTTTCGTTAATGACCAGCACATCCCCCTTGCGCAAAAACCGGGGCAGATCGTAAAAGTGCAAATGCTGCATGCTTTGATCCGCGCGGTTGTACACCAGCAGGCGGCTGTGGTCTCTTGGCTCCATGGGGGTTTGGGCAATCAGTTCTTCCGGCAGGTGATAATCAAAATCGCTGGTTTTCATATGCGCAATTGTTCTCCTTCTTCGGGCTCAGGCTTTCGGCCCAGATGCTCATAGGCGGCGGGCATAACCACACGGCCCCGGGGGGTGCGCATCATAAAGCCCAGCTGCATCAGGTACGGCTCATATACATCCTCAATGGTGGATGCGTCCTCCCCCGTCATGGCGCTCAGGGTTTCCAGGCCCACCGGGCCGCCCCCAAACTTGTCAATCATGGTGGTCAGCATGGTGCGGTCCAAACGGTCCAAGCCCAGCTCATCCACATCCATCATGCTCAGGGATTCCTGGGCGACGCCGCGGGTGATGACGCCGTCCGCCCGAATCTGGGCATAATCCCGAACCCGGCGCAGCATACGGTTTGCGATTCGCGGCGTGCCCCGGCTTCGGCGGGCGATTTCCAAAATGCCTTCTTCATCCGCCTGCACGCCCAAAATACCCGCGCTGCGACGAACAATGGACGCTAATTCCTCCGGCGTGTACATTTCCAGCCGGAATAAAATGCCGAACCGGTCCCGCAGGGGCGCGCTGAGCAGCCCCGCCCTGGTGGTGGCCCCCACAAGGGTAAAGCGTGGCAAATCCAGACGAATGCTGCGCGCCGTGGGGCCTTTGCCAATCATGATGTCCAGAGCGCAGTCCTCCATAGCGGGGTATAAAACCTCCTCTACCGAGTGGCTCAGCCGGTGAATTTCATCAATAAACAATACATCCCCATCCGCCAGATTGGTCAGGATGCTGGCCAGATCTCCCGCCCGCTCAATGGCGGGGCCGCTGGTGATGCGGATGTTTTGTCCCATTTCCGCCGCGATAATGCCCGCCAGCGTGGTTTTGCCCAACCCGGGCGGGCCGTACAGCAGCAGATGGTCCAGCGGCTCGTGGCGCTTTAACGCGGCCTCGATGGAAATATGCAGATTTTGCTTAACGCTTTCCTGTCCGATGTAATCCCGCAGGCTTTTGGGGCGCAGGCTTTGCTCCTGGTCGTCGTCCCCCTCCCGGAAACCCCGGGATACAATCCGTTCATCCTCCATGGTTGCCTCTCACTCCCCCATCAGCTGTTTTGCGCCATCTGCCGCAGAGCCAGGCGAATCAATTCGTCGGCGGTGGAGCCCTGACCCTTGACTCCCTTCAGGGCGTTGGCCGCCTCTTGAGGCGTATAGCCCAGCGATTTCAGCGCCAGCATGGCCTCGGAAACCGCGTCCTGGGCGGGCGCGTCCCCATCGGCGGTGATAACGGGGATTTCCTCCGTACCTCTCAAGGCTTCCCGCGTCAGCTTGTCCTTCAATTCCAAACTGATACGCTGGGCCGTCTTTTTGCCAACGCCCGGTGCGCGGGCAAGCGCTGTGGCGTCGCCGGTCAAAATGGCCAGCCGCAGGTCGGAAAGCGGCATGCTGCCCAGTATGCCCAAAGCGCTTTTGGGCCCTATACCGCTGACGGATATCAGCCGCCGGAACATGTCCCGTTCCTCCTTATGGGCAAAGCCAAACAGATCCACGTTATCCTCACGTACATTCATATGGGTATACAGCATACACTCCTGACCGCTTTGGGGCAGCGTGGACAGAGTGGTCATGCTGCACTGAACGGCCAGGGCCAGTCCGCCCGCCGTCATTACCACGGCTTCCCCTTCCGCTTTTTCCAGCATCGTTCCCTTGATGGCTGCAATCATGGCTGAATCCTCACTTCATTTTGAACTGTTCCCTGGCTGGCCCTGTGGCCGCGTGGGTCAACGCAATGGCGATGGCGTCCGCCGCGTCGTCCGGCTTGGCAATGTGGTCCATATGCAAGATCAGCTTTACCATTTGCTGAATCTGCTTTTTTTCCGCCTTGCCATAGCCCACAATCGCCTGTTTCACCTGCATGGGCGTATATTCGTACAGCTTGTCTGTATATTCGGCACAGGCGGCCAGGCTTACGCCTCTGGCCGCCGCCACATTCAGGGCGGTGGTTACGTTTCTGGCAAAAAACAATTCCTCAAAGGCAATCTCATCCGGCTGATACAGCGCAAGCAAATCCCGCATATCCCGCAGGATGTGGCTCAGCCGGTCCGGAAAACGCTCCTCCGGTCTGGTCAGGATACAGCCGTACTCCACCAGGCTTTGCCTGCCCCGCTGGGCCTCTATTACGCCCCAGCCCAACGTAGCCAAACCCGGGTCAATGCCCAAAATGCGCATAGGCCGTCTCCTTTCCTGCCAACCTATTCATGATACGTTTTCCGGTGTTCTTTGTCAATCGTCCCCCTGCTTGCGGTGGCGGGAACGCTCCGGATCAAAGCCCTGAGGATAGCGGGCGGTCAGCTTGTCAATATTGTCCTGGGCAATCTGTCCAAGCGGCACGCCGGCCCCCTCGGCAAACAGGGCGCAATACCACAGAATATCGCCCACCTCCTTGCACAGGTGCTTCACATCCAAATCATGCCCCTGAAACAGGTATTTTTTCAAATGGTCCATCACTTCGCCGCTTTCGCCGCAAAGGCCCATGGCGGCGTTCAAAAGCCGCTTTTCCCCTGTAGAATCGCCGGAAAGCGTGCGCATGGCCAGCTTCTGGTAATCGTTCAAATCCATTCTTTTCCCCTCCTGACAAAAACAGAGCGGTGCGCCAAGCGCGCACCGCCCTATTTGGGATACCGTAGATTAGGCCTGAGCGGGAGCACCCACGGGGCAGGTGCCAGCGCAAGCGCCGCACTCGATGCACTTATCGGGATCGATCACGTACTTGCCGTCGCCTTCAGAAATGGCGTCCACGGGGCATTCAGCCTGGCAAGCGCCGCAGCTGATGCAATCGTCAGAAATCTGGTATGCCATGGTTTTCACCTCCAACAGTCTTGGCAAATCGAGGCGAAACCGCCCGATCTGCTTGTGCCCATCATAGCACGAACGGACTGTATTTGCAAGGCTTTGTTGTGTTTTAACATCCTTTAACCGTGTGAAAATCCATTGAAGATTCCCCTGTTTCATGGTACACTGAGTAGCGAACGGGCACGGCCTGTATCCATCGAAAAGCGAGGGCTTTCACCATGCGGATTCACGCGCAAAAGATGCTTCTGGAAAATGGTTTTTGTAACGACTGCACCGTAGAAGTGGAAGATGGAATGATCCGTCAAATTATGCCCGGAAAGCAGGCCGATTGGCATGCGGACGTGCTGACGCCTGGTTTGATCGACCTGCACTGTCACGGAGGCGAAGGCTTTAATCCCGAGCATGCGGACGAGGAATCCCTTTCCCGCTTTTTGCGCAAAATGCAGTCCAGCGGCGTAACGGATTTCTGGCTGACCACTTCCACCTCCCCGCGGGATGTGATTCGCCGGGCGCTGGCCGCGGCCCGGAACGCCATGGCCCGGCAGAAGGCGGGCACGCTGGGCGGCGCTCGCATTCAGGGCGTACATCTGGAGGGGCCTTTTCTGTCCTCCGCCCGGCCGGGAGCCATGCTGAAGGACGCAATTTTGACGCCGGATATCGCCGCTTATCAGGACATTTTTGGCGACTATGGCGATGTGATTCGGGAAATCACGCTGGCCCCGGAGGAAGCGGGAGCGGCGGAGCTGATTGGCTATCTGAAAACCCTGGGCGTAAAGGTACAGGCAGGCCATACCTACGCCACCTACGAGCAGGCCATGGCGGGCTTTGACGCGGGAGTTGAGTCCCTGTGCCACAGCTTTAACGCCTGCCGCCCCATTCATCACCGGGATCCCGGCGTGGTGGTGGCCGCCATGGAACGCAAGGAGGTTTACATGGAGGCCATTTGCGACTTTTTGCATCTGCATCCGGCCATTGTCAAGCTGATTTACCGGGAAAAAGGTCCGGACCGAATGATCGTTATCTCCGACTCCGTTTTCTCCCACGGCTTCCCGGATGGGCAATACGATATGCACGGTTATCAGTTTGTGGTGAAGGACGGCGTGAACCGCACCCTGGAGGGGGCTTTGGACGGCGGCGTGGCCTATCTGGACCAGTCGGTGCGCAACCTGATTTCCATCGGTATTCCCCCGGAGGACGCTGTCGCCATGGCCAGCCGCACCCCCGCCGCCCGGGCGGGCATGACCGGCCTGGGCGCCATTGCCCCGGGGAAGCGGGCTCACCTGACCGCCTGGGACAGCGGCTGGCATCCCGTGTTTACTGTTGTGGAGGATGAAGTAACGCCATGCTGATTGCCGGTATAGACATTGGAGGGACAACCGTAAAATGCGGACTGTTTGACCCTGATAAGGGGTTGATTCAGTCCTGCCGCTATCCCACCCCTTTTGGCGACCCGGAAAAAATGGCGGATCTGCTGGAAGCCTTTGTGCGCCAATACCCGGTGGATTTGATTGGCATAGGCACGGCCGGGGCCGTCTATACCGCGACCCAGACCGTCTGCGCGACCAACCTGGGCTGGGAGGATGTACCTCTGAAAGCCATGGTGCAGGATCGCCTTCACCTGCCTGTTTGGGTGGATAACGACGCTCAGTCGGCCATGATGGCGGAATGGTACGATGGCGCTTGTACCGGCATGCGGGACGCGGTGTACCTGACGCTGGGCACGGGTATCGGCCGCTGCTGCTGAACGGCGCGCCCTGGCGGGGGCGGCTGAACGTGGGCGCGGAGTTTGGGCACATGATCGTCCACCCGGACGGAAGGCTCTGTGCCTGCGGGCGCAAGGGCTGCTTTGAGCTGTACGCATCCGCTACGGCGATGCGTACCATCAGCCACGGGTTGTCCGCCAAGCAGGTCATCGACGGGGCCAAAGCCGGGGTCGCTAAAATGCAGGCCTATTTTCAAACCTACATTCATGAATTATGTATTGGGCTTGCCAACCTGAACATTATTTTTACCCCGGAAATCATTGTGCTGGGCGGCGGCGTCAGCCGGGCCGGACAGTTTTTATCCGACGCGTGCAACCGGGAGCTGCAAACCATTTTTGCCGCCCACCCGGAGGAACTGGTATGCGGCGTGACCACCGCCGTCCATCAAAACGACGCCGGTATGCTGGGGGCCGCAGTGCTGGCCATGCACAAATTGGAGAAACGATAAAGCGGCGATTTATCCATAAAGAATCCGTATGACCAGCGCGGTCATACGGATTCTTTATACCGGCAAAAACCACGAAAAGTATCAGAGGGCCGCACTCTGACTGGAATTGTATAGACCGGCTGACCTGCGGTCGACGAATGGCACCGTTTCATTTGCTGTGCGCGGTGCCCAGGCGGGAGGGGAGCTTTCGGCTCTGCCGAAAACACATGCCTTCGACAGAAAAGATTGCCCTCAGGCGAGCTTTTTTCCGGCGTTCGAAAATGAAAGGACCGCTCCGCGCTGCATGCGGAACGGTCCCCTATGAATGGCCGTCAGCAGCGTTTCAGCACCTCCGCAAAGAAGCGGATGGTGTCCTTCAGCTGAGCTACCGGGATACGCTCGTTGGCGTTATGAATCAGGCCGCGCTGCTCCTTGGACAGCGGCATGCCGCTAAAGCGGTACACATGCTCGCTGATTTTGCAGTAATGGCGGCTGTCGCTGCCCGCCAGCATCAGATACGGCGATACCAGCACGCCGGGATACGCCGCGCCAATGGCCTGCTTCAGCCGGTTCCAGGGCTCGTCGCCGGTGACGGATACAGCGCTTGGGTTTTCGCCGGTGACAAACCGAACGTCCACATTGGCATCGTTAATGATTTTGCGCAGGCGGTCGCAGGCCTGCTCAATGGTATCGCCGCTGATCAGGCGCAGGTTAACGCCGGCCTTAGCGTTAGAGGGCAGCACATTGTAGGCCTTGGACCCTTCCGCCATGGTCAGGGCGCAGGTGGTGCGCACCAGCGCGTTCAGTTCTCCGCCGGACATGCGGCATACCAGGTTCAGCAGCGGGCGGAAGCACCACAGGTTGGCAAACAGCACCTTGTAACCAAAGCTGGATTCGCGCCCCAAAATATCAAACATTTCCTGAGCGGGCGGGGTCATGGTAAAGGGCATGGCATGGTCCTGCACCCGGCACAGCGCCCGTCCCAGGGTGCCCATGGTTTGCCTGCGGCCGGGGGCGCTGGCATGGCCGCCCTTGCCGCTGGCCGCCAAATCCACACAGATCGCGCCTTTTTCAGCCGTGCCGATCAGCGCGGCGCTTTTGGTTACGCCGGGGAACACATTGTCCACAATCGCGCCGCCTTCATCCAAAACAAAATTGGGATGAATGCCCCGCTTTTTCAGTTCCTCCACAATTGCGGGCGCGTCTCCTCCAAAAATTTCCTCATCACCGCCAAAGGCGAAGTACACGTCGTTTTCCGGTACGAAGCCCTGCCCAATCAGGATTTCCGCAGCTTCCACAATGCCGTGCAGCGTTCCCTTGGTATCCAGGGTTCCTCGTCCCCACAATTCGCCGTCCTTGACCACGGCATCAAAGGGCGGAACCTGCCATTCATCCTCGGCCACAGGCACCACGTCATAGTGAGCCATCAACACCGATGGCTTATCGGCGCTTTTTCCCTTCCAGCGGTACAGCATGCCGCGCCTGCCCAGAATTTCCCGGGGACAGGTCTTTGTCAGGTTCGGGTACAGCCGATTCAGCAGCTGCTGAAAAACCGTAAACGCCTGGGTATCCTCGCCCTTTCCATCCGGATAGCTGACGGTTTTCAGGCGAATCATGTCCTGAAAATGGGCCAGCGCCGCTTCTTCATCCACAGGCACAGGCTGCGCCTCCACCTTTTCCATGGGATAGGGACGGTAGGCCGCGGCGCGCAGCAGAATCACCGCCAGCCACAGAACCAGAATCGCCAGCAAAATCCAACCAATCATCGCTTACGCCTCCTTGCCAAGCAAGCCTTTTTTGTACAGAAGCCGCGCCGCGCCAATGGAAATGAGCACGCCCACGGGAACCAGCACGCTGACGCTGTTTGCCAGGGACGGCACGCACAGAAACAGCACCACCATAAACAGCATGGGTGCGGCGGCAATTTTGGGATTTTTGGAAATGAACACCACGCCCAGCGCGCCAAACAAAGAGGGCAGAATGTTATCAAAGGCGGGCTTCAGCACGGGCGATTCCAGCACCGGCTCCAGCATACCCAGTCCAAACACGCCGATAGCAATGACCAGCACCGTTACAATGGAGCTGGTGGCGATGGCGATGGTGGAGATGACCTCGCCTTCCTCCGTGCCCGCCTTTACCTTGGCGGCCTCCATGGCGTTCAGGGCGCAGGGCACCTTCAAGCTGGTCAAATTGCCGGTGACAAAGCCCAGATAGGTACCGCCGGTACCCAGCATGGGCACATAGGTAAACACTTCAATAATGCCTACCAGCCAGTACATGGGCGCAACCCCCAGCAGCGCCTTCAGCACGGTGGAAACCGGCGGCCACGCATTGTAATACACACAGATAGCCAGCGGGGTGCAAATCATCATCAGCAGCACAAGCGCCGTCCAAACACGGCCATAAACATATTGCTGCTCCTCGTAGAAAGATAACTGCTTATCCATTCCTGCTTCCTCCTTAGCCCATCAGCGCCGTAATGGGAATGCTCAGCGCCATGGAACCCAGCATGCACAGCGGCAGCGCGTACTGCTCCAGCCAGGTCCACTTCAGCTTTTTAATCAAAAGTCCGCATACGCCCATCAGCAGGGCGGATACCACGGCCACCACAATGGGAATCAGTCCCGCCACCCCCTCGCGTACATGGGCGAACAAAAGCCCAAGGAAGGCGGAAATCATGCCCAGAAACAGCGCGTCCATCAAAATGCCGCGCCAGTGCTCGTCCTTGCCGCTGATGGTCAGCATTCCTTTTTGAATCTTCTTCAGGCCAAACAAAATCAGAATAATACCGGCAATGATACCCAGGGTCATGGTCCAGGCAATCACGGCAAACACCGTCGGGTCGGTAATGGGCTCCGTCACGCCTACGCCCACAGCGTTGGCCGCAATGGTGGCGGCGGGCAGCTCATAGGTCACCGCGCCAAGGATGCTGAGCCGCAGCCAGGGAAAGGGCAGGCCCAAAAAGCGGTTCAGCGTCAGCACGCCAATCAGGATGGATACCGCGGGCGCAATGCTGAATACCGCGCTGGACGCAATGGTGCGGCCAATGGTTCCCTTCACCAGATTGAGCTGTCTGGCCCGTTTTACCGCCTTTACCAGGAAGAACACGGACTGAGCCAGCACCACCAGAATGACGGCGGCGGACAGCCAGTACAGGAATGGGTCGTTTACGGAGAATGACATGATGATAGCCTCCTGTATAGATCTGTTAAATCTCCTTATTCTTTATACCACGTTTGTCCGCCCTGCGCAAGGCGATTGTTCGATCCGTGGCCGCGGCGCCTGTTTTACGCTTCGCGGCATTCGGTAACCGGACCGCAGCCTTTTCGGAAGGGCTTTTCATGAAGTTACTTAATCTATTCGCCTGATTTTTTTCTTGCCGTTTGGGTAAAAAAGCCCGTTGACGGACTTTGTCAACGGGCTCAGGCTGTCGAAAAACCCTTGGGAGGCATCGGAGGGCCGCAGCCCTCCGATTTTGGTTCCGAAACCGGCGGCG
>ERZ1026860.1427-NODE-1427-length-12169-cov-3.771256_pt1 | contig 12169 bp, 11 predicted proteins | sample MGYA00380160_ERZ1026860 | MGnify/ENA primary metagenome ERZ1026860 (study PRJEB33269, sample SAMEA4719796) | human gut metagenome | biome: human-associated habitat; feature: organic feature; material: feces | place: Cameroon | collected 2013-10 ... | reverse complement strand
GTTATATCCGGCATTCTGCGCCCCACCGAGGGCAGTGTTGTCTGCCGCGGGAACATCGTCCCCATGCTGGAGCTCGGCTCCGGCTTCGATATGGACCTGACCGGGCGCGAGAACATCTTTCTCAATGGCGCGATCCTCGGCTACAGCGAGGAATTCCTGCGGGAAAAGTACGACGAGATCGTGGCGTTTTCCGAGCTGGGGCAGTTCATCGAGATCCCCATCCGCAACTACTCCTCCGGCATGCTCGCGCGGCTGGCGTTCTCCGTCGCCACGGTGGTCAACCCGGAAATTCTGATCGTGGATGAAATCCTCGCCGTCGGCGACGCGGATTTTCAGGCGAAGAGCCGCGCGCGGATGATGGAGCTGATGAGCGGCGGCACAACGGTGCTGTTCGTATCGCACAGCATCGAGCAGGTCCGCGAGATGTGCGACCGCGTCGTGTGGCTCGAGCACGGGGAGGTTCAGCAAGTCGGAACCGCTAACGAAGTATGCGATGCATACTCGACTCGGTAAGCGTACCGCCCTTTGAAAACTAAAGGATCGGCCAACGAGCCGACGGATACGTATAAGGTTCGTGAAAGTTATGACTGCCGGTGAAAAAATATTTACAGCAGCATGGGAATACCCACCAATTCTATCCGGCGAAAGCGTGGTATGCCGTCGGACGCTGGAATACTCAAAGTACCATTATGACGTTTGCTGCGCTCCGGTGAAAGCGCAGGGAGACGAACACGTCCGGATATTTCCTGTCAAAGGAAACAAGTATCTGATATGGCCGTTTCGAGTGTTGCGGCAGTTTATCCGACTTGATCAGAAAGAGCATTACCGTATTATGATGAGCCGCGTCATGCCGCCGAACGGACATTTAGCCGGATGGCTGATCAAGATGTTTCATCCAAAGATTCGATGGATTGTCTACTTTTCAGATCCTGTTTGGAACTCCCCCTTTTTGAAGTTTTCACTCCGAAAAAGTTCGGATCATCGCCCGAACTGGCTGTTGATGAAGCTTTTCGGCATTCCAGCAAAATGGGCAGTCCGCCGAGGAGATCTTCTCGTTTTCAACAATGAGCGCCTCGCCCGCTTCGTATTGGGAAAGCGGTATGATCGCTATGCAGAAAAAGTACTGATCGTTCCCTACGGGCACGAAGGAGTGCGCCCCAATCCTGCCGCTAAACGAAACGATGGTAAATTTCGACTGACGCATGTAGGCCAAATCTACGGAAACCGCACGTTCGCGGACCTGATAGCAGCAGCGGAGCAATTGCTGAACAGCAACCCGGAGCTTTTTGAAAAGCTAGAGATTCGCCAAGTTGGCTTCGTTTGCAAAGCCGAGCAGAACCGCATCAAGGCATCTCCCGCTGGATCAATTTTTACCTTGGCCGGACAAGTTTCTTATGAACAAAGCATCGCGGAAATGTATAACTCCGACTGCCTGTTGGTAATTGATCCCGTGTTTGACGATCCGAAAAAGAACATTTATGTGCCGGGGAAAATCTATGACTATATGTCCACCGGACGCCCCATTCTCTGTATTGCCGACGAGGACAGCGCCACCGGGGATATTGCAAGTGCCGCAAACGGCGCAATATATCTTGCTCCGCCCCCAAAGGTCTATGAATATCTAAAAATCCGTTTATCCGGTTTATCTCCGGTAGGAGAAAGCCGGTACGAACAATTCCATTGCCGCTACGGCGTGGATAAGCTGGATCAAAAAATCGAGTCAATCATGACGTGAGGAAGTGCAAGCAATGGAAAACCCCAGAATCAGCAGCCCTGTCGCGGTAGATACAGAATACGTAGAACAAATATGCTATGAGTTTTCCAAGCTGCTCTACGACGTCTCCGAGGAGAACGAAAGACGTTACCGTCTTTTGGAGGAGCGGTACGCCGCTTTGGAGGTGCAATGCCGCAAATATGAGGCGCAGATTTTACAAAGCGAAAATGCCGGATATACTGCCAAAGCATTGATTGTCATAAAGCAGAAAACCCATGTATTGGTGCGAAAAGTCAAAGCACTCTGCCTCAAAATCACAAAGCGGGTCTTTATGGCAGGACGTGCTCTGACTACCCAGCTTGGAATAAAGGACCGCCTGAAGAAAAGCGCGCTTTTCCGCAAACTGTATATGCGAGGCACTATTGATAAACTGAGAGAGTAAGAGGAACATCTATATGAAAATCATGCTTTTTTCCGATATACCGCCCTGCAAAAACTTTACCGCAGGGATTGTCTTGAACATCATGTGCGATTTTTTGCTGGAAGCCGGCCACGAAATTTGCTGCTTTACAGTTAAAGACAAAAACGTCAATGCCGAGATACCGCAGGATAAATTGGAAAAAATGAAGTTCTGCAATGTTGAAAAACCGAGGGAGAACTGGGGTCACCACTTTGGCGGCACAGTGACTTCTTTCCTTGGAAATAACGCGACAGCTATGTTTAAGTTGCCGGAAATCGCACGACAGGCAGGAAAGTTTGCTAAAGAAAACAGGGCAGAGCTTATCTGGAGCGTAGTTCAGGGACAGACTATGATAAAGCTGGCAGAGCCGACTGCCCGTTATGCCGGAGTTCCGTATGTGATTCAGGTTTGGGATCCGCCGGAGTGGTGGATGATGGAAAATAAATTTGATAAATACACAACCGCTTCTGTTATGAAAGCGTTTGGAAGGGCTTTAAAGAATTCAAACTGCTGTATTGCTGCATCTTGGGCGATGGCAGAAGACTATTCCGCGCGGTATGATTGCAAATCGATCCCTGTTATTCTTGGCTTTTCCCCAGAGCGTATCGTGCCTAAGGGTGAAAAGCACCCTGGCGAATTTGTGATTGCACTGAGTGGCCAGATTTATGCCTCGGACGAATTCAGCATGCTGCTGCAGGCGTTGGATAAGTCAGATTGGCAGTACGGCGGAAAAAAGATTCGTCTTCGTCTGTACGGACGGTATTTCCATCTATACTTTTCGCATCCCTCAAGAATTGAAGTTCGCGGATGGCTGAATCAGGAAGAATTGCTTCCGGAACTGGCGGACGCTGACCTTCTCTATTGCCCGTATTGGTTCAGTGAAAAATTCCGTAAGCCATCGTCGCTTTCTTTTCCCAGCAAACTGTCAACATATCTTAAAACAGCTGTACCTGTACTGATGCACGGTCCCGAATACGCGTCCCCCCGCAGATACATCGCCGATCACGGCGCGGGCTATATTTGTGATACTCTTGACCCCGAGGGGATCAAAAATACGCTGACCATGATCATGGAACAATCTGATGAGCAGCGCCGCGCACTTGGCGAGCAGGGTTATCAGTCCTTCCTGCACACCTTAACAACAGATCATATGAAAAAAGCTTTTTTCCAGTCTTTAGGTATTGATTTTGGGTAAAAGGGGATGTCCCGTGAACATCTTACACGTAAACAATATTGATTTATTGGGAAACCGTTTTAACGGCCATGATATGCAGATCGCACTGAATGTCGCCGAGATTGAAGCCAACCAAATCGTTATGGAGCGTATGGGTGATGATCCCCACACCCATTTACTTACCGATGGAGTGGACGAACCATTTCTCCGGCACCGAATCACGGAGTGTGAAAAAAAACTGTCTCTGCACGGTATGATCTATCCGTATATGTTCAAGCTGATGGATCATCCGGAGTTCAAAAAGGCAGACATTGTCCACTATCATTTGCTACACAATTATTGGGGCGCTTTGCCGGTATTCCCTGAAATAACCCAAAAAAAGCCTTCGGTCTTAACGATCCATGATCCTTGGATATTCACCGGACACTGCATTTATCCCAAGGCGTGTGAGCGCTGGAAGGCCGGATGCGGAGACTGTCCTGACCTAACGGTAAATTTTCCGATGCAGTCAGATCGTACGCAGTTCCAATGGGCTTTTAAAAAAAGCTGTTTTGAAAAAGTCTCTCTCGATCTGGTCGTAGCATCACAGTTTATGTTGGACTTCGTGAAGGAAAGCCCGATTACCCGCCACATAGAGCATGTACATCTGATTCCATTTGGGATCGATATTGATCAATTCTCTCCCAATCGGAATCGAGCAGAAATCCGGCACAAGTTGGGAATTCCGGATGAAAACTTCGTCCTGTGCTTTCGGGCAGATCCCTCTCCGTTCAAAGGGTTTGACTGCATTTATGAGATGCTGAAAAAGCTCTCTATTGATAGGCCTATCTCTCTTATTGCCGTAGGAAACCCCGGTATGCTTGCCGGACTTAAGGACAGGTACCAGATTCTGGATCTCGCATGGGTAACCGATAATGACCTTATGGCCGATCTTTACTGTGCTTGTGATCTTTTTCTTATGCCCTCCACGGCCGAGGCCTTTGGCTTGATGGCAATAGAAGCGATGGCGTCTGCGCGTCCCGTTCTGGTCTGCGAAGGAACCTCTCTGCCCAGCGTTACCTTCGCCCCAGAGTGTGGAATCGTTATTCCGCAAAACGACAGCTCAGAGATGGGCAAAGTTGTTGCCAGACTTGCTGACAATCCCAGTGAATGTGAAACACGGGGGCGGTTAGGGCGTGAATTGGCAGAAAAGTATTACCGTTTTGACACATATGTGGATAAACATTTAAAGCTATACGAGGAGATTCTAAGCAGGAGTTAGTCATTTTATGGATTTTACGGGCGAACGCTATATTGATTGCAAGGAAACTGCCGGGCAGCTGATTGAGCAGGAGCATTGGCAAAGATATCTGATGGCTGCTGATGTCGTAAACAGCAGCGACGTTGTTTTAGATATTGCGTGTGGTTCCGGGTACGGTTCCGAGTATTTGAGCCGTCGGGCGCGCGAGGTTTACGGTGTGGATATCAGTGAGGAGACAATTCTGTATGCCTCACATCGGTATTCGCGTGCAAATCTTCGATTTATGCAGGGCGATGTTGCCTGCATTCCGCTGGATGATCATTGCGTGGACGTTGTTGTATCTTTCGAAACGATAGAACATGTAGACGAATCCGTACAGCACGCATTTCTTCGGGAAATAAAACGGGTAATGAAGCCTGCGGGAAAGCTGATCATTTCTTGTCCCAACAAACCGGTCGCATCCGATCTCGCCTATGAACTCTGGGGCAGTGTCAACGAGTTTCACAAGAAAGAACATACGGAAGCAAGCTTTCGGGAGTTGCTGGAACAGTATTTCCCACATATATCTCTTCTGTATCAGCGAAGCGAGCATACTCTTGTTGTCGATGCGCCCGGAGCGGAGGTTTTGCATATTCAATGGGGAGAGCTGAAGCACCGGGACGACACTCAGAATTTTATCGCACTGTGCGGAGCCCAGCCGATTGACCCGGTGCCGTTTTCTTATATTATGCCGGACATTTACAATCGTTTTATAGAAAGCGAAAAAGTTCTGGCAAAATATGTAAAGACCGTTGAAGCCCAAACAAAAGATATTCAAAGCCTCGCCGAGCAAAAGCAGGAAGCGGAACGCCAATGGCAGAATGAGCAGAGAGAACTGCAAACCGCGATCTCAGACAATCTCCTCGCTCTGAAAAAAGCAGAGCGGGATAAGGAATCAAATATCAAATATATTGGCGAATTACAGGCCGCCATTGCAGACAGCTTAAGGGATGCGGATGCAAACATACGCTACATCGGCGAGCTTCAGGCAGCGATTACCGGTAATTTGCAAGAGTTGGACGCCTGCAAAGAAGAAATCAAGGCTGTGACAGAAGAAAATGCGCAGTTACGTGCACAATTTTCCGATTTTCGCACGCAGGCAGAGGCGCAGATTACCATGCTCCAAGAGGATATTCAGGCGCAGGCAAAGCAAAACGGTGCCCTTATATCTGCGCAGAAAGAAAGAATTGCAGAATTGGAAACCATTGAACAAAGCCGCCTCTGGCGTATGACAAAACCGCTTCGCCGAATTATGGATTGGCTGAAAAGAGCGGTAAGGACGGGAGTTGATCCATAAATGGATGCGCACAGAGATGTAAACCTCGATCTTCTGCGAGTTATTTCTGCTTACATGGTCGTTACTCTGCATATTGCAGCACAAGGCTTTTACGCGTTTAATCCATATTGGGAAATTGCTTTAGTCTACAATGTGCTGAGCCGTGTCGCTGTTCCAATCATGTTTATGATCTCGGGAGCCTTGCTGATTCCCAAACAGGAGCCCTTAAAGGGAACCGCTTTGCGCTTTATTAAAAGGGCTTTAGTCCCTTATATTGTCTGGTCCGTTATCTATATGCTTTATAGTGCATGGTTTACAGGAAGTTTATTTCATATTACCAATATTTTCCACCACGCCCCATATTACCACTTGTGGTTTCTTTTTCAGTATTTTGGTTTTCTTCTGGCACTTCCTTTGCTAAGAGGTTTTTGGGGTAATTCCCCTAAAACGGCCAAGCTCTATGTCATTGCCGCATCCCTTGGATATGGAACAGTGGTAGACTTTATCCATCCGTGGATTGGCAAATCCATTATTGGTTTTCCCATTAGTATTGTTCCATACTATATTGGATACGGCCTTTTGGGCGCCTATCTATATCAGCGAGAACGTGTCGAAAAGACGGTCACGCCGGCTTTGCTCACGGGATTCTTCATGTGTTCCGCGGCCACATTCGTTTTGACTTGGCAAAAAAGCCTCCGGGCTGGAGCCCCGACGGAACTGTTTTTAGTCTATTCTTCTTTTTTCACGATGATTGCAGCGTCTTGCTTCTTTCAATGGGCATTATCCATACATGTGCCCGCAAAAATAGGCTCACGGCTGACGAGGGTTGCGTCGGCCACCTTTGGTGTATATCTGCTTCACCCGCTTATCATCAGCAGTTTATCGGCGTTTCTTGTTTGGGACACATTCCATCCCGCTGGGTGGATTCCCATTTTTTCGATATGTGTATCGGGTTCCTGCTGCCTGTTTTTTCTTGTTTTGCGAAGCGCACAAGATGTTGTAGCAAAACGTCTGAAAGGGCACGCAAGTCAAAATCTGCAATAAACAAACTCCATAATCCATAAATAGAATCGGAGGAAGAAAACATGTTTGAAGGCAAAACACTTATGATTACCGGCGGTACCGGCTCTTTTGGCAATGCCGTTTTGCGTCGGTTTTTAAATACAGACATTCGGGAAATTCGTGTTTTCAGCCGTGATGAAAAAAAGCAGGACGATATGCGCAAGATTTACGCAAACTCGAAGCTGAAATTCTTTATCGGCGACGTCCGCAATTACGAGAGTATCCGTCATGCTATGCAGGGCGTGGATTATGTGTTTCACGCCGCAGCATTAAAGCAGGTTCCCTCCTGTGAGTTTTTCCCGATGGAAGCCGTGCGCACCAACGTACTCGGCACCGAAAATATGCTGAATGCGGCAATTGCCTGTGGAGTCAAAAAAGTCATCTGTCTTTCGACGGACAAAGCTGTGTACCCCATCAACGCCATGGGAATGTCCAAGGCTCTGATGGAAAAAACCGCCGTAGCCATCGGCCGCGACAACATCGGTACAACCATCGCTGTCACACGCTATGGAAACGTCATGTGCTCGCGCGGCTCTGTCATCCCCCTGTTCATTGAACAAATCAAAAATCACCAGCCCATTACTATTACAGATCCAAACATGACCCGCTTCATGATGAGTCTGGACAGCGCTGTGGATCTGGTGCTGTTTGCCTTTGAGCATTCGCAGGGTGGCGAGCTATTTATTCAAAAGGCACCAGCCGCCACTATTGAAACACTTGCCATTGCCGTCAGCGAACTGTTCGGTGCCGAACAGCCACCGCAGATCATCGGCACTCGTCACGGTGAAAAGCTTTACGAATCTCTGCTGACACGCGAAGAAATGGCACGGGCTGCTGACATGGGAAAGTATTATATGGTGCCCTGCGACAGCCGTGACCTGAACTACGGAAAGTACTTCGAAAATGGCACAAAAGCCTTCTCTGCTGCCGAAGACTATACCTCACACAATACACGGCGTCTTGATGTGCAGGAAATGAAAGAGATGCTGCTGAGTCTGGACTATGTGCAGAACGCATTGGCCGGGCACGAGCAGACAGCGGGGTACTGACATATGAAAGTAATGACCATAGTCGGCACACGACCCGAGATCATTAAGCTCTCCTGCGTGATCTCCGAGCTGGACAAGTATACAGACCATCTTCTGGTGCATACCGGTCAAAACTACGATTATGAGCTCAACGAGATCTTTTTCACCGGCATGGGGATCCGTAAGCCCGATATCTTCATGGAAGCAGCAGGCGAGGCCGCAGCGGAAACCATCGGAAATGTTATTATCCGTTCCGACGCCCTCATCAAGGAGCACAAGCCGGATGCCATATTGCTCTACGGCGACACCAATTCCTGCCTTGCCGTGATTTCTGCCAAGCGCAACAAGGTACCGGTGTTCCACATGGAAGCGGGCAACCGCTGCTTCGATCAACGTGTGCCGGAGGAACTCAATCGTAAAGTAATCGACCATCTGTCCGACATCAATATGGTATTGACAGAGCACGCCCGCCGCTATCTCATGAACGAGGGCATTGCGCCCGAAACCATTATCAAGACAGGTTCATCCATGAAACAAGTACTGGCGGCACAGCACAAGAGCATTGAAGCGTCGGATGTGCTTGAGCGGCTGCATCTTACCGCGCAGGACTATTTTGTTCTGTCGATCCATCGAGAAGAAAACGTAGATTCGGAGGAAAACTTCCATACGCTGTTGAACACCCTGAACGCCGTCGCGCAGCATTACAGAAAACGAATGATCGTGTCTACTCACCCAAGAACGCGAAAAAAACTTGAAACCAGCGCATTTGAGTTTTCCGACCGCATTGAATTTATGAAACCGCTGTCTTTTGCTGACTACAGCAAGCTGCAGCAAAACGCATTCTGCGTTATCAGCGACAGCGGCACCATCACAGAAGAATCTTCCCTGCTGGGCTTTCCCGCCGTAACTGTGCGTCAGGCGCACGAGCGTCCCGAAGGTATGGACGAGGGAACGCTGATTATGTCCGGTCTGGACGCCGGAGATGTTTGCGCTGCCATCGATTGCGTGACTGGTCAACTCCGTGAGCATCCTCACGTCATTCACACAGTACCAGATTATGATGTGGACAATGTGGCGGAAAAGGTTGTACGGATCATTATGAGCTACACCGGCTATATTAACCGTACAGTGTGGCGCAAGTACCATGGCGACAGTGCCGCTCAATAATTCTACGGGAGGATTGACCGCATGAAACAAATCGCCGTTCTTGGCTCGACCGGTATGGCCGGTCATGTGGTATCTGCATATCTGGAAGAGCATTCGTATACGGTGTTCCGTGCTTCTCGCAGCGAGAAAAACACCGCTTTCCGGCGTGCGATCGATGTCACCAACTTTACGGCGTTGGGTGCGTGGCTCGATGAAGTTCGGCCGGACACTGTTATTAACTGTGTAGGTCTGCTGCAAAAAGCATGTGAAACCCGTCCGGACAGAGCAGTGCTTATCAACAGCTATCTCCCCCGCTTTTTGGAACAACGCAGTGCGGAAGGCAAGGGTCGCGTTATCCATTTATCCACTGACTGTGTATTCTCCGGCAAACGTGGCAGTTACCGGGAGAATGACTTTCCCGACGGTGATACGATGTACGACCGCTCCAAAGCGCTGGGCGAGATTAAGAATGACCGTGATCTGACGTTCCGTATGTCGATTATTGGTCCGGATATTGATCCCAAAGGAACCGGTCTTTTTAACTGGTTTATGGCGCAAACCGGCGAAATTCATGGTTATGCAAAGACCATATGGAACGGCGTTGCCACAATAGAGCTCGCTCGTGCCATTGAGGCCGCGCTCGAACAGGATCTTACCGGATTATATCATCTGTCAAGTGCAGAATCAGTTTCTAAATATCATCTGCTGCGACTTTTCCAGCAGGAATTTGGCCGGGATGATATTACTGTTCGTGAAGTTGACGGGCTGCTTCTTGACAAGAGTCTTGTCAATACTCGCTCCGATTTTTCCTTTGAAATGCGTGATTACCCGCACCAAATCGCTGATATGCGGCGTTGGATCGAAATACACCACGAGCTCTATCCACACTATCATTTTCAATGAAATCTATTATTTTTGTTGTGCCAAAGCTCGGCATCGGCGGCGTAGAACGTTCTCTTCTGAGTCTGCTGCAGCAAATGCCGCCGGAAAAGTTTTCCGTGACGGTATTGACCTTCGTGGCTGGTGGAGAGTTGGAGGCGCTGCTCCCGAAAGAAATTACTGTTCGTCATGCCCCCGATGCACGGCGTCAAGAGTCGTGCCGTGCCATGCTCTCCGGTATGCTCCGGAAAGTTGGAGGCGGTGCGCTGTTTCATTTTGCGAAAAGAGTTTACCACAAATTCGGAAAGCTCATGTTCAGACGCACCGTCCAAGCAGAGCATTTTGATATTGCGATCGCATACTCCGACGGCCTCGCTACATGGTATACATCCCAAAGGATTAACGCAGACATAAAACTGGCTTTCGTCCACACGGACATGTTGTCAGCTGGTTACGATGCCGCACAGGAACGATCTGTCTATGCCGCCTATGACAGGATTTTCTTTAGCTCGCAGGCAGTACGCAATGCCTTTTTAAAGCTGCTTCCTGATCAGAACCACAAAACCGCTATTTTACCAAATGGTATCGATACAACGGAAATTCTTCGTCTGTCAAGAGAGATGAACCCATACCCAAAGCGTGAGGAGATACGTCTGCTGACTGTAGGGCGGCTAAGCCATGAAAAAGGCGTGGACAAAATTCCTCTTCTGCTGCACATGCTGCTTGATGCCGGAGAAAAAGTGCATTGGTACATTGTGGGAAATGGCCCTGAGTTGGAAAATTTGCGGCGAAGTGCCGCAAAATTAGGTGTAGAGAATGCGTTAACTTTGACCGGTTCGCAAAAGAACCCTTATACCTATATGCGTGGCTGCGACGTGTATGTTCAGCCATCCAACTATGAAGGATACTGTATTGCATTGGCAGAAGCACGGGTTTTATGCGTGCCCATCGTTACATGCAGCTTTTCCGGTGCATCGGAGCAGCTGACAAACGGGAAAAATGGTTTTATTACCGGTTCGGACATAGACGATCTCTTCCCCGCCATTCTGGAACTGGTACGCAGCCGCGAGAAACGAGAAGCCTTTTCCCTGGCGCTGCACAAAGAGCTCAGCGCACTGCAAACTGATAATACCATTCAAAAATGGTGGAACTGGCTGGAAACTATTTGAGAACGAGCCCCGCCCCCGGCGTCCAAAACGCCGGGGGCGGGGTTTTACGTATTGGCGGCGTGCTGGCGGCCGGTGTGGTCGATGTAGGTGTCGCCGGTGAGCAGTATCTCCGAGATCGGCACGACCGTATAACCTTCCGCGAGCAGGTATTCGAGAATGGAGGGCAGCGCCTCGGGCGTGTGCAGCCCCGCGTTGTGGAACAGTACAATGCTCCCCGGCTGCACCTTGCTCGTCACGCGCTTATAAATTTCACCCGCGGTCAGCTTTTTCCAGTCGAGCGAATCGGTGTCCCACTGCACCGCCGTAAGCCCCATGCCGTTCACGGTGCCGATGACGTTGTCGTCATACTCGCCATACGGGCAGCGGAAGAGCGTCGGGCGCACGCCGGTGACGGCCTCGATCTTGTCGCTGCAGCGGTTCACCTCGTCGATGATCTGCTTTGCGGTGAGCTTCGCCATGTGCGGATGGGCGTCGGAATGGTTCATCACCTCGTGCCCGGCGTCGTGGAGCGCCTTTACGCTCTCCGGGTATTTATCCACCCACTCACCAACGACAAAGAACGTCGCCTTCACGTTGTACTTTGCCAGGATATCGATGAGCATCTGCGTATCTTCGTTGCCCCAGGCCGCGTCGAACGAAAGGCTTACAAACTTTCCGTCCCGCTCCACGCTGTATACGGGAAGCTCCCGCTCCGTGACCGCCGCACCCACAACGCGCGGCGAGTATACGAACGCGAAGATCGCCGCAACGGCGAGCACAAGCGCCGCGCTGGAGGCAAATTTATTGTGCCGTGAGAGAAAGCCGCCGATTTTTCCTGTCATCATGAATACATCCCCCCTCGCGGACATCCTATGACCGCGAAGGGGGATGTATTCATTTTGCGTCCTCGCGCGGGAAGATCACGTTGGGCGAATAGCCGGTATACTTCTTATAGACCTTGTTGAAATACTTATAGTCTGAAAAGCCCACAAGCTCCGCGATC
>ERZ1026860.1425-NODE-1425-length-12205-cov-20.104691_pt1 | contig 12205 bp, 10 predicted proteins | sample MGYA00380160_ERZ1026860 | MGnify/ENA primary metagenome ERZ1026860 (study PRJEB33269, sample SAMEA4719796) | human gut metagenome | biome: human-associated habitat; feature: organic feature; material: feces | place: Cameroon | collected 2013-10 ... | reverse complement strand
CTGAGGGCGAGGAGAATCAGGGTCTGTGCACCGGTTCCGAGAACTTCTGGTGTGTCAACAACACCGCCTCCGAGGCTGACATTCAGGCTACTCTGGACTTCCTGTACTGGTGTGTTACCTCCGAGACCGGCACCAGCGCAATGGCTGATAAGATGGGCTTCGTGATCCCCTTCAAGAAGGCTAAGGACTCCACCAACCCCCTGATCACCATTGCAAACCAGTATGTGGCCGACGGCAAGACCAGTGTTGACTGGTGCTTCTCCACCATGCCTTCCGAGGAGTGGAAGAACGGCGTGGGCAGCGCTCTGACTGCATACGCAGCAGGCACCGGCAAGTGGGACGACGTTGTCACCGCATTTGTGGATGGCTGGGCCAAGGAGTATAAGCTGGCCAACGGCTAAGCTGTGACCGGAGATCTCCCTAAGAACTAAACGGGAGGCGGGCGAAAAGTTCGCCCGTCTCCTTTCTTTTTTAGACAGCTCCCTCAGGAGGTATATCATGCAAAAAGCCATTAGTAAATACTGGCCGATCTTTGTGCTGCCTACTCTGGTCGCCTTTATCATCGGCTTCATCTGGCCCTTTATCTGGGGTGTTTACCTGTCCTTCCAGCGGTTCACTACCGTTTCCAAGACCACCTTTGTGGGCATCCAGAACTACATCTCGGTATTTCAGGATGCCACCTTCCTGCACGCCTTCGGCTTTACGGCGGTCTTTACCGTGGTGAGCACTGTACTCATCAACGTGTGCGCCTTTGCCATTGCACTGGTGCTGACCCGCGGCATCAAGGGCACCAACATCTTCCGTACCGTGTTCTTTATGCCCAACCTGATCGGCGGCATCCTGCTGGGCTACATCTGGCAGATCCTGCTCAACGGCGTGCTGGCAAACCTGCAGAAGCCCCTGCTGGCACTGGATGCCAAGGCCGGTTTTGTCGGTCTGGTCATCCTGATGTGCTGGCAGCAGATCGGCTACATGATGATCATCTATGTGGCCGGCCTGCAGAGCGTGCCCGGCGACCTGATCGAAGCCGCTAAGATTGACGGTGCCAACGACCGCGAGATCCTGTTCAAGATCAAGATCCCCATGGTCATGCCCAGCGTGACCATCTGCACCTTCCTGACCCTGACCAACAGCTTCAAGCTGTTCGACCAGAACGTGGCCCTGACCGCAGGCGAACCCGCCAACGCAAGTGAAATGCTGGCTCTGAACATCTACAACACCTTCTACGGCCGCTCCGGTGCGCAGTGGAAGGGCATCGGTCAGGCAAAGGCTGTGGTGTTCTTCCTGATCGTTGTGGTCATCTCTCTGATCCAGCTCCACTTTACCCGCTCTAAGGAGGTGCAGCAGTAATGTCGAAACAGAAAAGAACCTGGGATGTCATCCTTACTGTTGTAATGGTGCTTCTCTGCCTGCTGTGGATCTACCCCATCGTGCTGATCCTGCTGAACAGCTTGAAAACCGAGGGCAGCTTTACCACCTCTACGGTGTTCCGTCTGCCCACCGCCGAAACCTTTGCCGGTCTGCGCAACTACGTTTACGGCGTGACCAAGATGAACTTCCTCTCCAGCATGGGTTACAGCCTTCTGATCACCATCAGCAGTGTGGTGCTGATCCTGCTGTGCTGCTCCATGACCGGTTGGTACCTGACCCGTGTAAACAATAAGCTGAGCAAGTTCATGAACCTGCTGATCGTGTTCTCCATGGTCGTCCCCTTCCAGATGGTCATGTTCACCCTGTCCAAGACCGCTGACCGGCTGATGCTGAACACCCCGTGGAACATCTGCATCATCTATCTGGGCTTCGGCGCCGGTCTGGCTGTGTTCATGTTCACCGGCTTTATGAAGAGCGTGCCCATGGAGATCGAGGAAGCTGCCATGATCGACGGCTGCAACCCCATCCAGATCTTCTTCAAGATCGTGTTCCCCATCCTGAAGCCTACCATGATCTCCACTGCCATTCTGGAGACTATGTGGGTGTGGAACGACTACCTGCTGCCCACGCTGGTGCTGGATATCAAGAAGTATCGCACCATCCCCATGGCCATCCAGTATTTCCGCGGCGGCTACGGCCGCGTGGAGCTGGCTCCCATGATGGCCTGCATCATCATTGCGATCATCCCCATTATTATCCTCTACATGACCTGCCAGAAGTACATCATCGAGGGTGTCGTGGCCGGTGCTGTAAAGGGCTAAGGAGGTGCACGGTATGCGTGCAAGCGGCATTTTGATGCCGGTGTTCAGTCTGCCGGGGCCTTTCGGCATCGGTACGCTGGGCAGTGAAGCGACCGCATTCGTTGATTTTCTGGCCGAGGCAAAGCAGACCTATTGGCAGATTTTGCCCATCGGCCCTACCGGCTACGGCGACAGCCCCTACCAGAGCTTTTCCGCCTTTGCCGGAAACCCCTACTTTATTGATTTCCGTCTGCTGGCGGCAGATGGCTATCTGACCGCCGAAGAGATCCCCGCCGCACAGCCGGTGAGCACTGTTGACTATGGTGCGCTATACAACCAGCGCCCGGTGCTGCTGAAAAAGGCCGCTGACCGGCTGCTGGCTGCCCCCTCCCCCGCTTACGAAGCCTTCTGCGCAGCGCAGAGCTTCTGGCTGGAGGACTACGCCCTGTTCATGGCAGTAAAGGCCGAGCAGGGACAGGCTGGCCTTGCCGACTGGCCGGACGCCCTGCGCTGCCGGGAGCCGGAAGCCATTGCCGCCGCAAAAACACGGCTGGCCGACCAGATCTGCTACCACAAGGCGGTGCAGTTCTTCTTCTATACCCAGTGGAACGCACTGAAAGCCTATGCCAACCGCAAGGGTGTCCTGCTGGTGGGCGATATTCCCATCTACGTCAGCCCGGATTCCAGCGACCTGTGGACCCACCCGGAGCTGTTCCAGACCGATGGACAGATGCACCTGACCCATGTAGCTGGTTGCCCGCCGGATGCTTTTGCGGCAGATGGACAGCTGTGGGGCAACCCGCTGTACGACTGGCCTGCCCACAAAGCTACCGGTTTTGACTGGTGGAAGCGGCGCATGATGCACGCCACCTCTATCTACGATGTGGTGCGCATCGACCACTTCCGCGGCTTTGAGAGCTACTACTCCATCCCTGCCGGAAACACCACGGCTGCGGGCGGTCACTGGGAAAAAGGCCCTGACCGGGACTTTATCCACGCCATGCAGCAGACGCTGGGCGGCGGCAATATCATCGCCGAGGATCTGGGCTATTTGACTCCGGAGGTGAAAGCCATGCTGGCCGAAAGCGGTTACCCGGGCATGAAGATCATGCAGTTCGCCTTCGACAGCCGGGAGTCGGGCAACTACCTGCCCCACACCTACCCCCGCAACAGCGTGGTGTACACAGGCACCCACGACAACGTGACCACCGAGGGCTGGCGTAGCAATGCCAGTGCCGAGGACGTGGCTTACGCCTGCCGGTACCTGCGCTGCACACCGGAGACCCTGACCGAAGGCATGATCTGCGCGTGCCTTGCCAGTGTTTCGGACACCGCTATCATCCCGCTGGCAGACTGGCTGCATCTGGGCAGCGAGGCCCGCATCAACACCCCCAGCACACAGGGCGCAAACTGGCACTGGCGGCTGGCGCAGCCCCTGCCCGCTGCATTGGCCGGGCACATCGCCGAACTGACCACGCTGTATGAGCGCGTACCGGAAAGGCTGTGACCCCGCTTCCCTTTCGCTTGGCAACCTGTAAAACACAAAAGGCATCTGCTTTGCCCGCTGCTGCGTCCTGCGCAGCGGGTACGGGCAGATGCCTTTGTTATTGGCCTTTTTTAGCACGTTTTTGCTACAACATTTTTTCGCCATTAAAAAACAAGCATTTAACGTATTTACAGCGTATTCAAGTCATTTTCTCGGAATTGTGTCACAATATATTCACAAATGTATCATGGTTTTTAAACCCGCGCTCTCTTGTCATTTTTGTGCAGATATGCTACAATTCAGTTACTAGATGAACTGCCCCTTGGGGAGTTCTGTGTACGAAAGGAGTTTTCCATTATGGATCATACATATCAGCGCCCGCTGCAGCTGCCTGCCGGCTACTCTGTGCTCTCTGCCGAGGAGATGACCTATACCGAGGGCGGTGCCCTTTCCATCAACATTACCCCGGAGCAGGTCATGGCCTTTGGCATCAATGTTACGGTAAACCTGCTGGGTTTGATGGGGCGTTATGCGTTCCAAGGTGCCGTCTCCGGTATGCAGAATGCCCTGAACGATGGTTTGGGCGTTGGTGATGCCGTGGGGCACTACTGGGGCAAGCTGAACACATGGAGCAAGGTCGCCACGATCGGTCTGGCCGGTCTGGGCGGTTATTATGCCTATTGTCAGGCGCGCAGCATCTATCTCTCCCTCAAGAATATCGTGGATGCCTTTAAGAATACGATCCAAGAAATTCAGGCCAACAAAAAGGCTGAGCAGGAGGCCGCCGAGCAGCAGAATTGCCTGCCTACACTGGTAGCTCTGTGCTGATCTTTCATCGACCCGGAAAGGAGCGTTCTTATTTATGAAAAAGCTTCAGCTGCCCTCTTCCTACGCAGCCCTCTCCCCCGAGGAGCAGCGCGCTGCCTTTGGCGGCGGCGAATTCCGCGATGCTGTCGGCAGCTTTTTTGATAACCTGCACTTCAATGATTTCTTTTGGGACGGCGGGCTGATTTCGTTTTCCTTCACCTTTGTGCCCATGCTGCTTTTCCGCATGATCAAGGTGGGTGTGCAGACCGGGATCAAGATCTCTCAGCAGCTCGGCCGCTTGCTCGGCATCACCCGCGAGACTGCCGTCACCACCGTCCAGTATCTGGATCAGGCGCAGCAGAGAAACGCCAAGCCGGTCGAGAACTCTCTTCCCCAGCCTTTTTCGCTGCAACAGTAAGCCATAAAAATAAGCCGTGCATCCCGGAGCTTTCCGGCCATGCACGGCTTTTTGTTTTGTTCAGATCACCCGGACTGCGCCCTGCTCCCGCAGGCGCAGCACATAGCAGCTGCCCTGCCCGAACACCCGCTCAATGGCTTCATGATACTGCTTGAGCAGCCGCCCGGGCACATAGGCTTGGATGGTGCCTGCAAAGCCGCCACCCTGCATCCTCCACGCGCCCTCGCTGCCTTCCAGAATGCTCTGGCTCAGGGCCAGCGCCACCGAAAGACCCTGATGCCGCACATCCGCTGTGCAGTACACGTTCTGGCACAGCGCAAAGGAAGCCTGTCCGCTCTGCTTCACCAGACCCGCAAACACGCGGAACTGCTTTGCATAAAGTGCATCCCGCTGCGCCAATGTGCGGGCGTTCTCCTCAAAATAATGGATCGCACGCAGCACCGCACGGTCTCCGCAATGGCTGCGCAGGGCGGGCAGCGCCGCCCAGAACGCATCCTCTTCCACCTGACCCAGCAGCGGCTTGCCGAAGCAGGCGGCTACCTGCTCCATCTCCTGCCGGATGGCCGCAAACTCGCCGGTCAGCTCGCTGTGGCTGCCCCGGGTATCCGTGACGCAGAGGAACATCCCCTCCGGCAGCAGACCGTCTGCGTGGAGCTTTTCGATCTTTGGGGTGCGCGGAGCGGCAAAATCCGCAAAGATAATGCCGCCCACCGCACTGGTAAGCTGATCCAGCAGGCCGCTGGGCTTGCCGAAATAGGTATTTTCCGCATACTGGCAGATACCAGCCAGCTCTGCCGGGGTCAGCCCGGTGCTGTATTCCTCGTTCCAGATAGACGCCATGCCCATCTCGAACGCCGCCGAGCTAGACAGCCCGGAGCCGCGCAGCACATCGCTGGCGGTATAGGCATCAAAGCCACCGATCTGCTTGCCCACCGCGCGGAAACCCTCGGCAATGCCGCGGATCAGACTGGCCGAGTGGGTGCTCTCCCCCGCCTGCGGCTCTGCGGTGGCAAGATCAATGACATCCAGCTTGTTGAACCCCCGGGACTTGACCCGCACATAGCCGTCCGTATTGCGGGCTGCCACTGCCACCAGATCCAGCGTGACCGCCGCCGCAAGGCCGTAGCCGCCCTGATGATCCGTGTGGTTGCCGCCCAGCTCTGCGCGCCCGGGTGCAGAGTACACCTGCACCTGCCGCCCGGGACCAAAATACAGCTCGAACTGCTCCAGCGCAGCCGCATAGCGCCCGCGCTGCCGCTGCAGCACCGCCGGATCTGCCCCATATAATGCAGCAAGTGCGGCGTCCCAGCTGCCCTGCAGGATCTGTTTTCTGAGTTGTGCACTGGTGGCCATGACAGTTCCTCCCCTCCAGAATAAACGATTCTGCTCTTTTTTGCCTATTGTAATGCATTTCGGGCTTTTTTTCAATTTATTTACCCTAAAAATCCAAATTTCGGCGTCAGGTGCAAAGAATAAGATGTACTTTTGTTGAATTTGCAGGGCGTTCTATGGTATACTGGATGCAGAATGTGACAGGACGGAGGTAAAGCTGCCATGCCAGACGTTTATAAGCAATCCTTTAAGCAGAACTATACCAACAACATTGAATTGTCCATCTTCAACTGCGGCCTGGAGCGCTGCGCTCCGGGTCAGACATGGGGTCCCGGCATCCGTGACCACTACCTGATCCATCTGGTGGTATCCGGCAAGGGCATCTTTGAGGTGGGTGGCCGCACTTGGGAGGTGAGCGAGGGTGACCTGTTCTTCGCCCGCCCCAGCCAGCTGATCCGCTATACCGCCGACGAGCAGCAGCCGTGGGAGTATAGCTGGGTAGGCTTCAACGGTGCCTGTGCCCACAAGCTTGCTGCGCAGCTGCCCTTTTCGGACGACGCCCCCGTGCACCACACCAGCGACCCGGACGGGATGCGGGCCGCCCTGAACAACATCTACTCCTCCCGCGGATTGCAGCCGCAGGACGAAGCCGCCATGGTGGGGTATCTGTACCTGTTTATCGCCGCTTTGATGCGGGAGACCAGCGCAGGCAAGCCCCACACGGCCTCCTCCTCCAGCCAGTATGTGCTGAACGCCATCAAGTACATCCAGTTCAACTACTCCCATGACATCTCCATTGATGACGTAGCCAAGAGCGTGGGTGTTTCCCGCAGCCACCTGTACCGGGTGTTCATGCTGAACGTGGGCAAAAGCCCCATCGACTACCTGACCGAGTACCGCATCAACGAAGCCTGCAAGCTGCTGCGCGCAGGTAACCTTTCTATTGCAGAGGTGGCGGTGTCGGTAGGTTTCTTTGACCAGTTCTACTTCTCGCGGGTGTTCAAGCGCGCCAAGGGCGTGCCGCCCAGCAAGTATTTTGCCGCCCAGCAGGACACCGACCCGGCAAGCCCTGCCCAACCGTAACCTGAGCCCACCACACAAGGAGAAACCATGCCTTTACAGAAAAACCAGATCCTAGCCCTGCGCATCGAGCGCCTTTCCAGCGACGGCAGCGGCGTTGCCCACAGTGCCGATGGCGAGACCGTATTCGTGCCCGGCACTGCCCCGGGGGACGAAGCCCGGGTGCGCATCGTGAAGGACTGCGGCCGGTATGCCTTTGGCATTCTGGACGAGCTGCTCACCCCCTCGCCGGACCGCATTCCGGTGGACTGCCCGGTGGCAGGCCCCTGTGGCGGATGCAGCCTGCGGCATCTGGACTACGCCGCTGAGCTGCGCGCCAAACAAGAAAGCGTGCTGGACGCCTTCCGCCGCATTGGCGGGCTGGAGGTGCCGGTGCTGGACATCTTGCCCTCCCCGGAGGTAGACCGCTACCGCAACAAGGTGCAGTTCCCTGTGGGCGTGGACAAGAACGGCGTGCCCTGCATCGGCTTCTACGCCGGGCGCACCCACCGCATCGTTCCCTGCCCGGACTGCAAGCTGCAGCCCGGCGTGCTGAACGAGATCGGCAATGCGCTGTGCGCCTTTTTTGCACAGCAGGGCATCCGCCCCTACGACGAGCAGAGCGGCAAGGGGCTGGTGCGGCACATCTTCCTGCGGCGCGGTGCGCACAGCGGGCAGATCATGGTTTGTCTGGTATGCACCCGTGCAAAGCTGCCCCACGCAGAGCAGCTTTGCACCGCGCTGCGGGAGCAGTTCCCCGCTATCAGCACCTTCCTGCTCAATGTCAACGCCAAAAACACCAACGTCATTCTGGGCAGCGAGAACCACATCCTGTACGGCCCGGGCTACATTGAGGACACCCTTTGCGGCGTACCGGTGCGTCTGGGGCCGCTGTCCTTCTATCAGGTCAATACGCTGGCCGCCGAGCGGCTGTACGGCGTTGCTGCACAGTACGCGCAGCTGACCCCGGACGACACACTGCTGGATCTTTACTGCGGCATGGGCACCATCGGTCTTTCCATGGCCGATCAATGCCGGGAGCTGATCGGCGTGGAGATCGTGCCGGAGGCCATCGAGAGCGCCAAGGCCAACGCCGCCCGCATGGGCGAGGCCGTAGCCGCCAAGAGCCGCTTTTTCTGCGCCGATGCCGGTCAGGCCGCCACCCAGTTGGCCGCCGAGGGCCTGCACCCGGACATCGTAATGCTGGATCCTCCCCGCAAGGGCTGCGATGAAGCCACCCTTTCCGCCGTGGTGCGCATGGCACCCCGCCGGGTGGTGTATGTCAGCTGCAACCCCGCCACCGCCGCCCGAGACGCCGCATGGCTGGAGAAGAATGGGTATCATGCTGAGAAGGTGCAGCCGGTGGATCTGTTTCCGAGGACGAAGCATTGCGAATGTGTCATTGCACTTTCCAAGGGCGAGATCGACTCCAAAAAAGTCCGTGTAGAGTTCTCTTTGGAGGGCATGGACACCTCCGGATTGCAGAAAGGTGCGACCTATCTCGAAATCAAGGCCCGTGTGTGGGAACAGACCGGGCTGAAGGTATCTTCCCTGTACATCTCACAGGTCAAGCAGAAATGCGGTCTGGAGGTACGGGAGAACCACCACAAGGCTAAATCCGAAAATGCGAAGCAGCCCCATTGCCCACCGGAAAAGGAAGCGGCCATAAGGGATGCGCTGAAATATTTTAAGATGATTTGACCCACAAAACGAAAAAAATCCGAACCGGCTTTCCAGACGCCGATTCGGATTTTTTCTGTTTATCGCAAGTCAAGAGATCCGTGCAGCATTCAAACAGCATATTTGCGATATGCCCTGCTGTTGCATTAAAAAGTTGAATTGCCGGAATTTCCCAGAATGACCCGAACTTCTACCTGCTCCCCGGCGTTTGCCAGCGGCAAGACATTTCCTTGGATCTGATTTCCGTTCACTGTAACGGAATGCACCCCCTTTTCCACATGAGCGGTATTATCCACTGCGATGTGATAAGTCGCACCACGGAACACACGGGTCAGTTCAAAGCCGTTCATCTCATGCGGGATGCACGGGTCGATGCGCAGACCCTTCAGCGTAGGCTGGACGCCAAGAATGTATTGGCTCACATTCACAAACGTCCATGCTGCCGTACCGGTCAGCCAGCTGTTTTTGCCCTCGCCGTGGGTCGGGGCGTCCTTACCCGCCACCATCTGGCTGTACACATACGGCTCAGTGCGGTGGATCTCCGAGATATTCTCGATGTAAGCCGGGCAGGTCTTTTTATAGATCTCAAATGCCCGGTCGCCGTGACCCACAACCGTTTCTGCACAGGACACCCACGGATTATTATGGCAGAAGATGCCGGCATTTTCCTTGTATCCCGGAGGATAGCTGGTAATCTCGCCCAGTTCTTCGTGATAACGCGTATAAGCGGGCTGCACCAATACGATGCCGTACTTCGTGTCCAGCTTTTCCTTTACGCTGGCAAGGGCTTTCACAGCTTCCCCGCTCTCCACACCAACGCCCGCCATCACACACATTCCCTGCGGTTCAATGAAGATCTGTCCTTCTTCATTTTCCTTGCTGCCGACAGGATTGCCGAACGCATCGTAGGCGCGTCGGAACCATGCGCCATCCCAGCCGGGGCCAAGGATGGCCTTACGCATCTCTTGCGCTGCCCTGCGGGCTTCGATTGCTTCGTTTGCACGATGGGTCGCATCGCAGAGGTCGGCATACTCGTTCGCATACTTTACGAACATCCCGCCGATGAATACGCTCTCAGCCACGGGGCCTTCGCTGGGGCCGCTGGTCTGGAAGCTCTCCCCCGGCGTCTTGCTGAAGCAGTTCAGGTTCAGGCAGTCATTCCAGTCGGCACGACCGATCAAAGGCAGGCCGTGGGGTCCCCGATGGTTCAGGGTGTACTGGTAGCTGCGGCGCAGGTGCTCCATCAGCGGCTCGGCCAGATTATGGTCGTTGTTGAAATCCACCTGCTCTTCCAGAATGGAGAAATCGCCGGTCTCCCGGATGTAGGCACTGACGGCAGCAATGAGCCACAGCGGATCATCGTTGAAGCCTGCGCCAATGTCCATATTCCCCTTCTTGGTCAGCGGCTGATACTGATGGTAGGCGTTGCCATCCTCGAATTGGGTCGCTGCAATGTCGAGGATGCGCTCCCTTGCACGAGCCGGGATGAGGTGCACAAAACCCAGCAGATCCTGACAGGAATCCCGGAAGCCCATACCACGGCCCGTGCCGCTCTCGTAATAACTGGCGCTGCGGCTCATATTGAAGGTGACCATGCACTGATACTGGTTCCAGATATTCACCATCCGGTCCAGTTTTTCATCGCCGGACTTTACGGCGTAAGTAGACAGCAGCCTGTTCCAGTGCTCGTGCAGGGCAGCAAGGGCAGCATCCACCTGTGCATCGGTCTGATAACGTTTCTGCATGGCGTACGCCTTTTCCTTGTTGATGACACCGGGTGCAGCCCACTTTTCATCCTCGGCGTTTTCGATATAACCCAGCACAAAAATCAGGCTCTTCTTCTCACCGGGCTGCAAAGTGACGTTGACCTGATGCACACCCACCGGTGCCCAGCCGTGCGCCACGCTGCCAGTACACTGGCCGTTCTCCACCGCTTCCGGGTTTGCATTGCTGCGGTAAGCACCAAGAAACGCATCCCGGCTGGTATCAAAGCCATCCAACGGTGCATTGACCGTAAAGAATGCATAGTGGTTCCGGCGCTCCCGGTACTCGGTCTTATGGTAGAGGGTGCTGCCCTCCACCTCCACCTCACCAGTGGAGAAATTACGCTGGAAATTGGTAGAGTCATCCACAGCATTCCACAGGCAGAATTCCAGATAGCTGAACACGGCGAACTGCTTTTCCGTGTCGGTGTCATTGGTCAGGATCAAACGGTCTACCTCGCAGTTGTCACCCAGCGGCACAAAGAACTCCACATCCGCGCTCAAGCCATTTTTTGCGCCGTGGATGACCGTATAGCCCATGCCATGGCGGCAGGCATATTCGTCAAGTTTTGTCTGAACAGGCTGCCAGCCGGGGTTCCAGATGGTATCGCCTTCCTTGATGTAAAAATAGCGGCCATTGGAATCGGTGGAGATGTTATTGTAGCGGTAACGCGTGATGCGGCGGAGCTTTGCATCCTTGTAGAAGCTGTAACCGCCTGCCGTGTTGGAGATCAGGCTGAAGAACGCCTCGCTGCCCAGATAATTGATCCACGGCAGCGGCGTTTTGGGGTCGGTGATGACATACTCGCGGTGTGCGTCATCGAAATGTCCGAATTGCATAGGAGCACTCCTTTTCAAAAAAGCAGCAATCGGCCCCGCAATGGGGCCAATTGCTTTTCTGTTATATCCGGTCGATCTTCATCTCGCAGGGAGCCAGCGTGATGGGCTCTCCCTCCAGCACAAAGCTCTGCGGCTTTGCGGTCTCGTTGAAGAGGAACCGTCCCTTCACGCTGCCATCTGCGTTTTCACGGATGTTGCACTGCACACCCTCCGGCAGCATTTCGGTATACGGTACCTGTTGGCTGTCCAGCGCCGTTTTTGCGATCTTGCGCAGCAGCGGCTTTTTGCCGCACACGCCCACGCTGAACACCGTGCCGCTGCAAAATGTATTTTCTACGATGGCAGGCTTTCCTGCGTAGAACTCGGTGGTATACACCGCCAGCACCTTACCGGTGGTGAGACGCAGCACATCGCACCAGACCATAGCGGTCAGGTTCTCCCCTGCCCAGTCGATGCCCACATCCCGCTTGCCGATGGGGTCGTATTCTTCCACGGTACAGCCTGCCAACTCCGCAAAGGCACCGGGCAGCGGAGCCAGAATGCAGCCGTTCTCCTCGTCTTTTACGCCGGTGCGCGGCGTCAGAATCACGGTACGGCAGATTGTCAATCAAGTGCAACACTTTCAAAGAAGACTTCAGCAGGGGTTTTC